>JACCED012116871.1_pt1 | contig 15123 bp, 16 predicted proteins | sample 7455021 | NCBI WGS metagenome assembly JACCED01 (sample SAMN15323456, study PRJNA562643) | freshwater metagenome | isolation source: river surface water | place: USA:Blue River Watershed | collected 2017-08-19 | reverse complement strand
GCTAAACGTTTTTCAAACATGGCAACTGTTGGATTATGGAAGCGGCTATAGACGAAGTGATCTGTTTCATCGGTAAAAGATTCGAGCGCTTCTTGTGCATCTGAATATGTAAATCCGCTATTGAGATAGAGAGCTTCGGAAGTTTCTCCAAAACCAGAGCGCGCCAAACCTTCGCGGACAGCTGCTGTTTGTGGATTTATCTCCCAATCAGGCTTCTGTCGCTTTGGATGGTCGTGATACCCCCATACCTCTTTACTCATATGAGTATCTTAAGGTTTGCCCGCTATATTGCCCACATGACCTCTTTAGCAATATCTGTGAAGGATCTCAGCAAGAAATACGACTCAGGACTTGCTGTTTCTCATGCAAACTTTGAAGTTCCGCTTGGAACCATATGCGGATTTGTTGGTCCCAATGGCGCAGGCAAAACGACAACGATTCGCATGTTGCTCGGCTTGATTTCGCCAACCGGCGGAGATGCACAAATCCTGGGCTACCCAATTTCACAACCTGAAAAATATCTTTCCAGCGTTGGTGCAATGATCGAAGGACCTGCTTTTTATCCAGCGTTATCTGGTGAAGAAAATCTAAAAGTTTTGGCAACGCTCGGGGGATTTCCAGTAGAACGTGTTGCTGAATTAATAAAGACCGTAGGCCTGGAAGGTCGCGGGGGCTCAAAGTACAAAACCTATTCACTTGGCATGAAGCAACGCCTTGGAATCGCAGCAGCGCTTCTTCCAAACCCTAAGATTTTAATTTTGGATGAGCCTACCAATGGTCTTGATCCTGAAGGAATCCAAGAAGTCCGCGATCTGCTTAAGCAATTGGCAAATAGCGGCACAACAGTTTTTGTCTCATCACATCTGCTCTCAGAGCTTGAACTCATCAGCGAATATATTGTGATGCTTCGCAAAGGTGAAGTTGTCTTTGCTGGAACCATGAAAGAACTATTACTGCAGCAACAACCAGTAATTTTGGTGAAAACTGATCAGCCATCGGATCTCAATAAAATTGTCGAGATTGCTGCAGCAGATGGCCATCACGCAACCATTCGTTCTGATGTAGCGCACATCGAAGGCCCCGCTGAATGGGCGGGAACTCTCAACCGAAAAGCATTCGAGGCAGGAATCACTTTGACGCAATTGGCACCGCAATTACCAAACCTAGAAGAGACATTCTTTGAGATGACAGGAGATCGCTCATGATGCGCGTGGTCTTTGCAGAATGGCGCAAACTTCGTCGCCCAACACTTTTCTTTGGAACCATTGGCGCTGCTCTCTTCTTTACCGGACTCACCAACACCTTTCTCTATCTGATGATTGATTCCGAACAAGGTAACGGTGACCGCGGACGACAAATTGGCCGTGAAGTTCTTAATTTGGCGGGCGGTTCTGTGTATGGATTTTCATCGGTTGGTGGCCTATTGGGCATCATTGCGCTCTGCGTCTTTGCCGCACAAACTGCGCAGGAATACACCTACGGAACCCTTCGCAATTTATTGGTACGCCAACCAGGGCGAGTTCGCATTTTGGTCGGCAAATTAATCGCCATGAAAATTTTTGCCCTCATCATGGTTGTTATCGCAGCGTTGGTAAGTATTGGAATTTCCTATTACCTATCCGATCGCGCTCGAGTCTCTACCGAGCTTTGGTTCACTTCAGAAGGTTTCCAAGAAATTGGTAAGACTCTGCTCAACGTGAGCATCTCCGTCATCTATTTTGGAATTGTCGGAATGGTGTTGGGCTTACTACTGCGCTCACCAATTTCAGCTATTTCAATTGGCGTCCTGTGGCTACTCATTATTGAAAATCTGATTGGAGCGGTTAAACCAGTCACACTCGAGTGGATGCCAGGCAATCAGTTATCAACGATTGCGCAAGGTGGTAGCCCAGATCTTCCATATTCCCATGCGCTCATTCTGGGAAGTTCCTACGTATTAGTTGGTGCAGTGATTGCCACAGTACTTTTTTCCAGAAGAGATGTGGCTAACTAACGACACTCAGCAGATAAAACTGCAAAGAGTAAGGCGCTGATTTATTCTTTAAACATGCGCTTGAGGGTTCGTGTGGTCTCCTTTGCCCTGATTTCGGGGCTTACTTTGGCGACCACTCCTGCCGTTGCTACCCCGAAAGCACCCCCAACTCTTGCAGAAATTGAAGCGGCCAAGAAAGCTGAAGCCGCCAAGAAGAAAGCAGCCGATGCAGCAGCCAAGCAATTAGCGGCCGCCAATCTCACTCTCCGCCAATTAACTGCGCGCGCCAATGAAGCGCGAGCTCTTTATGTAAAAGCACAACGCGAATTGGCAGTTGCTACAGCAGCAGCGGTGGCAGCGGCTAAGCACGCTGCTGAAACCGCAGCAGCGGTTGCCGAAGCCCACCGCGTCATCGGTCGGATGGCAGCAAATGCCTACATTCTTGGTGGAAGCATGAGCGATATTCAACCTTTGCTAAGTGCAAATGGCCCACAAGATTTAATGGATCAACTCAGCACTTTAGATAATTTGGGTACAAAGAACACAGTTGCGTTGCAGCGCTATAAAGCTGCTGAAATTATTGCTAAAGCAGCCAAGGTAAAAGCTGATCAAGCTAAAGCTGTTCAGCTAGTAGCAACTGAAAAAGTTGCAGCCGCGAAAAAGGTAGCCGATGAAGCGCAAGCGCTACAGCAAAAAGAAGTTAACAAACTTCGTGCGGTACAAGATAAATTGATGAAGGATTTAGCAAAACTTCGAAATGTGCGCGTCACTCTAGAACAACGACGCCAGTTGGCACTTCTCGAAGAGAGCCAAGCGAATACTGCAACGACTGTAATTAATCAGGCGAAAGTTTGGCCAGATCGTGGATTTAAAGGCAGGACAACTATTCGCACGACAGAAGCGCAACGACTTGCCGCCGTGGCCTTTGCAAAGAAACAAGTGCAGGCTCGCAAACCATATGTGTGGGGCTCTGAAGGTCCTAACTCATTTGACTGTTCAGGACTTGTCTACGCTGCCTATCGCTCAGCAGGGCTTGGGTGGCCAAATTGGGATCGCCTTAACTCAGCGCTTTACGCTGGTTATACCTTCCATGTACCACTCACTCAGTTGCAGCCAGGTGATCTACTTTTCTATTCATACAAGGGAAATATTTCAACCATCCACCACATCACAATTTATGCAGGAAACGGCATGATGTGGGAAGCAAATTCAAAGGATAAAGGCCTGCTTTATTCAAGTATCTACAGCGTTAAGGGGCTTATGCCATTTGGTGGTCGGGTCTAACCTTCACCCATGACCCAAGCGCTCGTTGCAGTTCGCAACGCTGTTAAATCATGTCTTGCCGAACTTGAAGCAGGCGATGTTGTCTTGGTTGCTGTTTCAGGTGGAGCAGATTCTCTTGCGCTCGCTTTTGCTATTTTGAAAGAAGCAACTCCATTAGCACTTAGGCCGATTGCAATCACTATTGATCACCAACTACAAGCAGGCTCTGCACAACAAGCAGAAAAAGTTAAGAAGCAATTATTAGAGATGGGTTATAAAGATGTTTATATTGAAAAAGTTGTGGTCTCTACTGAGTCCGGCCTCGAAGCTGGCGCTCGCGCTGCACGCTATCAAGCTCTTGATTCGTGCGCTGAAAAAACGGGCGCTCTAAAAATTTTTCTAGGCCACACACGTGATGATCAAGCAGAGACGGTTCTCTTAGGTTTAGCACGTGGTTCAGGTGCGCGTTCGCTTTCGGCAATGGCAGAAGAAAATGGAAAGTATGTCAGGCCATTTCTAAGACTTACTCGCCAAGATACTGAAGCCGCTTGTAGAGAACTAGCTTTAGAAATTTGGAACGATCCGCATAATTTCAATTCTGATTTTTCGCGCGTAAAAGTTCGTCAAGAAATTTTGCCTTTGATGGAAGAAAAACTTGGTCCAGGAATTGCCGCAGCTTTAGCACGTACCGCTGCGCTCCTTCGTGACGATGCAGATGCGCTCGATGCCATCGCGGATCAAGAAATCGCCCAGAGCAATCTGGCTGATTTGGATTGTGAGCACTTGGCCTCCTTGCCGCGCGCCATTCGAACTCGGGTGATTCGAGCAGCTATCTATGAGTGCGGAGCGCCAACTGGCTCAATTACCGCAGATCATGTGGCTGCGGCAGAGGCGCTGGTCACATCGTGGCGCGGGCAAGGCCCTTTGAGCCTTCCAGGTGGTGTGAAGGTTGAGCGAATTTCAGGCAGACTTTCGCTCTTAGCCCAGCCCTCATAAGCCATTTAGCCAAGGAGCACATCAGGTGGATCTCGCAACAGTCGGAACCGACGTTGAAAAGGTAATCGCAACTGAAGAACAATTACAGAACCGTATTGCAGAGTTAGCAGCACAAGTTGATGCTGATTACAAAGATAAGAACGTACTTCTGGTTGGTGTACTTAAAGGTGCAATCATGGCAATGGCTGATCTCACTCGCGCTATGCAAACGCATATTGAAATGGATTGGATGGCGGTTTCTTCTTACGGTTCCGGAACAAAATCAAGCGGAGTTGTTCGCATTCTCAAAGATTTAGATCGCGACATCACAGGACGTCACGTACTAATTGTTGAAGATATTGTCGATACTGGGCTCACCCTTTCTTGGTTAACTTCAAACTTATTATCGCGTGGTGCAGCAAGCGTTGAGATTTTGACAATCCTGCGCAAACCAGAGGCTGCCAAAGTTGAAGTAAAAGTGAAGTATGTTGGCTTTGATATCCCAACCGAATTCGTAGTTGGTTACGGCTTAGATTTTGATGAAAAGTATCGCAATCTCTCATTTATTGGTGTGCTGGCCAAGCACATGTACTCATAAGGATTTCTATGACTTCCCAAACCCCGCTGCAGAAAATTAAGAAATCGGTTAAGCCAGAAGAGAAGAAAGATGGCGCAAAGAAAGCGCCACAAACACGCGCCCAGAAAATTTTCCGCGGTCCACTTTTCTGGATCGTTGTGGCGATTTTTGCCGTCACAATCTTTGGTCAGATTACTAGCGCTGCAAATCGCTATACCGAAATTAAGACTTCTCAGGCCCTTGCTGCAATTTCACAATCACAGGTTGAATCCGCTGTTTTAGTCGATAAATCTCAGAAAATTCGCCTAGTTCTCTCAGGCGGAAACACCATTAAAGGTTCGACAAAAGTAGAAGCTTCATACGTTGCGCGCCAAGAACCAACTTTGGTTGAAGCGCTTTCAGCGAACCCGCCAAGCAAGGGTTGGAGCGTTGATGTTCCGCGTCAATCCTTTTTAACTACTTTCTTCTTCACCTTTGGACCAATTTTGATTATTGGTTTCCTCTTCTTCTTACTTATGAGCCAAGCACAAGGTGGTAATCGAGTATTTTCCTTCGGAAAATCGCGAGCAAAGTTGCAGAACAACGATGTACCGCAAAATACATTTGCTGATGTTGCAGGTGCAGATGAAGCAATTGCCGAACTCGAAGAAATAAAAGATTTCTTAGCTGACCCAAGCAAATATGCATTACTTGGCGCAAAGATTCCAAAGGGAGTTTTGCTCTACGGCCCACCCGGAACCGGAAAAACTTTATTGGCTCGCGCAGTTGCAGGTGAAGCAAAGGTGCCGTTCTATTCAATTTCTGGTTCTGACTTTGTTGAGATGTTTGTTGGAGTTGGCGCGGCTCGCGTTCGCGATCTTTTTAACCAAGCAAAGGCAAATGCACCAGCGATTGTCTTTGTTGATGAAATTGATGCTGTAGGTCGCCAACGTGGCGCTGGCATGGGTGGCGGTCACGACGAACGCGAACAGACCCTCAACCAATTGCTCGTTGAAATGGATGGCTTTGAAGCAAACGGCCAAGTTATTTTGATTGCTGCTACCAACCGTCCTGATGTATTAGATCCAGCGTTGTTGCGCCCTGGTCGTTTTGATCGACAGATTCCTGTTGAGCGTCCTGATCTCAAAGGCCGCGAGGATATTCTTAAAGTTCATGCAAAAGATAAGCCAATTTCCAAGGATGTTGAACTCGTCGCATACGCACGTCGCACACCTGGTTTTACCGGCGCAGATTTAGCAAATGTTCTTAATGAGGCAGCGCTGCTCACGGCTCGCGAAGGTCTAAAAACAATTTCAAATAAGCAGATAGATGAAGCTATTGATCGCGTTATGGCTGGTCCACAACGTAAATCAAGATTAATGTCTGAAGAAGAACGACGGGTAACTGCGTATCACGAAGCAGGCCATGCTCTTGTGGCACATGCACTTCCACATACAGATCCAGTTCACAAGATCACCATCATGCCGCGGGGTCGCGCACTTGGTTACACAATGGTTCTTCCTGATGATGATAAATATTCAACAACGCGCAACCAATTATTGGATCAACTTGCTTACTCACTTGGTGGGCGAGCTGCGGAAGAGTTAATTTTCCATGATCCTTCCACTGGTGCTTCTAACGATATTGAGAAGGCAACTGCACTGGCCCGCGCAATGGTGACTCAGTACGGAATGACAGAAGCTGTTGGCGCCATTAAGTTGGGCGCTGATGCCTCGGCGCCATTTATGGGTCGCGATTATGGACATCAGCGCGATTACTCAGAAAGCGTTGCCGCTGTAGTGGATGCAGAAATTCGCAAGTTGATTGAGCGCGCACACCAAGAGGCCTATGACATCCTTGAAGCAAATCGCTCAATTCTGGATGAGATGGTCTTACAACTTCTTGAGAAAGAAACGCTTAATAAAGAAGAGATTGCCGAAATTTTCGCCAGAGTAACTTCATGGCCAAAGCGACCAGCGTGGACTGGTTCCGCAACTCGTTTACCTTCCACCAAACCTCCTGTTGATATTCCAGCACGCGTTATTGCAGAAGATGCACCTAAGAAACCACGTCGAGTAAAGAAATCAACGTCTAGTGAGTGATATCTCTGCCGTTTCAATGGGGCCTGACGATGGACGAGCAGCGCATCCCTTTGATCAAGAACGTGCAGAGAAGGCTGTTCGCGAACTTCTTCTAGCGCTCGGCGAAGATCCCGAACGCGAAGGTTTACAAGATACGCCGGCTCGGGTTGCTCGTGCATTTAAAGAGAATTTCGAAGGTCTCTGGCAACGCCCGCAAGATGTATTGACTACTACCTTTGATATTGGTCATGAAGAACTTGTCATTATTCGCGATATCGAAGTCTTTTCGCATTGCGAACACCACTTGACGCCATTTCATGGAGTTGCCCATGTTGGCTATATCCCCAGCGGAAAAATTACTGGGCTATCCAAAGTTGCTCGGTTAGTTGATCTCTTTGCACGACGTCCGCAGGTACAAGAGCGACTTACTACACAGATTGCAGATGCGCTCGTAGAAATTTTGAATCCCATGGGCGTTATCGTCATTATTGATTGCGAGCACCTCTGTATGTCAATGCGTGGTGTACGCAAATCTCAAGCACGTACTACAACTTCAGCAGTGCGTGGAGTTCTTCGAGATGCCGCTACTCGCGCGGAAGCAATTAGCCTTATAACGAATCGATAGCCCTCATGTTGGTAATGGGAATTCTCAACGTCACTCCCGATTCATTCGCAGATGGTGGGCTAAATTTCGAAACTCAGGTGGCCATTGCGCGCGGTTTTGAAATGGTTGAAGAGGGCGTAGACATCATCGATGTTGGTGGTGAATCAACTCGGCCTGGCGCTGATCGAGTTTCAGAGGCGGAAGAACAAGCACGGGTATTGCCGGTTATTGCAGCGCTTGCGGAGACACAGGTCGATATCAGCATCGATACGATGCGAGCTAGCACTGCTCGTTTAGCAGTTGGCGCTGGCGCAAGTATCGTCAATGATGTCAGCGGAGGCGCAGCGGATCCTGAAATGTTTGGAACTGTTGCAGAATTGGGTTGTCGTTACACGCTGATGCACTGGCGTGGGCATTCAAAAGATATGAACTCAAAGGCAATCTATGAGGATGTTGTTGCGGATGTTATTGAAGAGGTAACTATCCAATTGGATAAGGCGCTGGCAGCCGGAATTGCGCGCGAAAAGATAATCCTTGATCCTGGAATCGGATTTGCGAAAGATCCAGAACATAACTGGGAGATACTCAACCGTATTGATGAATTTGTTGCACTGGGCTACCCAATATTAATTGGACATTCGCGCAAGCGCTTCCTTGGAGGCGATAGCCCGGATCAACGTGAAGAAGCTACAGTTGCAGTGACACAATCTCTTGTCGGCAAGGGAATCTGGGCAGTTCGAGTCCATGGTGTGAAAGCAAATGTGGAGGTGCTTAAACAATGAGCGATCACATCAGCCTAAAAGGCATTTGGGGATTTGGATATCACGGAGTCTTCGATCATGAAGCCAAGAATGGTCAAGATTTTTTTGTCGATTTAGAAATCACTTTAGATCTATCAAAAGCCAGCGCTACTGATAATTTGGCTGACACCATTGATTATGGAGCACTCACTGACTTAGTGGTTGAAGAAATCACTGGAGAACGCGTCCAGCTCATTGAAAGGTTAGCGGGGCGAATTGCAGATCGCATCAAAGCCAAACACCCGCAGATTGATTGGATTGAAGTCACTGTTCATAAACCTAAGGCTCCAGTTTCATCTGAAGTTGCAGATATTTCGGTGACAATTACCCGATGAAGGCCGTAGTTGCACTCGGTGCAAATATTGGAAACCCGCGCGAACAGCTGGATGTGGCTATTGCGCTTTTGCGCGAGGCAACTGAGGTAAAAGCAGTCTCGCAATATCATGAAACTAAACCAGTAGGTGGACCAGAGCAACCTAATTACCTCAACGCAATCTGCATCTTAGAATCTGAATTACCCGCAACTGATTTGCTGGCGCTTTTGCATGGTATTGAGAAGAGTTTAGGTCGAGAACGAAAAGAAAAATGGGGTCCACGAACTATCGACTTGGATCTCATTCAATATGGATCTTTGTTAAGTAAAGCGCAGGAGTTAGAGCTGCCGCATCCACGCGCGCATGAGCGACGATTTGTTCTCGAACCATGGGCAGAGTTAGAACCTGATGCAATTCTGCTTACACACGGCAAAATCTCTGAACTTTTGGCGCAACTGCCATAACGCCTTAGAATTAACGTACTGCCTGCCCGGTACCTGAAAGGACTGGAGCCATGAAAGTAGTAACAAACGCGCAAGAGCTTCCTTCTGCCTGCGCATTTGTACCAACCATGGGCGCCCTTCATGAAGGCCATGCATCGCTATTTACTCTGGCAAAGCGTTACTCTGAAAGCGTTGTTGCAAGTATTTTTGTAAACCCACTTCAATTTGAAAATGCTCGTGACTTGGCTCTCTATCCGCGCACACCAGATATAGATATCGAAATTGCAGCAGCATCCGGTGTTACCCATTTATGGCTTCCGCGGCATGAAGAAATTTATCCGGCAGGATTCTCTACAATCTCTGCAGGACCAGTTGGTGAAATTTATGAAGGCGCTTCTCGCCCAGGCCATTTTGACGGTGTAGTAACGGTCGTGCGCCGTCTCTTTGATTTAATCAAACCAAAGGTGGCTATCTTTGGGGAAAAAGATTTTCAACAGTTATTTCTCATCAAAACTATTGCGGGTGAGATTGAGATCGTAGGTGCACCTACTTTTCGCGACCCTGACGGAGTTGCCGCATCTTCTCGTAATGTGCGCCTAACTCCAGAAGGCAGAACTGCGGCATCTGTGATTTATCGAGCGCTTAGCGCTGCAAAGTCAGAAGATGAGCTACGCCAAATTTTGGCAAGTGAGCCGCTCTTAAAATTAGATTATGCCGATTTTATTGATGAATCAGATTTCAGCCACGCTCACTCATCAAGCAAACGAATTCGCGCCATCGTCGCTGGCTGGATTAATGATGTGCGTTTGATTGACAATATGGCGATGGAAGTCCGCTCATGAAGTTATTGGCACCTGCGCCGGGGTGGACTGCGCGCGCCGATGTAATTGTGGTGGGATCTGGAATCGCAGGACTTACAACTGCTTTGCAATGTCGCACCTTTGGTTTATCTGTACTTCTCGTAACCAAAGCAAGCGTCGATGAGGGTTCTACGAAATGGGCACAAGGTGGGATCGCTGCTGCGCTCGGGGATGGCGATTCACCCGAAGCTCACGAAAAAGATACCTTGGTAGCTGGAGCAGGTCTCTGTGATGTTGGCGCAGTTCGTGTTCTTGTAACCGAGGGTCCAGAGGCAGTCCGTAAATTAATTGAACGTGGCGCTATCTTTGATAAAGAGGCGAGTGGAGAAATTGCGCTAACTCGCGAAGGTGGCCATTTAAGAAATCGCATTCTGCATGCGGGTGGAGATGCAACCGGAGCTGAAGTTTCCCGTGCGCTGTTAGCCGCAGTAAAGAACGATTCAGGAATTGAAGTTGTAGAACATGCGCTGGTACTTGATGCGCTGAAAAATGAACGAGGCGAAGTTTGTGGCGTTACTTTGCACGTAATTGGTGCGGGCAGTCGTGACGGAGTTGGTCGCGCGCTAGGTCGAGCTGTTGTGCTTGCAACTGGTGGATTAGGTCAGGTATTTGCGCAGACCACAAATCCTTCAGTTTCAACTGGTGATGGAGTTGCGCTGGCTCTGCGAGCCGGAGCTAAAGTAGCTGATGTTGAATTTATTCAATTTCACCCAACAGTTTTATGGCTCGGTGAAAACTCGGAAGGTCAGCAACCACTAATCAGCGAAGCAGTTCGTGGTGAAGGTGCGTATTTGTTAGACCATGATGGAAATAGATTTATGAAAGAGATTCATCCGCTGGCAGAACTTGCACCACGTGATGTTGTGGCAATTTCGATTATGCGAGTTATGAATAAGAGCAAGAAACCGCATGTTTGGCTTGATGTCAGACATTTAGCGGGATTCCAGGAACGCTTTCCTACTATTTATGCATCTTGCATCGCACATGGAATTAATCCGCTCACAGATTTGATTCCCGTTGCCCCCGCTTCTCACTATGCATCCGGTGGTGTGCGAGTAGATCTTGATGGCCACAGCAGCGTGAGAGGCCTCTATGCATGTGGTGAAACCGCGTGCTCAGGCGTGCATGGGGCTAATCGCTTGGCATCTAATTCACTTCTTGAAGGTTTGGTCTTTAGCGCACGAATCGCTGCCGATATCGCAGCACATTTACCAGAAGCAAGTGAACCAGTTGAAAATAGTTCACCTGCAATTTTGTTAGACCCTGCGGTACGTCATGATATTCAAATCAGTATGAGCCAAGGTGCGGGAGTTCTTCGTTCTTCTGATTCGTTACTGAAGACCAGCTCTGATTTAACGCGCATTGAGGATAGAACAAGCAGCCAACCTTGCGTTGAAGCATGGGAGACCACAAACCTATTTCAATTGGCGCAAGCCATCTTAAAAGCAGCGTTAATCCGTCAAGAAACGCGCGGATCGCACTGGCGCGAAGATTTTCCAGAGACAAGTGACTTATGGAAAAAACGCATTGTTCAGCAGTTAGACCAAACTGGTTATTGGACAAGTGGATATCAGGAAGTTGGAAAACCATGATTGATCACGATCTTATTAAGCGCGCTCTCGCCGAAGATTTACAAGGTGGAGAAGACATCACCTCTGTCGCTACCGTATCAGGAAGTGAAAAAGTAGTCGCTGACTTTGTGGCAAGAAAACCTGGTGTGATTGCAGGCATTGATATGGCGCGAGCGGTATTAACCGAAGTTGGTCTCACTGATATTTCTGTTCTTGTCCAAGATGGTGCGCACGTTGCAGCTGGTGCAAAGTTAATGACGGTTCGTGGTGATACTCGAGCAATTTTATTAGCAGAACGCACTGCCCTTAATTTCTTGGGGCACTTAAGTGGCATTGCAACCTTAACAAAACGATGGGTTGATGAGATTGCTGGAACTAAATGCGAAATCCGCGATACGCGAAAAACAACCCCTGGTATGCGCGTATTAGAAAAATATGCAGTACGAATGGGCGGCGGAGTTAATCATCGAATGTCGCTTAGCGATGCTGCTCTTATTAAAGATAATCACATCGCAGCCGCTGGTGGTGTTGCTCAAGCTTTTAGCCAAGTTCGCGCCAAGTATCCAAGCGCGCCAATTGAAATAGAAGTAGATACCTTGGATCAATTGCGCGAAATTCTTCCGCTCAAACCCGACTTAGTTTTACTCGACAATATGAGCCCACAGCAATGCGTAGAGGCAGTTGCACTTACTGCAGGAGCTTGCAAGTTAGAGGCATCAGGTGGAATTACTTTAGAGAATGCGCGCTTCTATGCGCTATCTGGCGTTGATTATTTGGCGATTGGCGCCCTCACCCATAGTGCGCCAGTACTTGATATTGGTCTAGATCTAAGAGCGGAGTAGCGATGTTACTAACTATCGATGTAGGAAATACCAATACGGTTCTAGGGATCTTTGATGGAAAAGATCTCATTAAGTCGTGGCGCGTAAAGACAGATCCTCGTACAACCGCTGATGAACTCTGGTTGCAATACAGCGCGTTAACCTCAGGTTATGCACTAAGTGGACTATCTATCTGTTCTACAGTTCCAGCGACTTTACGGGAACTACGTACGATGATGGCCGAATACTTTAAAAATATTCCGACCACAATCGTAGAACCAGGGACAAAGACTGGTGTGCAGTTGTTAGTTGATAATCCAAAAGAAATTGGCGCAGATCGCATCGTTAACACTTTAGCTGCCCACACTTTATTTGGCGGTCCAGCAATCGTCGTTGATTTTGGAACTTCGACAAATCTTGATGTTGTATCTCCTAAGGGAGAATTTTTGGGTGGAGCGCTTGCACCAGGAATTGAAATCTCGGTTGATGCACTAGCAGCTCGCGCTGCTCAGCTTCGTAAAGTTGAACTCATTCGCCCGAAGAGCGTCATCGGCAAGAACACAGTTGAAGCGTTGCAGTCAGGAACTATTTTCGGATTTGCTGGCCAAGTTGATGGCTTGGTCGAAAGAATTATTGATGAACTTGCTGAAAGTTATGAAGGAAGCCCTACTGTTATTGCAACAGGTGGACTTGCTCCACTGATTATTGGAGTGGCGGAAACAATCGATGAGCATGAGCCGGATCTGACCCTGATTGGTCTTCGTTTAATACACGAAAAGAACATCGCGTAACCGCGCAGGGGTAGACTGCGCGCACTATGACCGCTGAAAATACGCCCCTCGACGACGACCTACCCGAGCAACTCCGGATCCGTCGCGAGAAGCGGGCCAGCCTCATCGAGCGTGGAATTGAGCCTTATCCTGTTGCAGTAGCGCGGACTAAGTCGCTCAAAGAGATCCGCGAAAAATATTCCAATCTTGAAATTGATGTGGCGACAGGTGATACCGAAAGCCTCACGGGACGAATTATTTTTAAGCGCGATACTGGAAAACTCTGCTTTGCAACCCTACGTGAAGGCGATGGAACCGAACTTCAGGCGATGTTATCGCTGGACAAAGTTGGCCAAGACTCTCTTGATGCGTGGAAGTCCGATATTGATTTGGGTGACATCGTCTCGGTCACCGGAGAAATCATTACCTCAAAGCGCGGCGAGCTCTCAATTTTGGCTGCTTCCTGGACGTTGGCATCGAAATCACTTCGCCCGCTTCCTAATGATCACAAACCGATGTCTGAAGAAACTCGCGTTCGGATGCGTTATGTGGATTTAATTGTTCGCCCAGAAGCGCGTAGCGCAGCACGTATGCGTCCAACAGTGATGCGCTCGCTCCGTGAAACGTTTAATAGCCAAGAGTTTATTGAAGTTGAAACTCCTATGTTGCAGGTGATGCACGGTGGTGCAGCAGCGCGCCCCTTCAAAACTTTTAGCAATGCATACGACATGGATTTGTTTATGCGCATCGCCCCAGAACTTTTCTTAAAGCGTTGTGTAGTGGGTGGCATTGAACGCGTCTTCGAAATTAATCGCAATTTCCGCAATGAAGGCGCAGACTCATCACACTCTCCAGAATTTGCGATGGTTGAGTCTTACATGGCCTACGGTGATTGGCGCACCATTGCAGATGTCACTCGCTCACTGATTCAAAATGCAGCGATGGCAGTTTCAGGTTCTCACGTGGTCACTCATTACGACGGTCGCCAAGCTGATCTCGGTGGTAAATGGAAAGAAATTTCGCTCTACGATGCGATATCTGAGGGCGTTGGAGAACAGGTAACAGCGCTAACTCCGATGGAAGATTTGAAGAAAATTGCCACCAAATTAGGCATGAAGATTGATCCTAAGTGGGTTACCGGCAAACTTGCTGAAGAAATCTTCGAACATGTTGCCCAAGATAAATTGATTGAACCAACCTTTGTTATGGGCTATCCAGTAGATACTTCACCGCTCGTGCGTGCCCACCGCGAAATTCCGGGCGTAGTTGAAAAGTGGGATCTCTACGTTGATGGATTTGAGTTAGCAACAGGTTATTCCGAATTAGTTGACCCAGTGATTCAACGTGATCGCTTAGTCGAACAAGCACAACTCGGTGCCAAGGGTGACTTGGAAGCGATGCAAGTAGATGAAGATTTCTTACGCGCGATGGAATTTGGAATGCCACCGATGGGTGGAATGGGAATGGGCGTTGATCGATTATTGATGGCACTTACCGGACTTGGAATTCGCGAAACTATTCTCTTCCCACTCGTAAAACCAGAAATCGATTAATAATGTTGGTTATCCGCCCGGCACGAACTTCTGATGTAAAAGCGATTCGTGAGCTTGTAGATTCATATGCTGCTCCGGGTCAGATGTTGGCAAAAGAAACAGTCACTCTCTTTGAAAGCGTTCAAGAATTTACAGTTGCTGAACTAGATGGAAAGGTAATTGGTTGTGGAGCGCTCCACATTTTGTGGGAAGACCTTGCCGAAGTTCGCACAGTTGCAGTTGAAAAGAGTTTGCATAGGCAGGGTATTGGTCATCAGATTCTGCAACGAATCATCGAACGTGCCCGCGAAATTGGGGTATCGCGAATCTTCTGTCTTACCTTCCAAACTGATTTTTTTGGTAAGCATGGTTTTGAAGAGATAGAAGGAACTCCAGTTTCTCCAGATGTATACGCCCAATTGCTTCGTTCTTACGATGCTGGTACTGCTGAATTCTTGGATCTCGAGTCGGTAAAGCCCAATACTTTGGGCAATACCCGCATGCTCCTCAACCTCTAAATAACCCCCAGAAAGCGCCCACTATTTGGGCACCTTCGGGAAT
>JACCED010954739.1_pt1 | contig 15131 bp, 16 predicted proteins | sample 7455021 | NCBI WGS metagenome assembly JACCED01 (sample SAMN15323456, study PRJNA562643) | freshwater metagenome | isolation source: river surface water | place: USA:Blue River Watershed | collected 2017-08-19 | reverse complement strand
TGCTGGTTGAGTTTGGCGGCGAGGTGGTGGGAACGTACCGGATGCAGACTGGGGCGCAGGCGGCGGCGGGGCATGGATTCTATAGTGCGCAGGAGTTTGATTTCCGGCCGTTTGATGGAATTCGGTCGGAGGTGATGGAGTTGGGGCGAGCGTGTGTGCGACGGGATCACCGCAACTTGACGGTGTTGTCACTTTTGTGGCGCGGAATTGCAGCGCATGCGCGGGGAGCGGGGTGCCGGTATTTGGTGGGGTGCAGTTCTCTGACTTCGCAGAGTGCGCGTGAGGGGATGGCGGTTTACGGTCTTATCGCGACGGGGCATCTTGCGCCGGAGTCATTGCGGACGAGGCCATTACCGGGGTGGGAATGTGTTTTGAGCGGGGAGGAGGCGGGAGCGGTGAGCGTTCCGAAGTTGTTGAGGGCTTATCTCTCGTTGGGGGCGTGGATTTGCGGGGAACCTGCGCTGGATCGCGCGTTTAAGACGATTGATTTTCTGACCGTGATGGATCTTGAAAATCTGTGTGGGTCTGCTGCCAGATTCTTGGCGTAAGGTTATGGAAGACGTTCTGGTGGAGGATGATTTTGTTGATGAGGTGGCTCGACGTCGCGTGGAGACAGAAGGTCGTGGGCCTGATCCAGAGGCTTTCGGCGTAGGCGCTTGTGAGCGGGGGATGAAGTGGGCGCGTGGCGTCTCAAAGATTATGTTGGCGTTGGTGGAGGGGCGTTTACGTGGTGCGGGTGACGACGTGGCGCAGGGGGCACGTCAACTGAGCGGTTTGTGTCGTGAGTTAGCGCAGGGTCTGGGAGTGGAGGTGATTGTGGATGGTCGAGTTCCGGCGGATGGGTTGGTTGTCGCAAATCATCTTGGTTTTTTGGACATTATCGCGCTGGCGGCTGCGGGGCCTTGTGTGTTTGTTGCAAAACGAGAAGTGTCTGGCTGGTTTTTAGCGGGGGCGATGGCTCGCCAATGCGGGACGGTTTTTGTTGATCGCGAGCGTCGGTCCGGTGTGGTGGCGGCTTCGGCTGGAATCCGGAGGGTTTTGGAGGCGGGGGTTCGGGTGGTGCTTTTTCCGGAGGGAACGAGCAGCGAGGGAGGGCGTGTTTTGCCATTCAAATCGTCGCTGCTTCAGTCGGCACTGGATGCGCGGGTGTCTGTGACGCCATGTGGAATCTTTTATCGCGATTTCTATGGAAATCCCCTGCATGAAGTGACATACTCAGGAGATAAGTCACTCAAAGAAGCTCTTGGCTGTCTAATGGCGAGGAGAATGACGCGGGTGCACTTGGCGTTTGGTTCCCCCCTCCACGCTGAGGTTACACGGGCTGAACTGTCTGCTGATTTGCACCGGCGTGTGAGTCGGTTGGTTGAGACTGGGGGGCTGAAGCGCGGTTGAACGAGTGTGAGGTCAATGGACGCAACGTCCGTCGAGGTTTGTCGGTGGCGCGGATCGTAAACGTTTAACCAGTGCAGTCTAAAGTCCTGATGAAAAACAATGTGGCACGAATGTCAACAGGGGTGGCAGGAGCGGGAGGGGTTGGTGCCGCTCGAGTCACGAGAAGAGGTAGTCGTCGGGGGGTGAGTTCGAGGCCGTGGTCAGTGGAGCGTGAGGAAGCTCCGACATCGGCGATTCGAACTCGATTCAACGAGGCGTTGAACTGGGCAGTGGATTCCGGTGTGTGGCTCGCGATTGTGGTGGGCTTATTTATTCTGTTGCCGGTTGGGGTGATGTATTTGGTTTCTCAGGGCGTCAAAGACGAGCCGGTAGTGCGTCAGGAGCGCGTTGAGGCGGACATCTTGGCGCCGGTGAACATTTTTTCAGAGCGGTTGGATGGCCGTTAGTGGGCGTTGATTCTTGAGCGGTTGGAGCTCAGTCGGGAGCGGTACTGTGTGGGAGTTGTTCCGGTGTGGGCTCGAAATGTTCGGTTAAAGAAGGTGAGTTGGGTAAATCCACAGCCGAGGGCAATGTCGAGGACGGAGCGGTCTGTGGCTCGGAGTTCTTCCTGAGCGGCTTGGATTCGGAGTGAGGTGAGGTGGGCAGAAAGGGGTTTCCCTGCGTGTCGGAGGAACTGGCGGGAGAAAGTGGCTTTGCTCATGCGCGTGAGAGCGAGCAGTTCGCTGAGACGGATGGGTTTACGGAAGTTTGCGTGAACGAAACGAATGGCTTCGGTGATTGCTTGTTCGTGACGGGATGATGCTGGGAGGTCGAAGGGGCGTGATGAGAGTCTGGTGAGATCGCTCTCGTTGGAGTGGTGGATGAGTGCCAGGGTTCGGAACCATAGCCCGAGGCGGTCGGGACCTGTGGCGCCGGCCAGTTGAAGGATGAGGGGGGTGAGGGTTTTGGAGGTTCTTCCGGAGATTTGCAGTCCGCGGCGGGCAAGCTCGAATAACTGAGCGAGGGGTTGGGACTCTGGGAGAGACCAAATGGCGTGTGAGGGTGGGAATTCCCATTGGATGCTGATTCCGGATGAATCGCCGCGCACCGACCAGTGGTGTGGTAGGCGTTCGCCGAGGAGGACGATGTCGCCTGTGTTGAAGGGGGTGATGTGATCGCCGACGAATCGGATGCCGGCGCCGGAGGTAAACAGGGTTAACTCCATGGCGGAATGGTAGTGCCAGTGAAGACCTTCTCCCCGTTGTGTTTGGGTTCGCCCGTTTCCGAGGAGGACTTCGATGTTGAGCAGGGATCGGCTCCAGCGGATGACGCGGAGCGATTGGCCGGTGGGGGTTTCGATGCGTTCGCGTTGGGCGCGCATGCCGATGTTTCGCACGGTGCGGGGAATGTTGCAATGTGGAGGGATGGAGTGGGGCGAAAAATGAGACGATAGTGGAGGCAGTTGTCACGGAAGGGTGTGGAGATTTTTGGGGGCGAGGCTCTAGGATGCGGAGATGAGTATTCCTGTGAGTTATCGTTTTTCCTTCGGGCCATGGAACATCAGTGAGGGTGGCGACCCGTTTGGGCCGGATGTTCGCAAGGCGTACGATCATGGTGAGAAGTTTGCGTTGTATCGGAAGCTGGGTTTTGAGGGGGTTCAGTTGCACGACGATGACGTGGTGCCTGGGATGGATGGTTTGACGGATGCGCAGGTGCTCGAGCGTGCTGAGCGATTTGGCAAAATGTTGAAAGAGGAGGGGTTGACTCCGGAGTTTGTGGCGCCGCGGTTGTGGTTTGCCGAGGGGACGGTTGACGGAGGGTACACATCGAACAGTCCTCGAGACCGTGAGTACGCTTGGGAGCGGACGCGCCGGAGCGTGGAGATTGCGCGTGCGATTGGGAGTAAAGCGATCGTGTTATGGTTGGCGCGCGAGGGGACCTACATTCGGGAATCCAAGGACGCGCGGTTGGCGTACCAGCGGTTATTGGAGACCGTTAATCGGATTTTGGATCTTGATGCCGGGGTGGAGATTTGGATTGAGCCGAAGCCGAATGAACCGACGGATCTGGCGTATGTCCCGACGATGGGACATGCCTTGACGTTGGCCTATGCTTCCAAGGACCACGCTCGAGTGAAGGGGTTGGTTGAATCAGCGCACGCGATGTTGGCTGGGTTGGATCCTTCGGATGAGATGGCGTTTGCGTTGGCGCACGGGAAGTTGGGTAGTGTCCACTTGAACGACCAGAACGGGCTGAAGTACGACCAAGACAAGTGTTTTGGTTCGACCAATCTGCGGGTCGCTTTCAACCAGGTTCGGGTGTTGGAAGAGGGGGGGTATGGCCGGAAGGGTGAGTTCATTGGACTGGATGTGAAGGCGATGCGTACGCAGAAGGGATGGCCGGTAACCGTGCATCTGGAGAACAGCCGAAGGACGTTTCTTCATCTGGTGGACAAAGTGCGTTCGGTGGACGGACGGTTGGTTCAGCAGTTCCGGGATGCGCGTGATTACGAGGCTTTGGACGCCTACGTGTTGGCCCATTTGATGGGGGTTTGACGCTTGGGACTCAGAGCTGTGTAGATTTATGAAATCGTTTCGCCTGAACCGAATGTTCAATGGCCGGTCCGGCCGCTGTTTTGATGTGGCGGTGGATCACGGATTTTTCAACCAACCCGGTTTTTTGTTGGGGATTGAGGATATTGCGGGTGCAGTCCACACACTGGTGGATGCAGCTCCCGATGCGATTCAGTTGACGGTTGGACAGGCTCGTCATTTGCAATCGGTGCCGGGCAAGCAGCGTCCGGCATTGGTCTTACGCACTGACGCGGCCAATGTTTACGGTAAGGAGCTTCCGGCGACGCGCTTCAGCGCGATGATTGAGGAGACCATGCTGCAGGCCGTGCGATTGGATGCGGCCTGCGTCTGTGTGAATCTGTTCCAGATTCCGGGCGCTCCCGAGGTGCACGCGCAGTGCGTGGAGAACATCATGAGACTGAAGCCTCAGTCGGATTTCTATCAGATGCCGATGATGGTTGAGCCGCTGGTGTTTCGTCCGAACCATGAGGCGGGCGGTTACATGGTGGATGGGGATGCCGAGAAAGTGGTTCATTTGGTGCGGCAAGCGGTCGAGTTGGGCGCGGACGTCATTAAGGCGGATCCGACGGATGACGTTTCGGAGTACCACCGGGTGATTCGTGTGGCGGGAGGAATCCCAGTGCTGGTGCGTGGCGGGGGACGGGTCAGCGACCGTGAGATTTTGGAGCGGACTGCGGCTCTACTGGCGCAGGGGGCGTCGGGAATTGTTTATGGTCGAAACATCATTCAGCATCCGAGTCCGAAGGGAATCACGCGCGCACTGATGGGCATGGTGCATGACGGTTTGGATGTGGACGCTGCGTTGGCTTTGGTTTCCTAACCCGAGCGAAGCGTCTCTCCGAGGAGAAGTCGGCGCAGCCCAGTTCGAAAAAACAGTCCCTTCCGTGCCCGAGGCAGAAGGGCTTTTCAGTTTGTCCGTTAGCGAACCGGGTAGAGGAAGCGGCTGCACTTGTTGCACTGCACAAGCTCCTTGCTTGCTCGGGTTTGAACGGCGACGTCTGGCACGACCTTGATATCGCAGCCGCCGCAGTACTCGCTCTGGAGGGGGACTACGGCGATGTCGCGGGAGTGGAGCAGGCGGCGGTAGGTGTCGAGCACGCCGTCGTCGATGCCGGTGGTGCGGCGGTCGCGCTCGGCGGTTTCTGACACGATGCGCTCGGCGAGGTTGACGGATTTTTGGTCAAGGTCGGCGATTTCCTTGGTGATGATGCCTTTTGCTGCGTTGAGTTCGTTGCGGGTGGACTCGATTTCGGGCTGCATGGATTCGAGTGCTTCCATGAGTTCGAGTTGTTGGTCTTCGATGCGGCTGATGTCCGCGCGAGTGGTTTCGATGGCAGCGCCGATGGCTTGAAACTCTTCGTTTTTGCGCGTTTGCGAGCGTTGCGCTTCATACTTTTGGATTTGTTCGCGGCGTGAACGGACATCTTTCTCGAGCATCGAACGTTTCACCTCGGTTTCCTTTGCTGTTTGGAGGGCTTTTTCGTGGGCGCCTCCCAATGCGGCGAGGCGGCGTTCGAGGGCGGCGCGCGCTGCTGGGATTGCATCCTTTTCGGCGACGAGTTTGCGGATGGACAGGTCGCTTTCCTGCAGGAAGAGGAGTTGTTCGAGGATGGGGAGCATGGGTGCATGAAACACTCAGCGGGCGGGCAAGGGAAGGGGAACCGTGTTTCGGTGGGGGCTGATGGGCGGGAGGCTTACCGTTGCCGATTTGGGGTGGGGCTGCTGTATTAATGAGATGATTTTCCCGTCGTATTCTCGGCATCGTCAGGCGTTGTTTTCTGCGGAGGGAGGTGGTGGCGCCATCCCGGTTCGTCAGGACGTGCCGCAGGCGGACACTTGGGATCTCTCGCCGATTTTTGCGGATGCGGAGGCGTGGCAGCGCGAGTTTGATGCGGTTGCGGGCGAGTACCTTTCGTTTCAACGGTTCAAGGGGCGCATGGGAGAGTCCGCATCGACGCTGTTGGAGGCGTTGGATGCGGATGCGGCGATTTCTTTGCGGCTGGAGCGGCTCCAGCACTATGCCGGCTTGCGGAGCAGCGAGGACAGTTCCGATGCGGGGAACCTCGCGAGGGAGGCGGTCTTGTCCAACCTGTTGACTCGGATTTCTGAGGCGGCCTCCTTCTTCACTCCGGAGATTCAGGCAATTTCTGATGAGGTGTTTGCAACGTACCTTGAGGATGAGCGGTTGGCGGTGTGGCGGATTCCGCTTCGGAAGATTCGTCGGTTCCGTGCACACACGCTGAGCGAGGGGGAGGAGCGGTTGATGGCGCTTGCGGATTCAGCGTTGGCGGGGCACGGGGAGACGTTCTCGCAGCTGACGAATGTGGACATGCGGTTTGCGGAGGTGGAGTTATCCGACGGGGTGAAGCGTCCCCTTTCGCAGAGTGCCTTTTCCTCGTTCTTGGTGAATCCAGATCCGACGGTGCGTGCGCAGGCGTTCCAAAAGTTTTATGCGGAGTTTGATGACCACAAATACACGGTGGCATCGACGCTGGCGTCCTCGGTCAAGGCAGGCGTGTTCCGAGCGCGGGCGCGAAACTATCCTTCGGCGCGGGAGGCGGCGTTGTTTCGGGACGACGTGCCGGTTTCGGTTTACGACCAGTTGATTGCGTCCGTACGGTCTAATCTGGATCCACTGCACCGCTATTATGCGTTGAGGAAGCGTGTTTTAGGGCTATCGGAGATTCATCATTATGACACGTACGTGCCCTTGGTTGGCAGTGTTCGGTTGCACACGCGGTTTGATGATGCGGTGAAGATGGTGGTGGAGGCTCTGCATCCGTTGGGGTCGGAGTATTGTTCGGTGTTGGAGGAGGGGTTGTCGCGGGGGCGTTGGTGTGACCGTTACGAAAACAAGGGGAAGCGGTCTGGGGCATTTTCCTCGGGCGGGTTCGGGGTGCCTCCGTACATTTTGATGAACTACAAGGAGGACGTTTTTTCCGATGTGTACACGTTGGCCCACGAGGCGGGGCATTCGATGCACACGTGGTATTCGTCACGGAACCAGCCGTACCAGACGTACGACTACCCCATTTTCTTGGCGGAAGTGGCGAGCACGTTCAACGAGGAGTTACTGACTCATCATTTGCTGGAAAAGGCGTCGGAGCCTGCGATGCGTGCGTACCTGATTTGCCGACAGATTGACGATATTCGCGGCACGGTTTATCGGCAGACGATGTTTGCGGAGTTTGAGAAGTTGATTCACGCGGCGGAGGAGGCGGGCGAGGCGTTGACGTTGGACGCGTTCCGTTCTCTTTACCGTGGACTTTTGGATGTCTATTTCGGGAAGGAGTTTGCGATTGATGAAGTGCTGGAGTTGGAGTGTCTCCGGATTCCACACTTCTACAGTGCGTTCTACGTTTACAAGTACGCTACTGGACTGAGTGCTGCGGTCAGCTTGTCGGATCAGGTGTTGCGCGAGGGCGCGCCCGCCGTGGAGCGGTATCTAGGGTTCTTGAAGAGCGGCGGTTCGGAGTTCCCACTGCCGACGTTGGTGAAGGCTGGGGTGGATTTGTCCACACCGCGTCCTGTGGATGACACGTTGCGGTTGTTTTCTTCGCGTGTGGCGGAGTTGGAATCCTTGTTATCTTAGGGGGATGTCGGACGAGTTGAACAACGCGGGGCGCAGACCGGCGGAGGATTCGCAAGCGAGCGTGTCGGGCAACGATATGCTGGGTTTGCCGAAACTTTCCGAGGCGGAAGGCAAGGTGCTCGAGTGTGTCATGGGTTATTGCGGGTTGGGCATGGGTCGCGAGGCGCTGCGGGAGTTGCAGCAACTTCCGCCTGAAGCGTTGGCGTTACCGTACTTACTGGAAGTGCGGGTGATGGCGTTGATTCAGGCGCGTCGGATGCGCGAGGCTGCGGCGAAGGGGCGTCGGTTGATTCAGATGGTTCCGGAGTACAAGGGCGGGTACATCCACACGGCCTTTGCGTTGCACGAGAGCGGGCGTACTCAGGAGGCGCTGGATCTTTTGCGAAGCGGGCCGCCGGTGCTGAAGCAGGACGCGACCTATTTTTACAACGTCGCTTGTTACGAGGCGGTGTTGGGGAATGCCGAGAGTGCGGTGAAGAATCTTTCTCGGAGTTTCCGTCTCGATAATCGATTGAAAGATGGAGCATTAGAGGATCGAGACCTCGCGGCGATTCGCCAGCAGGTGGAGGATTTATTGAAGCGCGTGAATGCGGGAGATCACGGCTCGTCGGGGTTATGCTGAGTGTTGGGGATTCGGAGGCGGGTTTGCCGGGGTTTGAAGAGGGGCGTGCGCGGAGGATTGCTGCTTTGACGGTTTCCGCGGCTTTTCCGTCGACGGGGCGCTGTTGGGTGATTGCGTATGGAGAGGCGCCTGGACCGCGTGGCGCGGGGGTATCGGGGATTCCGTTTTGGGGGGATGGTGCGGGGGTACCTTTGTACCGGGCGCTTGCGGAGGCGGGGTTGGTGGAGGTGCCTGCGGAGGCGTGGGTGGACTGGGATGGAACGCGCTTTGTGCGTGAAGGGCTTTTTCCCACGTTTCGCGGAGCGGCGCTGAGCAATGCGTATCCGATGTGTCCGACGGACGATGGGGTTCGATTTCGTGCGCCGCGACCGCCGGAGGTGAAATCGGCGGCGAATGTGGATCGTATCCGGGGCGAGTTGATTCGGGCTCGGGAGGCGGGAGTGGTGAAGGTGGTGACGATGGGGCGCATTGCGGCGGGGGTGGTGCAACCGATTGCGGTGGAGCAGGGAGTTGCGTTGGAGGCGTTTCCGCATCCGAGCAGTCAGGGACTGTTGATGGCTGCGCCTGGTAAAGGGAAGGGTTTGCGGTTGGCTGATTTGCGACGTGAGTGGGCGGAGCGATTGCTTTCGGTGCTCGTTGAGGCGCAGCGCGACGGGTGCGCCTGAGGTTGAGTTTGTTTGTGGTGGCCTTGCTGGGGCGTGTGGAGTGGCCAATGCGGAGGGTGGGAGTTAAGATGTGGGGATGGAAGAGAATCGGGATGAGGCCTCGCTGGAGGTGCGCACGTATTTTGTGAGGAAGCGGAACGCGTTGTTGGCGCGGGCCGAGTTCAGCGGGCTCTACGTGGATTACTATTTGCATCAGGGCCAGATTCAGCATCGGCCTGCGGCGTCGGAGGATTTGTTTTTTAAGGAGGCGCTGGCAGCGTTGGCCTTGCACATGGCCTCACGGCCGTGGAATGAGTCGATTGCTTGGACGATTCATTCGGAGGAGCCTCGGTTGAATGTGTTTGTCGCGGGGGACAATCGGCAGGGGACGTTGATTGGGCAGAGTTTTTCTGAAGACGTGCGGGAGTTGGGGCAGAATCTTTTTTATTCCGACCTGATTCGTCCAAACGAGCCGTTGCGTCGGAGTTCCGTGGCCTTTGAGGCCTTCGACGCGTTTCGGGCGGCGGAGACGTTTTATCGGGACAGCGAGCAGCGGTTGATGCGCTTGTACACGCATGGTGACGAGGATTACGTGATGGTTCAGGCGCAGCCGGATTGCGATGAGGATTGGTTGCGGGGTTTGACGGACGACGTGGTTCGCACTTTGGACCGTTCGGAGGAGTTGAGTTTATTGGAGGTGCGAAAGTATCGGTGGCAGTGCGGGTGTGATTCGCGTCGGATGATGGCGGTCTTGGGCTCAGTTTCGCGGAATGACTTGGAGGGTGTTTTTGAGGGGGACGAAGCGGTGCGGATTCGGTGTCCACGATGCGGGGTTCGTTACACGATTACGCAGGAGGCGATGCAGGCCTTTTTTGCGGAGGGGGATGCAACGTGAGGGGGAGTGCGTTTGGGCGTGATGCTCGGTACGTGGAGCGGTTTGGGGGGATTGGGCGACTTTATGGGAAGTCAGGGCTCGAGCGGTTGGCGGCGTCGCGTGTGACGGTGGTGGGGATTGGGGGGGTCGGGACGTGGGTGGTGGAGGGTTTGGTGCGGAGCGGCGTAGGTTCGGTCGTGTTGGTTGATTTGGATGATGTTTGCATCACGAACACCAACCGGCAGTTACCTGCGATGGAGGGCAATATTGGAAAGTCCAAGGTGGGGGCGGTAGCGGAGCGGATGCGATTGATTTCTCCGGGATGTGAGGTGATTGAGGAGCAGGTGTTTTTTACGGAGCGCACGGCGGAGGCGCTTTTGAGCGAAGCGGGAGAGTGGGTGGTGGACGCGATGGATGATGTTTCTGAGAAGGCGCGATTGATTGCGGGTGCGCATGCGCGGGGGCTTGGGGTTGTGACGGTTGGTGGAGCGGGCGGGAAGCGGTGGGGGACTGGAGTGAAGGTGGGGGATTTGGGGCGTTCGGGCGGTGATGATTTGTTGAGGGCGGTGCGGCGTTCATTGCGACGCGATTTTGGATGGGCGTTGGGAGGTGGGGGATTGACGGGTGTTACCTCGGTGTATTCGGAGGAGAAGCCGGTTTATCCGTGGGGCGACGGCTCGGTGGCGTGCGATCCGGAGCCGGAGGCCTCGTTGCGCTTGGATTGTGCGAGTGGATTTGGGACGGCGTCCTTTGTGACGGGTGCGTTTGGATTTGCTGCGGCGAACGTTGTGGTGGAGGCGATTGCTATCGAACAGAAGGGTGGGATTAAACCGTGAAAGCGCCGCAACGCGTGTTGGTGGTGGGGGGCGGCGCAGCAGGCTTTTTTGGAGCGATTGCTGCGGCTGAGCGCGGGGCTGAGGTGTTGTTGATTGAGAAAGGGTCTGAGTTTCTTTCGAAGGTGCGGATTTCTGGGGGGGGGCGCTGTAATGTGACGCATTCGTGTTTTGAGCCGAGGGAGTTGAGCAAGCGATACCCGCGCGGAGAGAGGGCGTTGATTGGGGCGTTCTCGCGTTTTCAGCCGACGGACACGCTCGCGTGGTTTCGCGACCGAGGTGTGGAGATTAAGCGGGAGGCGGATGGCAGGATGTTTCCGGTGACCAACTCGTCTGAGACGATCATCGAGTGCTTGATTCAGAGTGCGAGGAGGGCGGGAGTTCGGACGCAGTTACGTTGCGGACTGGAGCGATTGATTCGTGTCGAGGGGAACGGGTCGGGGGAGGCCCGGTGGCGCGCGTCGTTGTCGGATGGATCTGAGTGGACGGGAGATGCGGTTTTGATTGCGACGGGGGGGTGTCGATCTGGGAATATGCGGGCGTTACTGGCGGGTCTGGGGCACGGGATGGAGGAGCCGGTGCCGTCTTTGTTTTCGTTTCACTTGAAAGATGAGTGGAGCCGCGAGTTGGCGGGCATTTCTCTGCAAGATATGGAGGTGGTGGTTCCGTCATTGCGATTAGCCGAGCGTGGGCCGGCACTATTGACGCATCAGGGATTGAGTGGGCCGGCGATCTTGCGGTTGTCCGCGTGGGGTGCACGGGATTTGGCGAGGGTGGGGTACCGTTTCTCACTGCGGGTGCGCTGGGTGGCGGGTTTGACGGAGGAGGCGGTGATGCGTGGGTTCAAGGAGCAGCGGGAGCGTTCGCCGGGTAAATCGGTGGCTTCGACGGCGTTGTTTGGGGTGCCGTCGCGGTTATGGGCTCGGTTGTGTGGAATAGCGGGGATTGATGATGGCGTTCGCTGGGCGATTCTGAGGAGGGAAGAGGCGGTGGAACTGTGTGGCATGTTGACGGGGATGGAGTTTGAGGTGGTCGGTAAATCTCTCAACAAAGAGGAGTTTGTGACGTGTGGTGGGGTTTCTGTGAAAGATGTGGATTTTCGAACGATGGAGAGTAGGTGCTGTTCGGGGCTCTACTTTGCGGGGGAGGTGTTGGATGTGGATGGCATCACGGGCGGATTCAACTTTCAGGCTGCGTGGACGACATCGTGGTTAGCGGCGCAAGCGATGACGTCGGGTGCGGGTGAAGTTCGTCGTTTGTGATTCAGCGATGTTTTGGTGGTGGGCGCGCACAGACTCGGTGCTTGGTGGGTGGGGATTGGGGTGGGAACATGAGTCATGTCGAGACCTGCTCCTGAGAGACGAGATACAGAGGCCCTTTTTGCCGAGGTTCGTGCAGTTTACGCGGAGTTGGAGGAGCGACCGATTGAGCGGTTTTGTGAGGGAAGGACGGATTGCTGTCGATTCAAGCTAACGGGGCAAACGCCGTACTTAACTCGCGGTGAGGCCTATGTGGCGGCTCGGGCGTATCGCTCGATGGGCAAGGGGGAGATTCCGGTGAAGAAAGATGGGAGCTGTCCGATGTTGGTGGAGGGGACGGCAAAGTGTCAGATTTATGAGGATCGCCCTTTTGCGTGTCGGACGCATTTTTGTGAGGCGGCGGGTGGACCCTACGCGCGACGTGATGTTGTTGATTTGATTCGGCGCTTGGAAGCGGTTGATGAGAAATGGGATGGGCGCGGTCCCCAGAAGATTGAGGTCGCCATCGGGTACGCGCTTCGCAATCTCCCGCGTAGCGCAAATCGCTGAACCGAACCGTCAGGGTTAACCTGTCTTTGCGGAACGGACGACTTCTGCCAGTCGTGAAATCGGGTGACGAACTTTGATGGAACTCAGTCCGGCGTCTTTGAGACCGGACTCAATTTGGAGGTGGCATCCCGGATTGGCGGTGTACACGGTTTGGGCGCCTGTGGCGCGGATGTGGTGGATTTTCTTTTCGAGAAGTTCCTGCGCTTGTTTGGGTTGTGTCAGGTTGTAAATCCCGGCACTTCCACAGCACCACGTGGAGTCAGGCAGAGTGACCATGTTGGCGCCGGATTTAGCCAAGAGCTGGCGCGGTTGTTGGGTGACCTTCTGTCCATGGCACAGGTGACAGGAGTCGTGGTAGGTCGCTTTGTCTTGGTTGGGGATGTGGGATGGGGGAGTCCATCCGATTTCATGCAACCATTCGTGGATATCGCGGACCTTGCTGTCCCAAGTCTTGGCGAGCGAATGCCATTGGGAGTCGGGCGGAAAGAGGGCCGTGAAGCGTCGTAGATGGGATCCGCAACCGCCGGCGTTGGAAATAATCGCGTCGTAACGGTCTGCGGAGAAACGGTTCAGAAGGGAGAGTGCGAGTCGGCGCGCAGTGTTGGGGTCTCCGTTGTGCGCGTGCAGTGAGCCGCAGCAGGACTGATTCCGAGGCGTGTGGACGTTGCAGTTTGCGGCAAGGAGAACGTCCACCGTGTCGCGGTGGATGTCAGCGTGGATGAGATCCTGCACGCATCCGGTGAGCATGAGGACGTGGTATCGGCCGCCGCTTGCACGTTCGTTTTCTTCGATGAGATCCGAGGCGGTATGGTCGGCGATGACGGGCGTTTTTGCTTCGAGATCCTGAAGTCGTTGCGGGAGCCATTTCAAAAGGCCGCTCCGTCGGATGGCGTCTTGAAGACCACTCGTCCTGAACCAGCGGAGGAGGGCGCCTGTGAAGCGAAGGGTTGAGGGGTTTGTGAAGAGGAAGCGCAGGGTTAGTGCGCGGAGGATGCGCCGAGAGAGGCTTCCACCTCCGGCATGATGTTCAGCGGTGGCGCGTGCGGATTCAAAGAGGTCGACGTACTCAACGCCTGCTGGGCAAGCGGTTTGGCACGCGAGGCATCCGAGGCAGTACGACATTTCATCCGCGAAGTCTGCCGCGGGTTGGAGAGTGCCTTCGGCGACTCCGCGCATGAGCGAGATGCGACCGCGCGGGCTATTTTTTTCGCGGTGCGTGGTGTTGTAAGTCGGGCAGACCGGGAGGCACATTCCGCAGTGCATGCACTGCTGAAGTTTTTTTGGGTCTATTTCGGTCAGCAAGGAGGCCATGGGTTCTCGAGGTTCAATCCAACATTTTGCCGGGATTGAGAAGGTTGAGCGGATCGAAGGCTAACTTGAGGCGGCGCATGAGATTCAGGCTATCGTCGCCGGTTTGCAGCTTGAGCCACGGTTTTTTGGCGAGTCCAACACCGTGTTCGCCGGTGATGGTGCCGCCGCGTCGGAGAGTCTCGTGGACGATTTCATCCAACGCGTGATGAACGCGTTCCATTTCCTCATGATTCTTTTCGTCCGTGAGAAACGTGGGGTGTAGGTTGCCGTCACCCATGTGCCCGAAGGTGCCGACGAGCAGGTTGTGTCGCTGGGCGGTACGCGCGATAAAGCCGACCATCGGCGCGAGTTCAGACCGTGGCACGGTGATATCCTCGAGGATGGTGGTGGGACGAATGCGGGCGAGCGCGGAGAAGGCGTTGCGTCGTGCGGATGCGAGCGAGACGGCTTCTGCATCGTTCTGCGCGGTGCGGAACGAGATGGCGCCGTGTGCGCGGGCTATTTGCTCCATGGCGGATGCTTCGTCCTGAACGGCAGCGGGATGGCCGTCAGTCTCCATGAGTAGGATGGCTTCGCAATCGAGGGGCAGGCCGATGCGTGCGAACTCCTCGACACAGCGGATTGTGTTGCGATCGAGGAACTCAAGCGTGCAGGGGATGATGCGGGACGCGATGATTCCGGACACGGTTTCCGCAGCGTCTTCCATGCGTGCGAAGGAGGCCAGCATGGTGCGGCGCGTGGCGGGACGAGGGATGAGTCGAAGGAGTATTTCGGTGACAACTCCAAGGAGTCCCTCTGAGCCGATGAAGACATCTTTCATTGAAAAACCGGCGACGTCTTTGACGCAGCCTGAGCCGAAGCGGGCGACGGTTCCGTCCATGAGCACGACTTGGAGGGCCATGACGTAGTCGCGTGTGACTCCGTATTTGAGTCCGCGGAGTCCGCCGGAGTTTTCGGCGACATTGCCGCCGATGGTGCTGATTTTCAGGGAGCCAGGATCTGGGGGATAGAAGAGTCCGTGTTTGGCGGCCTCTTCGTCGATGCGTTGGGTGATGACTCCTGGTTGGGTTCGGAGAAGGAGGTTGTTGGGGGCGACGTCGAGGATTTGGTCCATGTGCACGGTGCAGAGGACGATGGAGCCTGGGGTGGGGACGCTACCGCCGCTGAGTCCGGTTCCGGAGCCTCGGGTGACGACGGGTATTTTGTGGGTTGATGCCCAACGGAGCACGTCGGCGACCTGTGGGGTGGAGCGCGGAAAGACGACGGCTTCGGGCGAGCAGTGGAGTGCGGCGGTTCCGTCAAACCCGTAGGTGTGGAGGTCTTGTGGAGCGGTGAGGACGTCGTTTTCCGGGAGGATTGCGACGAGCGATTTGAGACGTTCTGGAGAGAGGGCCATGGGCGAACCGAGTGAGTGGGAGGCTACTGCTGAGACGGTGTGGGTCGACGCGGAAATGCGCGTTTGCGCCGGGGCTTGGGCGCGGA
>JACCED010427772.1_pt1 | contig 15143 bp, 14 predicted proteins | sample 7455021 | NCBI WGS metagenome assembly JACCED01 (sample SAMN15323456, study PRJNA562643) | freshwater metagenome | isolation source: river surface water | place: USA:Blue River Watershed | collected 2017-08-19 | reverse complement strand
GGCCAAGCCCGCGCATCAGCCGCTCGCCGCGCGCCTGCGCCCGCGCCTGTTGGCCGAGGTCGTGGGGCAGGATCACCTGCTCAAGCCCGGCAGCCTGCTGCCCCGCCTCGTGGCCCAGAACCGCTTCGGCTCGCTGCTGTTCTACGGTCCGCCCGGTTGCGGCAAGACGAGCATCGCGGAGGCGATCGCGCATGAAACGAAGAGCCGCTTTGTGCGGGTGAATGCCGTGATGTCCAACGTCGCCGAACTGCGCGAGATCCTCGCCGCGGCGCGCCGGCGGCCGGAGGCGGCGACGATCCTCTTCATCGACGAGCTGCACCGCTTCAACAAGTCGCAGCAGGACCTGCTGCTGCCCGACGTCGAGGAGGGGGTGGTCCGGCTGATCGGCGCCACCACGCACAACCCGGGCTTCTACGTGAACCCGCCGCTGCTCTCCCGCAGCCACCTGTTCCGGCTCGAGCCGCACGCGACGGCGACGATCGTGCGCGTGATGCAGCGGGCGCTCGTGGACGCGGAACGCGGGCTCGGCGCGCGCCGGATCACGGCCGACGGCAAGGTGCTCGCGGACCTCGCGGTGCTCTGCGACGGCGATCTCCGCCGCGGCCTCAACTCGCTCGAGGTGCTCGCGCTCGGCCTGCCCGACGGCGGCGCGATCACGGAGCAGGAACTCGAGGTCTTCGCCCGCGAGCGGCGCATCCGCTACGACGCCGACGAGGACGAGCACTACGACACGATCTCCGCCTTCATCAAAAGCTGCCGCGGCAGCGATCCGGATGCGGCGATGTATTGGCTGGCGAAGATGCTCGAAGGCGGCGAAGACCCGCGCTTCATCGCGCGGCGGCTGGTGATTCTCGCGAGCGAGGATGTGGGCCTCGCCGATCCGCAGGCGCTGCCGCTCACGGTCGCCGCGCACCACGCGGTCGACTTCATCGGCCTGCCCGAAGCGGAGCTCACGCTCGCGCATGCGACGCTCTACATCGCCACAGCGCCGAAGAGCAATTCGGCCACGCTGGCGCTGGGCGCGGCGCACGAGGCGATCCGCCAGCATCCGGTGCAGACGATCCCGTCCGCGTTGCGGAGCAAGACCGGCCAGGCCAACAAACGCCTGGGACAGGGCGTGGGCTACAAATACGCGCACGACTACCCGGAGAACATCTCGGGCGACGATCACCTCGAGAAACCGCTGACGCTCTACACGCCCAAGACCGCCGGTTGGGAAGCCAAGATCGCCGACCGGCTCGCGCGCTGGCAGGCGCTCAAGGCGCAGATCCGCGCGGACCGCGGGACGTAAGGCTCAGAGCAGCGCGAGGGCGGCTTCGTAGCTCTGCGCGGCGGTTGCGGGCGAGGTCGCGGTGCAGTTCAGATCGCGGAGCAGGCCGTCCTTGATGCCGTAGATCCAGCCGTGCACGGCGAGGCTCTGCCCCCGGGCCCACGCGTCGCGCACGATCGTGGTGCGGCACACGTTCTCCACCTGCTCGATGACATTGAGTTCGCAGAGCCGGTCGCACTCGGCGGCGCGGCCGCCGGCGACGCACTTGAGTTTCCGCTCGTGCTTCTGGCGCACGTCCTGGACGTGCTGGAGCCAATTGTCGGCGAGCCCGATGCGGTCGCCGCGCAGGGCGGCGTTCACGCCGCTGCAGCCGTAGTGGCCGACGACCATGACGTGCCGCACCTGAAGCACATCCACGGCGAACTGCATGACGGAGAGGCAATTCAGGTCGGTGTGCACGACCACGTTGGCGATGTTGCGATGGACGAAGAGTTCGCCCGGGAGCAGGTCGACGATCTCGTTGGCCGGCACGCGGCTGTCGGCGCAGCCGATCCAGAGGTATTGCGGCGACTGCTGGCGCGAGAGTTTGGTGAAAAATTCGGGGTCCTGCGTGCGGATTTTTCCGGCCCACGCTTGGTTGTTCGCGAAGAGATGTTCGAGCGGCGACATGAGGGTTTCGGGCCGTGCGAGCATCGGGCGGCGAACGGGAGCGTCAAAACCGAACGAATGCCGTTTTTGCCGCGGCCGGGCGCTTGCCCCGGATCGCGGGGGCGCCTATCGAGGGCGCATGAAATTTGCCCCGCTTGCCGTCTGCGCGTGTCTCGGTGCCGCGGCGGCGATCGCCCAGACGCCGCCCGCGAATCAGGGCGCCGCCGACGCCACGAAGGCCAAGCCGCGCATCGTGCTGCCGTCCGACAAGGCGGCGGCGACCAAGGGCGCCGGGGACGCGAAGGGCAAAGGCGCGGCCGACGCCAAGGCCGCCACGAAGGCGCCGGCAAAGCCGGAGGAGAAGCCGGGCAAGATCGACGGCATGGAGATTCCGCGGGGCGCGAAAGGATTTCTCGGCATCGAGGTGAAGGACGGGATGTTCAAGCTCTCGTTCTACGACGCGAAGAAGAAGCCGGTCGCGGCCGACATGGACCGGGCGGCGCTGCGCTGGGATGCGAAATACAAGGTCGGCGAGGAGCGGCTCGTGCTCACGCCGGGGCCGGACGGCAAAGCGCTGACCGCGGGGAAAAACATCCGGCCGCCCTACAACTTCAAGTTGTTCATCACGCTGATCCGCGAGGCGAAGGACGGGCAGGACGCGGTGAACGAGAGTCACGTCATCGATTTCCGGCAGTGACGCGGGCCGGGCGCGGGCCCGCGGTCCGGGGGGCGAGAATTTCGGATTGCGGATTGCGGATTTACCGGAGTGGGTAACCCCTCGCGTTTTTCCTCCGCCTCCACGTTCGTTCTTCCATGAGTCTCTCGTCGCCTTCGGCAGTTGTCCTCGACGGATCCGGTCTGCGGATCGGCATTGTCGCGGCCCGCTTCAACGAAGCGCTGGTGAACGGTCTGCTCGAGCGGCTGCTCGCGGCGTTGCGTGCGGCGAAGGTTGCGGAGGCGGCGATCGGCCAGGTGCGCGTGCCCGGTTCGCACGAGGTGCCGTGGGCGGCCAAGGCGCTCGCGGCCGGCGGCCACTACGACTGCGTGGTGGGGCTCGGCGTGCTGATCGCGGGCGACACCAATCACCACGAGATGGTGGGCGAGAGCGTGTCGCACGCGCTCCAGGAAGTCGCGCTCGCGACCGGCGTGCCCGTGATCAACGGCGTGATCGTCGTGAACTCGGTGGCGCAGGCGGAGGAGCGCTGCACCGGGCGGATCAACCGCGGGGCGGAGTTCGCCGGCGCGGCCCTCGAGATGGCGGCGCTGAAACGGAGATTTTCGCGATGAGCAAAGCCTTGTTTGCCCAACGCCGCGCCGGACGCGTGGCTGCCCTGCAGTATCTCTACGCGTGGAGCATCAATCAGCCGCGCAACCTCGCGGACGATCTGCACGTGTTCTTCGCGAACCTCGAGCAGCCGCGCGAGCACTACGCCTTCGGCGAGGAGCTGATCCAGGGCGTGATCCTGAACAGCGACGCGATCGATGCGCGCATCAAGGGCCTCGCGCACAACTGGGACTTCGAGCGCATCGCCAAGATCGACCTCGCGATCCTGCGGCTCGCGATGTTCGAGATGCTCTACCGGAAAGACATCCCGCCCGTCGTCTCGATCAACGAGGCGATCGACCTTTCGAAGGAGTTTTCCAACGCCGACGCGAAGCGCTTCATCAACGGCATCCTCGACCGGCTCAAGGGCGAGCTCGGGCGCGACGCGCGCCGCGTGGAGGAAACCTGATCCCGCGCCGTGGGCCCGGTCTGCCGGCCCGCCGCCTCCCCTGACGCCGATTTCCCGCCGGGACCCTGCGCATGCTCAGTTTCCTCAAGAAATTCAAAGACGGCCTGTCCAAGACCGTCGCCGGGATCGCCGCCAAGACGCGCGGACTCTTCGGCGGACGGAAGATCGACGCCGCCTCGCTCGACGAACTCGAGGAGGCGCTGATCACGGCGGACTTCGGCGTCGAGACGACCGAGGAGATCCTCGGCGAAATCAAAAAAGCCTACGGCGCGGACAAGGAACTGCGCGGCCGCCGGGCGGCCGAGATCGGCGCCGCCGTGCTGCAGCGCGTGCTCGCCGGAGCCGAAGGCCGGCTCGAGAACGGTCCGCGCGCGGCGGCGGGCCAACCCACCGTGATCGCGATGATCGGCGTCAACGGTTCCGGCAAGACGACCACCTCGGCGAAGCTGGCGTGGAAGTTCAAGCAGGACGGCAAGTCCGTGACGCTTGCGGCGTGCGACACCTTCCGCGCGGCGGCGGTCGAACAGCTGAAATCGTGGGCCACGAAGCTCGAGCTGGAGATCATCGCGAGCCACACCGGCGCGGATGCGGCGGCGGTGGCGTTCGATGCGTGGCAGGCCGCGAAATCGCGGCAGCGCGACTACCTCATCGTCGACACCGCGGGGCGGCTGCACACGAAGAGCAACCTCATGGAGGAGCTGGCGAAGATCCGCCGCGTGCTGCAGAAGAACGATCCCTCCGCGCCGCAGCACCGCTGGCTCGTCGTCGACGGTTCGCTCGGCAGCAACTCGATCGAGCAGGCGCGGGCGTTTCACCAGAGTTTCGGGCTGACCGGTCTCGTGGTGACCAAGCTTGACGGCACCAGCCGCGGCGGCGCGCTCGTCGGTATCTACCGCGAGTTGAAGCTCCCGATCTATTTCCTGGGCCTCGGCGAAGCCGCCGAGGACCTGCAGCCCTTCAGCGTCGAGAACTACACGAAAGCGGTTTTCGGGCTGGAGTGAGCGGGCGCGAATTGTCGGGGCGTAAAGCCCCTCCCACAAGGGGGAGCAGGAAGCCGGGAAATCCGGAAGTAGAGGCGGGAGCGGTCGGGGCGTGCCCCTCCCACGGTGGTGGCGGAGGGCCTTTTTCAGGGTTTCAGGGCTTCCTGCTTGAACTGATCGGGTCCTGGTTTTCCGGCTTCTGAATTCTCCCGAGCAAAAAAGAACGCCCGCCCGGCGCGCGGGGCCGGGCGGGCGGAGTTACACCCCTAACAAAGTGGACGGACTCAGAACGTGAAGCGGAGGCCGGCGTGGGCGGAGCGGCCGGCGAGCGGCGCGAGGTCCTTCACGAAGGACGTGTGCGGGCGGGCTTCGTCGTCGGTGAGGTTGGTGCCGCGCACGAAGAGTTCGAGGCGGCGGGTGCCAATGGGGATCGTGCGGGTGACGTGGGCGCTCACGAGCGTGTAGGCGCCGGAGGGCGTCTCGTTGGGGGCGACACGATTCTGTTTCAGCACGAACTGGCACTCGATGCCGGCGCTCCAGGCGGGCGTGGCCCAGGAGAGGCCGGTGGTCACGCGGGCTGCGGGGATGCGCGGCAGGTCGCGGCCGCTGGCGCGCGCGCGGGTGAGATCGCCGGCGAGACGGAGATCGAGGAGCGAGCCCTGGTGCTCGTGCAGGTGCCAGACGGCCTCGGCCTCGACGCCCCAGAAGCGGGCATCGCGTTGCGTGTAGCGATACACGGGGAGCGCCTCCTCGTCGTGGTCGTGGCCGTCGTCCACGCCGGGCGCGAGCAGATCCCAATCGCCGTCGTGTTCGACCGCGAGTTCGCCGGTGGGATCGGCGAAGATGAAGTTGTTGAAACGATGGGTGAAGACGGTGAGCGCGCCGGTGACGACGCCGGTGCGCCGGCGGAGGCTCGCTTCGATGCCGAGCGAGCGCTCGGGGTCGAGGCCGGCGCGGCCGATCTCGTAGGTGGAGGTGCCGGTGTGGGGGCCGCGGGCGTAGCGCTCCTGGGCGTTGGCGGGCCGGCCGGTGTGCGCGAGCGAGAGGGCGAGGTTGTGCGCGGCATCGAGTTTCCAGACGGCGCCGGCGGAGGCGCTGAGCTCGGTGTTGCGGCGGGTGCGCTGGCCGGTGGCTTCGAGGTTCGTGCGCTCGACGCGGCCGCCGAACTGCCAGGTGAGCGGCGCGGCGGCGATTTCCTGAAAGGCGAAGACGGCCTCGGAGCGCGTGCGCGACGGCGGGAGAAACGCCTCCTCGCCGGCGGCCTCGAAATCGCTGCGCGAGAACTGGCCGCCGAGCGCGCCGCTCCAGGGCTTGTTGTCGCCGTGGAGGAATTCGAGGCGGCCGTCGTAGCCTTTGTTCGTGAACGTGGTGCCGATCTCGCCGTCGGTCTCGATCTCATGGTGGCGGTAGCGGGCCTGCCCGAGTTTCAGCCGGATGCCGCGGAGCAGGCCCTGCTCGCCGTGCCACTCGCCCTGCAGGTCGGTGCGGCGCTGGCGCAGGTCGAGGCGGACACCCTCGGCGACGGCGACGGTGCCGGGCGCCGGCTCGTGCGCGTGCCCGGGGACGCCATAGTTCGAGTCGAAGCCGCTGTAGCTCACGCCGAGATGGAAATGCCCGGTGACGAACGACACGCCGGCGGCGGCGCTTTCGGAGGAGAGGGCGCTGTTGGGCAGATGGCCGGAGGCGAAATCGGGCGCGGGTTCGCGCTCCTTGCGGGCGTGCTCGATCTCCTCGGCGCGCACGCGCGCGCTCTCGGCGAAGCCGGGGATGCGGAGGTCGTCGGTCTCGCGTCGAAAGGCATCGACGTGGAACACGACGGCCTGATCGCGCGACGGACGGAGCGCGAAGTCGAGCACGCCGCCCGCGGCCATCTCGCCTGCGGCGGTGTTGCCGCGCAGTTCGAAGGCGCCGCGCACGGGCTCGGTGGGCAGATCGGTCTCGATGCGGTGGGTGAGGACGTTCACGACGCCGCCGACGGCGCTGCTGCCGTAGAGGAGCGAGGCGGGGCCGCGGAGCACCTCGATGCGCTCGACGAGGAACGGCTCGACGCTCACGGCGTGATCGGGACTCGCGACGGAGGCGTCGAGCGTGGCCACGCTGTTTTCCAACAACCGGATGCGGTCGCCGCCGAGGCCGCGGATGATCGGCCGGCTCGCGCCGGGGCCGAACGACGTCGCGTGGATGCCCGTCTCGGCGGCGAGCGCGTCGCCGAGCGTGGGCTGCTGCTTGAGCAGGAGTGCGCGGCCGTCGAGGACGGTGGTGGATTGCGCGAGGTCGACCTGATTGCGCGGCACGGGCGAGGCGCTGGTGACGAACTGGTCGAGCGTCACGACCCCGTGCGCATGCGAGGACGCGGCGGGCGTGTGCGAGTGGCCGGCGGGGCCGGGCGCGGTCTGGGCCGGCGAGAGACTCGCGAGGCAAAGGCTGACGAGAGGAAGGGAACGAAAGGCGGACATGTTACGACTGGGTTGGACGGACACACGGGCTCCGCCGCAGCGGAGCGCACGCAGTTGCGCACGGACGCGAACGCGCGCCGTGCCAGGATCAACCGACCCAGGCGCAGGGAGGACCTCGCTCCGGCTGGCGCAGGTAGCGGGGCGCGACGAGATCCGGCGCGGCGGCCGTGATCGGCGACACGCCCGCGACGAGCGCGACGGGCGGGGTGAGGGCGAACGGCCCGACGCAGAGATCGACGCCGTTGGCAAAAAGGACGACCGCGCAGTCGTGGTCCGCGGCGTGGGTGGACTGCGGCTCCGATTTCGCGGGGTGGTGGTGGCAGGTGTGTTCCTGCTCCACCTGGTGCAGCCACTCGTGGGCGGCGGGGCTCGCCGTCACGGCCGTCAGCGCCAGCACGAGGCCGACGCAGCCGGCCGCGAGGGCGCGGCGGAGCAGTTCGGCGAGGTGGCGGGGACGAAGCATGGCGCGGAGAACGGGAGCGATTATGGCAAAGGCGTCAAGTCGGGCGGTGGACCGGGACGCGGAGGGTGGCTGCGGGTTGGAGGGCTGGGGAGTGCGGGTGGGTCCGGCGAGCCGTCGGGGCGTAAAGCCCCTCCCACAGCCGGAAACAGCGGGGTGAGGGCGCCCCGCCTGATGGGCGGAAACGCGTCAGCGTTGCGGCGGGGCGATGAGGCGGACGTCGAAGAGGCGCCAGCCGGAGCCGGCGCGTTCGAAGCGGCCGAGGAATTCGCGGCCGGTGGTGAGCGAGGCGGCGAGGGCTTCGGAAATCGCGAACTCGGTCGTGCCGGCGGCGAACATGCCGGGCACCTCGGGATGGCGGACGCGCGCGGTGCGGGTGGCGGCATCGACGGCGACGATCGCGCCGCGCAGCGGGAAGCCGAGCAGTTGCTCGGGCGTGGGCGTGCAGTCGCAGTCCTTGCCGGCGGCGAGGAGTTCGCCCTCGGGCACGGTGACGAGGAGCGTGCGCAGCGCGGCGGGCGGGCCCTCGCGCGTGTAGGTGACGAGGAGCTGGGCGTCGGCCTTGCCGCCGACGTAATCGCGCAGCAGCGCGAGGCGCGGGAAGCCCTTGATGCGGCCGTCTTCGGGGCGCGTGAGGCGGACGGGGGCATCGGGCGAGTAGTCGGGCGAGATGCGGCGGAGGAGGAGCGCGCCGTGTTCGTCGACCCACGAGACGAGCATGGCGCCGTCATGGAGCAGCACGGTCGAGACGCGGCCGGCGGGTTTGCCCTCGGTGAGACGGAGCGGCATGAGGAAACGTGTGCCGGCATCGGGCGAGAAGGAGGCGACCACGCGCGGGTCGTTGGCCTCGGCGGTGAACCACGCGACGCCGACGCGGCCGCCGACGCTGGCGAGCTGGGGGCCGTTGACCGGGCAGCCGGCGATGCGCCAATCGTCGGAGTTGAGCGTGCGCGGCGCGTCCCAGGCCTGGCCGCGGAAACGGGTGACGCGGATGTCGCGGGTCTCGTCCTCGCTGCGGCCGCGGTAGACGAGGAGCGCGGTGCCATCGGGAAACGCGGTGAGCGCGGTGTGGCAGCAGTCGCAGACGGAGACTTCGACGACGGTGTCGGGTGCGTCGGGTTGGGTGGCGGCGGCGGGCGCGACGATGCGGGAGTAGAGGACCTGCGGGAGTTTCATCGCGCCGTGCGCGCCGGATTTGTGGTCGGGGTGGGCGCCCATGATCTTCTTCACGCGGCCGTCGAGCCAGACGGCGAGCACGCGGCCGTCGGCGAGAGTCGTGAGCGCGGCGAATTCGTTGAGGTCGCTCTCGCTGCTGAGGCGCGCGGGCGCGGACCAGGTGCGGCCGCCGTCGGTCGTCGAGATCAGGACGGCGCGATAGCCGGCGCCGTGGTCGAGGTGCGCGGTGTCGGGGCCGGCGGCGTTGGCGAGGTGGAAGAGGACGGTGGCGCGGCCGTCGGCGCCGACGGTGAGCGCAGGGACGTCGGCGTGGCTGGCGTGGAGATCGGGGCCGCGGTGGAGCGTGCGGGCGGGCTGCCAGCGGCGCGCGGCGGGGTCGAAGCTCGAGAGGCGGAGGGCGCGGGTGGTTGCGTTTTCCGCCTCGATCCAGAGGAGCCATGCGACGCCCTCGGGGCTCAGCGCCAATGTGCCGGCAAGGCTGGCCTGACCGGGGGCGGCGGCGGAATCGGCGACGGGGGGCGGAATCTCGGTCGCAACGATGGCCGGCTCGGCGGCGCGGGCGGTGGCGGCGAGGAGGAGAATCGCGGCGAGGACGAGGCGGAACGGAGCGGGGAGCGGCAGCGGGAGCATCGTTCAGGAGCGGCGGCGTTGGAGGAGCGTGACCACGAGGAGCAGCAGGAACGAAAGCACGAGCAGCGTGGCGGCAAACGCGTGGGCCTGCGGATAGTTGAGGACCTGCACTTCGTCGTAGAGGGCGATGCTGGCGACCTTGGTGACGCCGGGGATGGAGCCGCCGATCATGAGGACGACGCCGAACTCGCCGAGCGTGTGGGCGAAGCCGAGGGTGAGGCCGGCGGCGATGCCGCGCCACGCGAGCGGGGCGTGCAGGCGGAGAAAGACGCGGAGCGGCGAGGCGCCGCAGGCGGAGCCGGCGTCGAGGAGTTCGCGCGGCACGGCGCGGAGCGCGGCCTGGAATGGCTGCACGGCGAACGGCAGCGAGTAGAACACCGACGCGATGACCAGTCCGGTGAACGAGAAGGCGAGCGGCGCGCCGGCGAACTCGCGCCACCAGCTGCCGGGCGGATGATGGGGCGAGAAGGCGACGAGCAGGTAGAAGCCGATGACCGTGGGCGGCAGGACGATCGGCAGCGCGACAAGCGTCTCCAGCGCGGGCGCGAAGCGGGTGCGGGTGATGTTGAGCCAGTGCGCGAGCGGGAGGCCGACGAGGCCGAGGATCAGCGTGGTGATCGCGGCCAGACGAAGCGTGAGCCAGAGCGACTGCCAGAGCGCCGGCGGCAGGCCGAGGAAACTGGAGGCGGGGTCGGGCACGGCGGAAGGGGGAAGGCGAAAGGCGGAAGGGAGAGGCAGGAAGCCAGGAAACCAGGAGGCGGAGCGGGCGCGAGGGACGCGGTGAGGTGGAGGGAGGGAACGCTCAACGCCGGACGTTTAACGCTCAATGCTCAAGTCGGCGGACTTGGGACGGGGCGGCTCAGGGAACGGCGTAGCCGAAGTCGCGGAGGATTTTTTGTGCGGGCGCGGTGAAGAGGAAGTCGAGGTAGCGGCGGGCGGCGGGGTTGGCGGTGCCGCGGCGGGTGAGGACCACGGCGTGGTCGAGCGAGACCGAAGCGTGGAGCGCGGACGGGAGCTCGTGCCAGCGGCCGCGTTGGGCGAGGCGGGGAGATTGGACGAGCGAGAGCGCGATGAGGCCGGCGTCGGCGTTGCGGGTTTCGACGAACTGGGCGGTTTGGGATACGCTCTCGCCAAGGACGAGCTTGGGTTGGGCGTCGGACCAGAGGCCGAGTTTCTCCAGTGCGGCCTGGGCGGCGCGGCCGTAGGGTGCGGTGCGCGGCTGGGCGAGCGCGAACTTGCGGACGGAGGGATGGCGGACGACGGCGGCGAGGTCGGTGACGTCGAGATCGTCGCGCAGGGTCCAGAGCACGAGGCGGCCGGTGGCAAAGGTGCGGAGGCTCGCGGCGTCGCCGTGCCCGTCGGCGACGAGGCGTTGCGGATACTCGGTGTCGGCAGAGAGGAAGACGTCGAACGGGGCGCCGTGGACGATCTGGGCGAAGAGGCTGCCGGAGGCGCCGAGCGAGACGGTGAGGGCGACGTCGGGCGCGGTGCGGCGAAACTCGGCGTGGAGTGCTTCGGCGGCGTGGATGAGATTGGCGGCGGCGGCGACCGAGACGCGCGGCTCGGCGGCGGGGAGGCGGACGGAGAGGAGGGCGAGCAGGAGGAGGGGGAGGAAAGGCGGAAGGCGAATGGGGGAAGGGGGAAGGGCGAAGCAGGAAGCCAGGAAGCCGGGAAGGACGCGGAGGGAGGCGGACACAGGGAAGCCGGGGCGGGGGATCGGTTCGTGGCTTTCCGGGTTCCGAATTCCTCCGGACAGGAGCTCCGCAAGCAGGGGAAGAGGCGGAACGGAGCGGCGAGCGGGCACGCGGGCGGAAGCTGCGTTCCGGTTACTTCGTGAGCTTCACGTCGTCGAGGCGCCACTCGTTGTTCACGCGGGACATCTGGGCGGTGAGGGCTTGGCCGACTTTGGCGGCGGCGGCGACCTGGGGGTCGACCTTGAACATCATCGTCATGGCGCGCATCACGCCGGGGATCTCCTCGTGTTTCACCATCAGCGTGGATTTCTCGGCGTCGACGCGCGTGATCACGCCGCGGAGCGGGTGGCGTTTGGCGGCGGACTTTTCGGCGGCGGGGGATTTCGGGGCGTCGGCGGCGGCGAAGGTGAAGGCGGGCGTGGCGAGGAGGAGAGCGGCAAGGAGGAGGTTTTTCATGGTGCGGAAAGAGTGACGGACGGTGATGCGGGACGGAGGGAAAGTCGAAGGTGGAGATGGATGACGGGGTGATAAGGGTGCGGGGTGAGGGCACCCCGCCCACAGTATCCTCAGAGGCGGGAGAGGATGTCGTCGGGTGACCACTGCGAGCCGTCGATGCGATGCACGATGCGGCCATCGGGGCCGATGAGCAGGGTGGCGAGGGTGTGTTTGAAGACGTTTTCGCCGGGCTCGGCGATGACGCCGAACTGGGTGAGGAGGTCGCGGATCGCGGCTTCGGGGCCGGTGAGGAAGGTGAAGTTGGAGGTGTCGATGCCGCGCGCTTCGGCGTAGGCCTTGAGGACGGGCGGGGTGTCGTGCGCGGCATCGAACGAGATGGAGACGAGTTCGAAGTGGGTGACGCCGGCCTTTTTCGCGGCGGTCTGGAGGGCCATCATCTTGGCGGTCGCGGCGGGGCACATCGTGGCGACGGGGCAGCGGGTGAAGATGAAGTTGAGGACGACGCGTTTGCCGCGGAAGCGGTCGAAGGAAACGGCGCGGGCGTTCTGGTCCAGGAGGGTGAAGGACGGCGCGGTTTCGCCGACCTCGCGGTAGGCGTTGCGCCCGCGGATGTGGGTGTCCTGCCGCAGGGCGAGGGCGGCGTCGATGACGGCGTTGTCGTCGGCGGTCGGGATGACGCGGAACTGGGTGAGGGGGAAAATGCCGTCGACGGGCGGGTCCATCCGGGCGGCGATGCGCTGGCCCTCGCGCAGCGTGGCGAGGTCGAAGCCGGCGATGCTGAACTCCATCGTCATGGCCGGCATGTAACCGGGGATCTCCTCGTGGTGGATGAGCACGACCTTGCGGGGGAGATCGAAGCCGACGATCTCGCCCCGGATATCGTAGGAGCGGCGGGCGGGGTCGTCGCTGGCGGCGGCGGTCGCGGTGGCGGCTGCCGGCGGGCGGGAGCAGCTGGCGAAGAGTGTGGCGGCCAGGAGCGCGAGCCCGAGGCGCGGGAGGGCGGAGCAGGGAATCATCGGTGGACGGCGAGAGAGGAAGAGGCGGTGGCGGGGGCCGGCGGGCTGCAGAACTCGAGGTCGGCGAAGGCCGGGCGGGAGGAGCGGACGGGAACGGCGTCGACGGTGCGGACGGCGGCAGAGAGGGACGCGGGGTCGAAGGCGAGGAGGGAGACCCGGCTCTTTTCGCCGGCGCGTGTATAGGACATCAGGATACGACCGTCCGGGCGGAGGGCGGCGCGCGGGAAACCGCTGGCGCGGGCCTGCGAGGACTCGGCGAGGAGCGCGGGAGCGGAGAGACGGCCGTCGGGGAAGAGGCGGCGGGCGTAGAGGCCGGCGGCGTTTTCGGCTTGGCCGAGTTCCAGCCATAGGACCACGGCGGAGCCGTCGGCGAGGACGACGGTCTCGACGCGGCCGAGGGGTTTGCCGAGGTCGACGGTGACGGCGGGAAGCAGGGTGCGGCCGGCATCGGTGGCGAGGCGGGCGCGGACGCGGGCCTGGCCGTCGGCGGCGGTGAACCAGGCCACGCCGAGGGTGTCGCCGCGCGTATCGGCGGCGGGGCCGTTGACGGGGCAGGCGGGGATTTTCCAATTCTCGGGATGGAGGCGCTCCGAAGGCGTGAAGGTGCGCGTCGCGAGGTCGAACGTGGTGTGGCGGTTGTCGCGGATCTCGTCGGCGGTGTGGCCGCGGTAGGCGATGAAGACGCGGTCACCGGGGAGGACGGCGGCGGTGTTCTGGCAACAGGTGCAGACATCGGGATCGACGGTCCATTCGCCGAGCGACGTGCCGTCGGGGGCGAGCAGGCGCGCGAGGAGCTTCATCGACGGCGTGTAGGGCGCGTTGGGGTCGCGGGCGGGTCGCGGCGTGCTGGGGTCGCGCTTCGGGCGGGGTGCTTCATGGGGATCGCGCACGCGGGTGCTTTCGAGCCAGACGGCGAGGGTGCGGCCCTGGCTGAGCGGGGCGAGGGCGACGAATTCGTGGCCGAGCCGGGCGGGGGCGCGCCAGGTGCGGCCGGCGTCCTCGGAACGTGAATACCAGCCGTCGTAGCCGCGGGCGTCGGGGGCGGACTTCTGGAACCACTGCGCGGTGAGGGCGCCGTCGGTGCCGACGCTGAGGGAGGCGAAGTCGGCCCAGTTTTCCATGAGCAACGGCGTGGTGACGACGGGAAGCGGCTCCGACCACGCGTTGGCGGCAGGCGGACGCGACGCGAGCCAGAGGGTGCGTGCACCGGCGGCGGAACCGGCCGGCGCCGGCCCGTAGTAGCTGAGGTGCAGGGTGCCGTCGGCGGCGGCGGCGAGATGGGCGCAGTGGGAATCGGCCGGAGCCGGCGTGGGCAGCGTGCGGATGCCGGCGGGCGCCGGGGCGGGGGCGGCGGCGAGACCGAGCGCGGCGAGGCACGACACGGCGGCGAGACAGGCGAAGCGGACGGGCGAGGGCATGGCGGATGCGGCGAAGGCGGGACGACGGGAACGGAGGCAAGGCACGGGACGGATCAGAAAACGGTGCGAACGCGGAATTCGGCGGTGCGGGGATCGGCGAGGCGGGGAGGGAGCGCAGACGGCGAGGCGCAGCGCGGACCCGAGCAAAGCACGGAGCAGGCGCAACAGACGGATCGGACGGAAGGCAGACGGGACCGTCGCCGGCCCAAAACCGGCGGTGCGGGTGTCACTCCAAAGCCGCCGCAGCGGCGACGGTCCCGAAAGGAAGGTGAAGCGGCGGCCCGGCGACGACCGGCCGCGGGCCGGGGATTCGGCGGGACGCAGCGGACGGCGGCGGGGAGGACGGAGAGGGCGGACAACGCGCCGGCGGAATGCGGGACGCGGGCGATGCGGCGCGGACGCCGAACCGGGGAAGGCCGCCGGCGGGCTCAGGGCCCGGCCGGGCGGCGAGGGACGACAGGCGCGCTCAAACGCGCGGCGGCGGGACGGGCACCGCCTCGGTGCGCACGGGCGCCGCGCTCGCGAGCACGGCCGGCCAGGCGCCGGGGGTGTTTTCCAAAATCACGGGAGCGGGAAAGTGGAGGGCGAGCAGGAGTTTCTCGGCGGATTGCTCGACGGAGCCGGGGAGCTGCTGTTTGGCGGTCTCGCGGGCAGAGGCGACGCCGACGCACAGTTCGCAGGCCTTGGCCGGATCGAAGGTGGCGCGGACGGCGGCGCCGACGCTCATCGTCTGCCGGTAGTCGGAAAACATCTTCGCCCAGGCGACGAGCTGCGCCGCGTCGAGCAACGCGCCGTTGGCGCAAAGCCACGCTAAGAGCAGGGCGAGACTGGCAAAGGGTTTCCGCACGCGGGCGCGACCAGGTATAAACGGGCGGGGGAGCGCAAGCCCGAAGTCCGGCACGCGAAGGCGGCCGGGGAGAAAACGACCCTCCCGCGACGGTGTTTGCGGGATCGGCCGAGATTCGCGCCGGGAAGGGGCGAACAGGCGGGACAGCGGGGGCGAATGGGCGCCGGACGCATCGGGAAGAACCCTAGATGCGGGGTGTGCGGCTACGGAAGCGCCCGGAACGACCGATATGCCAAGAGTCCGTGCCGCTATCCGGCGCCGGCGCTTCCTCCCTTCAACCCCAGTTCCAGCAGTAGGAACAAGCTCACCATCGGTCAGAAAATTTCCGCGGGCTTTGCGGCGTTGGTCGCGGTCACCGT
>JACCED010207502.1_pt1 | contig 15148 bp, 15 predicted proteins | sample 7455021 | NCBI WGS metagenome assembly JACCED01 (sample SAMN15323456, study PRJNA562643) | freshwater metagenome | isolation source: river surface water | place: USA:Blue River Watershed | collected 2017-08-19 | reverse complement strand
CCTGCTGCGCAGTTCATACCCATGGCTCGCGCAACTCAGCGATGAACCTCTGGTGCTCAAGGTGGCCCATCATGGCTCTAGGGATCAATCTCTATTGCTGCACTCGTTAGTGCAGCCGGATGTCGCATTGATTTCAGTTGGGGCCGGAAACGACTATGGTCACCCAACGAAGAGTGTCTTAGAAATGCTTCAGGGTCTTGGGACGACAACTCTCCGAACGGATACTCAAGGAGCAATCTCATTGCGCATTGAGGATCACCGTCTGGTTGCGGCCACCGGAGGTAAACTTTCGATGTGAGCGGGAAAACGGTTTATTGGAATCAGGCGGATGTTGCTCCGCTGGTTCTGGTGACCGGAAATGAGAGCTATTTGGCATCTCGTGCAATATCAGCAATCAAGTCCAAGCTTCGTGTCGAGCACCCAGATCTCGAAGTCACAGAGTTAGCCGAGGGCGAGTACTCGCCGGGTTTACTTTTTACCGTTGCCGCACCATCTCTGTTTGCTGAACCAAGACTCGTCATAATTCAAGGCGCTTCCGAGGGGCTGTTGGAAGACCTCAATCAACTCATCGTTGATCCGGTAGAAAACTGCACCGTTGTGGTCCGGCTGCCAAACGCCGTTGGGCACAACGGCAAGATAAAGACTTCGCTTGGTTCTAAATCCCTAACCATCTCCTGCGAAGAATTAAAAAAAGACGCCGAGAAGGCCGATTTCGTAAAGGCGGAGCTGCAGTCTTTGGGTAAGAAGATTGACGCGGCTGGCCTCAAGGCACTGCTTTCGGCATTCAATCAGGATCTAGCGGAGTTGGGTGGTGCCTGCTCGCAGCTGGCCACAAGTGCCTCCGCCACGATCACCCTTGATATCGTGGAGCAAGCCTTTCAGGGGCGAGTCGAAACCAATGCTTTCAAAATTGCTGATGCTGCACTTGCAGGAAATGCAGCCGAGGCGATACGACTTTTCAGACACGGCTTCACAACCGGAATCGACCCGGTAGCCCTCAGCGCTGCTCTAACTATGAAGATTCGGCAGTTAGCCAGACTCTTCAATGACAGAAACGCATCGCCTGGAGCACTGGGAATGCAACCCTGGCAGCTTGAGAAGGCTCGAAGGGAGCTATCGGGCTGGGATGAGTCGCAGTTGATCAAGCTGGTTCAGCTCGCAGCTCAGACGGACGCTGATGTAAAGGGTGCGAGCCGCGACCCTGGCTTCTCAATTGAGAAGCTGCTGTTTGCAATGGCCAGAAAATAAAAAAACCGGGCCGAAGCCCGGTCTTTCAAGAAAACTACTTAGAGAGCAGAAACCTTCTTGCTGATTGCGCTCTTGCGGTTGGCAGCCTGGTTCTTGTGAACTACGCCCTTCGACACAGCCTTGTCCAGCTTGCGGTTGGCGTTGGCTAGAGCAGCAGCTGCGGCAGCCTTGTCGCCGCCCTCAGCAGCCTCACGAACTGCGCGAATGGCAGTCTTTAGCTCCGAGCGTACGGACCTGTTGCGCTCCTCGGCCTTGCGGTTGGTTCCGATGCGCTTGATGTTCGACTTGATGTTTGCCATGTTTCACTTTCTTAGGCGAAAACTTTTTTGAGGTTAATCACCTCAGAACAAGGGGAAACTCTAGCAGTTTGATGCAATAAGGGCAAGCACCATGCGAGAATACCTTCAATCAGATTCCCAAAGCAGAGGTTAGTTTGTCGCCACGCGCCCTAAAGGCTCTTGTTCCGTCTCAAACGGCCCCAAGCCAAATCCGCAATTTCTGCATCATTGCACACATCGATCACGGCAAATCAACGCTCGCTGACCGCATGTTGCAGCTAACCGGAATCGTGAATGAGCGCGACATGCGTGCCCAGTATCTAGATCGCATGGATATCGAGCGCGAGCGAGGCATCACCATCAAGAGCCAGGCAGTGCGTTTGCCTTGGGAGCTCGAAGGTGTCACCTATGCGATGAACATGATTGACACCCCCGGACACGTTGATTTCACCTATGAGGTATCCAGGTCACTGGCTGCCTGCGAGGGAGCGGTTCTTCTAGTCGACGCCGCCCAAGGCATTGAAGCTCAGACTCTGGCGAATCTTTATCTCGCTATGGAGAATGACCTCGAAATCATTCCGGTATTGAATAAGATTGACCTGCCAGCAGCCCAGCCAGAGAAGTACGCCGATGAGTTGGCCAGCTTAATCGGCGGAAACCCCGAAGACTGCCTTCGAGTATCGGGTAAGACCGGTGTTGGGGTGGCAGAACTGTTGGACAAGATCGTCCGGACCGTGCCCTCTCCCGTGGGGGATGCAGAGGCTCCACCGAGAGCGATGATCTTCGACTCGGTTTACGACTCCTATCGGGGCGTCGTTACCTACGTCCGAATGATTGATGGCACGCTTCACCCGCGCGAGCAGATTCAGATGATGTCGACCAAAGCAGTCCACGAACTTCTGGAAATTGGAGTCATCTCTCCAGAGCCAGAGCCGTCCAAGGGCCTTTCCGTTGGAGAAGTGGGTTACCTCATAACCGGTGTGAAGGACGTTAGGCAATCCAAGGTTGGTGACACCGTCACCACCAAGCTAAAGCCTGCGGTGCAAGCCTTGAAGGGTTATGCCGAGCCAAAGCCAATGGTCTTCTCCGGAATCTATCCGATCGATGGCAGTGACTATCCAAACCTTCGTGAGGCACTGGACAAGCTCAGACTCTCAGATGCTTCCCTGGTCTACGAACCAGAGACCTCGGCAGCGCTTGGTTTTGGTTTCCGCTGCGGATTCCTTGGTCTTTTGCACCTAGAAATCATCACCGAGCGCTTAGAGCGCGAGTTCAACCTTTCGCTGATTGCCACTTCACCATCTGTGGTCTACAAGGTGACGGTGGATGATGGCAGTAACTACGTGGTAACCAACCCATCTGAATACCCAGAGGGCAAGATTCGTGAGGTTCAAGAGCCGATGGTGAAGGCCACAATCTTGAGTCCGAAGGACTACGTGGGAACCATCATGGAGCTCTGCCAGACCAAGCGCGGCAGCATGATCGACATGCAGTACCTTGGTGAAGATCGAGTGCAGCTGCGCTACAAACTTCCACTCGCGGAAATCGTTTTTGACTTCTTTGATCAGCTAAAGAGCAAGACTCAGGGCTATGCCTCACTCGACTATGAGGATGATGGTTATGCCGAGGGCGATTTGGTGAAGGTCGACCTGCTGCTCCAGGGGGAGAAGGTAGACGCCTTCAGTTCCATCGTCCACAAGGACAAGGCTTATGCTCACGGCACTCGGATCGCGGCCAAGCTCAGGGAGTTGATTCCAAGGCAGCAGTTTGAAGTCCCAATCCAGGCAGCAGTTGGCTCCAGAATCATTGCCCGAGAGACGATTCGTGCGATTCGCAAGGACGTTCTAGCAAAGTGTTACGGCGGTGACATCACCAGAAAGCGCAAGCTGCTTGAGAAGCAAAAAGAAGGTAAGAAGCGCATGAAGATGGTGGGACGTGTTGAGGTTCCTCAGGAAGCCTTCATCGCTGCGCTGTCTACCGACGAACCAAAGAGCGATAAGAAGAAGTAATTGGCTGCTTCGCTGCCACTTGGGCTGAAATGGCCAAGCGATAATCAACTGAAGGTTGACACTTCTACCCAAAGCACCTTCCACGCTTACGTGCACATTCCGTTTTGCGCGGTCCGCTGCGGCTATTGCGACTTCAATACTTATGTCTCCACCGAACTGCGCGGTGTCTCGCAGGCAGAGTTTCACCTTCCGCTGGTAAGGGAAATTGAGCTAAGTAGAGAACTTCTGCTCCAGTGGCAGCTGCCGGCTCGCAAACTGTCAACAATCTTCTTCGGGGGTGGTACGCCCTCGATGTTTGAAGCCAGTCAGATCGCAGTAATTTTGGCGGCTCTGAACTCACAATTTGGCTTTGAGTCAGGTATCGAGATAACTATGGAGGCCAATCCAGAGGGGCTTGATTTAGAGAAGCTGCAGGCTCTTGCGGCTGCCGGTGTCAATCGCATCAGCCTCGGCGTTCAGTCTTTTGATCAACAGGTGCTCGATGTTCTCGACCGAGTACACAGCTTTGAGAAGGTTATCGCTTCAGTTCAAGAGGCGAAGCGTCTGGGCCTTCGAGTAAGCATCGACCTGATCTACGGAGCTCCTGGCGAGAGTCTGGATAGCTGGAAGGGCACACTTCGACAAGCTTTAGCACTTGGTGTTGAGCACATCTCGGCATATTCACTGATTGTTGAAGAGGGCACCGCAATTGCGAGAAAGATTGCTAGGGGAGAACTCACCCAGGTCGATGAAGATCTAAACGCAGATAAGTACCTACTCACCGAAGTGTTGTTAGCTGAAGCGGGTTTATCCAACTATGAGGTTTCCAACTGGGGCAAGCCATCGCGCCACAACCAGGCCTACTGGGAGTCTCAGGACTGGTGGGGATATGGGCCCGGGGCTCACAGTCACATTTCCGGGTCGCGGTTTTGGAATCAAAAACACCCAGCGAGCTATGCGGCGGCTCTGGAAAAAGGAAGTCCAGCACAAGGTTTTGAATATTTGGATCCGCGAACGCAGCTTGAAGAAAAGCTACTCCTGATGCTTCGCACTGAGAGTGGTGTCTCAAGCGCATTACTTCGGGAGCTGGGCGTCCCAAACGATTTGGTGGCCAATGCCATCGCCAACGGACTACTGCAGCTTGGAGCAGGTGGTCAACTGCGAGCAACCTTGCAGGGACGATTACTGGTGGATGGTTTGGTGCTTGATTTTCTCTCAAAATCAAAGCCTTGACTTAGAATTGGCACTCAAGGAAGGTGAGTGCCAATGATTCCAGAACGCTCTCTCGAGGTGCTTCGCGCCATCGTGCAGGACTTCATTTACTCATCTCAGCCGGTTGGATCAAAGTCATTACTTGACCGCCACCCGCTCGGAGTTTCCGCCGCGACCATCCGCAACGACATGGCCCTGCTGGAGGAAGAAGAGCTAATTGTTGCCCCCCACACGAGTGCTGGCAGAATCCCAACCGAGAAGGGTTATCGCCTCTTTGTCGACAAGCTGGCAGACCTAAAGCCACTATCCAGTGGCGAGAAATCCGCAATCGAGGGTTTCCTAAGCGGTGCTCACGACCTGGATGAGATCGTGGAGCGAAGCGCTCGCCAGCTTGCGATGCTCACCAACTCATTGGCCTTGGTGCAATATCCATCCTTGGGAAAGTCCACGGTTCGTCACATTGAGTTGATTCCAATCGGTAGCACCCGTTTGCTCTTGATGTTGATTACCGACTCAGGTCGGGTCCAGCAGCTCCAGTTAGAGGCCAGCAATGTGCAAGAAGATCTCGTTCAAGAGCTTCGCGGACGCCTAAACGGAATGTTGGCCGGTTCTGGACTTGCTGATGTAAAGAACAAGGTCAATCAACTTGAAGCGGAATTCGCGCCAGATCGCAGGGCAATTGTGGTTCAGGTTATTCAGTCTTTGCAGTCGCTAGTGGATGCCAACCGCCAAGAGAAGCTAACGGTTTCTGGAGCAGCAAACCTTGCCAAGCAAGAGCAGGATTTCTCGGGTGAACTCTCCTTGGTCCTGGAGGCAATTGAGGAGCAGGTCGTGCTCCTGAAGCTGCTTGACGAACTTCATAGTGATCAGCACGGGGTTGGGCTGCGAATTGGTTCCGAGATCGGCGTCGAAGGACTAAAGAGCGCGTCAATTATGGTCACCGGTTATGAAAACCGTGGCACAGAGGTGGCGAAGCTAGGTGTGCTTGGACCGACTCGCATGGATTACTCGGGAAACATTGCATCGGTTCGTGCGGTTGCAAGATATCTATCAAAAATTCTGGAGGCTAACGCTTGAGCGATCACTACGAGGTTCTTGGTGTCTCTCGAAATGCGAGTGATGATGAAATCAAGAAGGCATATCGCAAGCTAGCTCGTGAGCTGCACCCAGATATCAATCCGGACCCGCAAGCCGCAGAGCGCTTCAAGTTGGTAACCCACGCCTATGAAATCTTGTCTGACCCGCAACAGCGAGCAGGTTATGACCGTGGCGGTGATGCCGGATTCGGTCTCGGAGACATATTTGAGTCCTTCTTTGGAGGCGGCGCACCTCGCGGACCGCAATCCAGAGCACAAAGAGGCCAAGACGCTTTACTTCGGGTAGACCTGGATCTTGCCGAAGCAGTATTTGGGGCGGAAAAGACCCTAACGATAGATACCGCAATCCTCTGCGAGACCTGCCAGGGCAGCTGCTGCAAGCCAGGCACCAGTGTTCGCATCTGCGACATCTGTCGGGGTTCGGGACAGATTCAGCGCCAGGTTCAGTCCTTTATGGGTGTAATGGTTACCACTTCTCCTTGCGGCTCTTGTCGCGGAACCGGTGAAGTGATTCCAGATCCTTGCATTACCTGTCGTGGTCAGGGGCGAATTCGCTCCAAGCGCGACTTGTCACTGGAAATCCCTGCTGGTGTTGCGGACGGAATGCGACTGCACCTTGCTGGTCAGGGTGAGGTGGGTTTTGCCGGCGGTCCTGCGGGCGACATCTACCTAGAGGTCTCAGTTCGACCACACGCGATCTTTGGTCGTGATGGCGACGACCTAGTTGCGCAGCTAGAGGTACCGGTTGCTGATGCCGCCCTTGGATTTGAGGTCGAGATTGAGTCCTTGGATGGCAGGGTCAAGGTTGACTCCAAGCCTGGGGCCCAGCACGGGGATGTAATCACGCTCAAGGGTTTGGGCGCTGCTCGAATTCGCGGCAAGGGCAGGGGTGACTTGCGCCTTGAACTTAAGGTTTTGACGCCAACCAGATTGGATGGCAAGGGCAAGGACATCTTCAAAAAGCTTCGCGAACTTCACAAAGAAGACACCCCAAGGCTCGGTTCTCGTCGCGTTCGAGGTCGCTTCTAGTGCATTGGCTCTATGACCCCGAGCTAACTGCCGAGTCCTCCAAGTTGCCTGCTTCTGAAGCAGTTCACGCAAAGTCTCTAAGGCTTCGGGTAGGGGAGTCGGTCGCAATCACCAACGGCAAGGGCATGGTTGCGATGGCCGAGATGAGCTCGGATGACGCTTACCAGATTAAAGAGATTGAAACTCAAGCCGAAAGATCTCCTCGATTTCACTTGGTTCAGGCACTTGCCAAAGGCGATCGAGATGAACTCGCCATGCAAACCTGTGTTGAGTTGGGGTTGAGCTCAGTAACGCCCTGGAGTGCAGATCGCTCTATTGTTCGCTGGGATGGCAAGGAAGCAAAGAATCAAACCAGGTGGCAGCAAATTGCTATCGAAGCTATGAAACAGTCACAACAATCCTTCCGCTGTGAGGTTCAGCCACTTGCTACCACAAAGCAACTCACTGCCGCTGGAACTGCGCTTGTGCTTGACCCCAAAGCCGAGAGAACGCTCGAAGCTGTGCTGCCGTTAGGCGACGATGTAACTCTGGTGGTTGGACCCGAAGGTGGAATTTCGGAGGCCGAGTTTGCCCTTTTGGAGTCCAAGGGTTTTCAACGAGTGCGGCTCGGATCAAGTGTGCTCAGGACATCAAGTGCCGGTCCAGCCGCCATTGCCGCGCTGCAGTTCGCTTCTGGGCAGTGGAGCTAAGTTCTAGGATTGGCTAAGGAGGAATAGTTGGACTGTATTTTCTGCAAGATCATCAACGGTGAGTTCGGCACCGAGTTCGTTGCTCAAAACCAGCACGCAGTGGCTTTCAAGGACATCAACCCACAAGCCAAGGTCCACATTCTGGTTGTGCCACGTGAGCACACGGAAAACATCTCAGAGCTGGAGTCAGCAGCTTCCTTGGTTGGGCTGTTCGATCTAATTCGCGAGGTCGCAAAACAAAACACAGATGGCCAATTCCGACTGCAATTCAATTCCGGTAGTCGTGAGGGCCAGTCCGTCTTCCACACCCATGCCCACGTTCTAAGCGCACAGAGTAACTAGTGGCCCAACATTCCTTCGAGATAACTCAGGTATCGCCCTTTGACTTGCTTGGTCCAGAGGACAAACTCGCGAAGAAGTTGGAGCGCGAGTTTCCAGGACTGAAAATCCAGAACCGCGGCACCTCATACATGCTCGATGGCACCGAGGACCAGATTCAAAGTGCGGAGCGAATCCTGCGAGAACTCGCTGATCTGATTGCTCAGGGGGTAGTCCCTGACGAAAGGTCAGTTGTCGAAAGTGTGCGCATCTTGGAGCAAGCTCCGGAACAGGTGCCATCCAAGGTGCTTGGTACCGGCGCCATCAATACCCCAGGTAAAACCGTGCGTGCTAAGACCATCGGTCAAAAGCAATACCTGGAGGCAATCGATCAGCACACCATTACCTTCGGCATCGGACCAGCCGGCACTGGAAAGACCTACCTCGCGGTAGCGAAGGCGGTTTCGGCACTCTATGGCAGACAGGTCTCTCGCATCATTCTCACCAGACCAGCGGTTGAGGCGGGTGAGCGTCTGGGCTTTTTGCCGGGAACCCTGAGCGACAAGATTGATCCATACCTACGCCCGCTATTCGATGCACTTCAAGAGATGCTGGAACCTGAGGCTACTCATCGACTAATTGAGGCGGGAGTCATCGAAGTCGCCCCGCTGGCCTACATGCGCGGTCGAACCCTCAATGACTCCTTCATCATCTTGGACGAGGCCCAGAACACCACCGCGGAACAGATGAAAATGTTCCTCACCAGGTTGGGTTTCAACTCAAAGATGGTGATTACCGGAGACACCACTCAGGTCGACCTGCCATTTGGAAAGTCAGGACTCAAGGTGGCAACCGAACTTCTTTCCGGGGTGGAAGGACTTCACATTGCTACCCTGAGCAGTAAGGATGTGGTTCGTCACGAACTGGTGACCCGCATTGTCGAGGCCTATGACAGGAGCAACATTGAGCATTGAGATTTCCAACGAGTCGGAAATCAGCGTAGATGTTGATCGAGTACACGCTTTGGCGATAAGCGTCAGAGACGCGCTAAAGCTTCACCCCATGGTCGATGTCGGCATCATTTTTGTTGATGAGGGTCCAATGACCGAGCTGCACATCAAATGGATGGATGAACCAGGCCCGACTGACGTGCTCAGTTTCCCGATGGACGAATTGCGACCTGGGTCAGACCTTGTGGCATCGCCAGAGGGTGTTCTTGGCGACATCGTGGTTTGCCCACAGGTTGCCATCAAGCAGGCAGCGACTGCCGGACATGACATGATCAACGAGATCTTGATGCTAGTAACTCACGGCATGCTGCATCTGGTCGGGTTTGACCACGCTGAACCTGAGGAAGAAAAAGAGATGTTTGGGCTTCAGCGCGAGCTTTTGGGGAAGTTCTACGAGGGTGAGTCAAGTAATGCTTGAACTGGTTCTTGGTGCCGTTTTTCTAGTTCTGATTTCCCTACTTTCAATTGTTCAGGGTCATTTGCAGTCGATTGAGGATGCACGCTCGAGCGCCATCTCGATAGCAAGAACCGCACTTCTAGTTCTGCTAGCGGCCGGTTGGTTGGCGCTTTTAGCAAACCAAGCACCATTCGCACTGGTTTTGGCAATGGTGCTGCTGGCGATTTGGCTGCTTCAGCAGCTAATTGGTAGGAGCCTTGGCAATAGGCCATTTGGGGCCAAACTCACCGATAGATTCGAACCTTTTGTGAAGTTCTGGACCAAACTCTCAGCACCGCTTCGACTATCCATCCCAGAGGTGGTTGAGGAGTACGAGCAGGAACTGATTGAGTCCGTTGAAGACTTCTCGGAGACAGTGGTTCGCGAGGTCATGGTCCCACGAGTTGATATGGAAATTGTGAATGCGGACGACTCGCTAGAGAGTGCTTTGGCGGTATTCATCTCCACCGGCTACTCCCGGCTGCCGGTGATTGGCGAGGACGTCGACGATGTGGTTGGTGTGCTCTACCTAAAGGACTTGGCGCGCATCACGCACCAGGATCCGGGGCTGCTGGCCACCACGTCATCCAAGGAGGCCAGCCGACCCGCACTGTTTACTCCGGACACTATTTCGGTGGCGCAGTTGCTGCGTCAAATGCAGAAGTCTGGAACTCAGATTGCCATCGTCTCCGATGAATACGGTGGTGTGGCTGGTATTGCCACCATTGAAGACCTGCTCGAAGAGATTGTTGGTGAAATCAGCGACGAACATGATCGCGAAACCGAAGACATCGTGTTGATCGGCCCAGATCTTTACCGAGCAAACCCAAGGGTTACCCTGGACGAAATTTCCGAGCAATGCGAAATAGAGATTGAAGACGAGGACGTCGATACAGTCGGAGGCCTTCTAATCAAGGGTCTTGGGGAATTGCCAAAGGGTGGCGAGGTGGTATCAATTTCCGGAATCGAAATCACCGCGGAGCGAGTCGATGCAAAGCGAGGCAGAATCCTGAGCGTTTTGGTTCGAAAGCTTGAGCCGCGGGATGACTGAATTTAGAGCCGGGTTCGTTTCTTTCGTTGGACGTCCAAATGTCGGCAAGTCGACCCTGATGAACGCCATTGTGGGCCAAAAGTTCGCGATTACTAGCTCTAAGCCACAGACCACTAGGAAGGCGATTAGAGCCATTCTCAACCGCGAGGACGGGCAGCTGATCATTGTTGACTTACCTGGTGTGCACAGGCCTAGGACGCTTTTGGGCGAGCGCCTGAATGACCTGGTCACCTCAACGCTGACCGATGTCGATGTAATCGCATTTTGCTCACCGGCCAATGAGCGAATCGGCCCTGGAGATAAGCACATTGTTGCCGATCTTCAGCGCTTCCCAAAATCTCGAAAGATCGCCATCGTTACGAAGGTCGACACTGTTTCGAGAGAACGTCTTGCCGAGCACCTGATGGCGGTTCAGGCGTTGGGGGATTGGGCTGAGATCATTCCGGTTTCCGGGCTAAAGGGATTGCAGGTGGACCTGCTGACCGAGCTACTAGTGAAACAGTTGCCTGTTAGCCCTCAGCTATACCCAGAAGACATCGATACCGACGAGAGCGACGAAGACCTAATCTGCGAATTGGTTCGTGAGGCAGCCCTGGAATTGGTTGAGGACGAACTGCCACACTCGCTAGCTGTCACCCTCGATGAGATTGTCACCGGTGAGGACAAGCCAAATATTCATGTGAGTCTCTGGGTTGAACGCGACAGCCAAAAAGGCATTGTCATCGGCAAGGCTGGTTCGATGCTCAAGCGCATCGGATCTGCGGCGAGAGTGGAGATTCAAAAGCTTTTGGGTTATCCAGTTCACCTCTCAATCCAGGTCAGGGTAGCCCCGGACTGGCAGCGGAATCCTAAGCAACTAGGCAAACTCGGCTTCTAGTGCTAGATTTTGGCTATGCGTTCCGCTCTCCTGCTTAGCGGCCGCGACGAGGCCTAGTTCGGCCCATTCTCGTCGCGGAGCCTAGTTGCGGCCATCACCATTTTTTAGGCGGGAGCAAAAATGCAAAACAATCAAAAACCATCCAAGATGCCTTTCGGGCGCTACAAGCCTTTTCACGAACAAGTGAAGATTGAGCTATCGGATCGAAGCTGGCCAAGCAAACGAATTGAGAAAGCGCCGCGTTGGTGTGCGGTTGACCTGCGCGATGGCAACCAGGCGCTTATTGACCCAATGAGTCCCGAGCGCAAGCTGCAGATGTTTAAGCTTCTGGTTTCGATGGGCTACAAGGAAATTGAGGTTGGATTCCCGTCGGCATCGCAGACCGACTTTGACTTCGTCCGAATCCTGATTGAAGACAACCACATCCCAGATGATGTCACTATTCAGGTGCTCACCCAGGCACGAGACCACCTCATTGAAAGAACTTATCAATCAATTGCCGGAGCAAAGCAGGCAATTGTCCACTTCTACAACTCAACTTCGATCCTGCAGCGCAGGGTGGTTTTTGGCCAGGACAAAGAAGGCATTAAGCAGATCGCGCTGTCGGCTGCCAAGAAGTGCCTGGAGCTGGAGGCTACGATTCCCCAGACCAAAGTCTTCTACGAGTACTCTCCTGAGTCATACACTGGCACCGAGCTGGAGTATGCCGTCGAAGTGTGTAATGCGGTAGCTGAGGTAATCAAGCCAACTCCTGATCGCAAGTTGATCATCAACCTTCCAGCCACCGTCGAGATGGCGACTCCGAATGTTTACGCCGACTCAATCGAGTGGATGTCTAGGCATCTAACCCCTAGAGACAGCATCATCCTGTCGCTTCACCCGCACAATGACCGTGGTACTGCCGTAGCGGCTGCCGAGCTGGGTTACATGGCGGGCGCAGATCGCATCGAAGGCTGCCTTTTCGGAAACGGCGAGCGCACTGGAAACGTTGACCTGGTAACGCTCGGGCTAAACCTGTTTAGCCAGGGCATCGACCCAGAGATTGATTTCTCGGACATCGATCAGATCAAGCGCACCGTTGAGTACTGCAACCAGCTGCCGGTGCCAGAGCGCTCACCGTACGGTGGCGATTTGGTCTACACCGCATTCTCCGGTAGCCACCAAGATGCTATTAAGAAGGGCTTCGAGCACCTAGCCAAAGATGCAGCAGCAGCAGGCGTCCCAGTTGATGAGTTCACCTGGGGTGTTCCTTACTTGCCAATTGACCCAAAGGATGTTGGCAGAAGCTACGAGGCTGTAATCCGCGTAAACTCGCAGTCCGGCAAGGGTGGCGTGGCATATCTTCTCAAGACCGATCACAACCTTGACCTACCAAGAAAGCTTCAGATTGAGTTTTCCAGAGTTGTCCAGGAGCACACCGACAGCCAGGGCGGTGAGGTCACCAGCGAAGAACTGTGGGAGATATTCCAGGACGAGTATCTGCCAAGCCAGGATGTCAACGCCAAGTGGGGCCGCTTTGAGCTAAAGCGCATGCGGACCGAGAGTGAGATGGACGGTGTTGTAAACCTTTCCGTGGTGCTGCGCGATGGTGCGTCGGAAGTGTCGGTTGCGGGAACGGGCAATGGTCCGATATCTGCCTTCATTGATGTGCTTGGTAAGCAGGGCGTAAGTGTGAAGGTGAATGACTATCTAGAGCACACCCTGAGTGCATCCGGTGACGCGCTAGCGGCCGCCTACACCGAGTTGGTGGTGGATGGCAAGGTGCTTTGGGGAGTTGGTATCGATGGAGACATCGCCATCGCTTCGATCAAGGCGCTGATCTCTGCAGTCAATAGAGCAGTTCGCAGCTAGCCTCAGTCGATTTAGACATAGCTTCGGCGATACTTTTTCAATGCCGCACTATCGCGATGAGGGAATCATTCTCCGCACCCACAAGCTGGGTGAGGTTGACCGCATCCTCACGATTTTGACCAAAGATCACGGTCAAATCAGAGCGGTGGCAAAGGGCGTGAGAAAGACCTCTAGTCGTTTTGGCGCAAGGCTTGAGCCTTTCATGGTTGCAGACCTACAGCTATACGAGGGCAAGAACCTCGACACAGTCTCACAGGTTGAGCAGTTAGCCAGCTATGGAGCACAAATAGTCGCCGATTACCCCAAGTACACCGCAGCCAACGCCATGGTTGAGGCCGCCGAGCGACTGACGCGAGAATTCTCGAATTCACAGCAGTACCTACTGCTCCTGGGTGGGCTCAGGGCCCTGTCTGGCTCCGAACACGAGGGCTCGCAGGTTTTAGACTCCTACCTACTTCGAGCGCTATCGCTCTCCGGTTGGGTGCCTGAGTTAGGAAACTGCCACAGCTGTCAAAGTGATAGTCCGCAATCCTTCTCGGTGCACACCGGTCACGTCAGCTGTGGTGAGTGTGCGCTGGCAGGTGCGGTGAAACTGGGAAGCGCCGGGCTGGTGCACATGCGAAACCTCTTGGCCGGAAACTGGGCTGAAGTTGCCCAGAGCACGGCTGCCACAAAAGCCAACGTCAGCTCGGTTATTTCGGCATACTTGCAGTGGCAGTTAGAGCGAGGGCTTAGATCGATGAGCATGGTGGAGCGGACATAGTGGAGCTTTATGACCCAACTCGCAAGGCACCTAGTTTTTTGAAGGTCCCAAATCACATTGCAATCGTCATGGACGGCAACGGACGCTGGGCAAACGCCAGAGGCCTGACTCGGACCGAGGGTCACAAAGCTGGCGAGCTGGCCCTGCTTGAAGTTTTGGCTGGCGCCATCGAGGCTGGCGTAAAGCATGTCACGGCCTATGCCTTTAGCACTGAGAATTGGAAACGATCGCCCGATGAGGTTCGTTTTCTAATGGGGTATAACAAAGAGGTGCTCCGCCGTCGCAGAGATTTGCTGAATGACTGGAACGTTCGTATCCGTTGGGCTGGTAGGACACCCAAGCTTTGGCCGAGTGTAATCTCTGAACTCAAGAGTGCAGAGGACCTGACCGCCAAAAACACCGGCCTCACGCTGACTATGGCGGTCAACTATGGCGGGCGTCAGGAGATTTTGGATGCCGTGAACGAGATTGCGCAGCAGGTTCAAAAAGGCAAGATCAAACCTGGTTCAATCACTGAGAAAACCCTTTCCTCCAGGCTTTATGTTCCAGAGCTCCCTGATGTCGACCTGTTCTTGCGCTCCAGCGGTGAATTGCGCACTTCCAATTTCTTGCTCTGGCAGTCCAGCTACGCGGAGATGATGTTCATGCCGCAGCTCTGGCCGGACTTCACCCGCGAGACGCTCTGGGAGGCGATTGAGGCTTATCAAAATCGTGACCGGCGCTTCGGTGCTGCGCAGGACGTCCCGCTAAACTAGGCACTTACGCCAAACGGCGAAGATTTATTGGAGAACCATGGCAACCCAGAAACTAGATCAGGTCATCTCATTAGCGAAGAGACGCGGCTTTGTCTTCCAGGCTGGAGAGATCTATGGTGGCTCACGCTCGGCATGGGATTACGGCCCACTTGGAGTTGATCTCAAGGAGAACATCAAGCGTCAATGGTGGCGCTCGATGGTTTCTGGTCGCGAGGATGTGGTGGGTCTTGACTCTTCGATCATTTTGCCCAAGAAGGTTTGGGAGGCTTCCGGGCACGTTGAAGCTTTCGTCGACCCGCTAATTGAGTGCACTAGTTGCCACAAGCGTTTCCGAGCTGACCACCTAGAAGAAGCCTTCCAAGAGAAGAAGGGTCGCGAGGCGACCTCAATGGCTGAGATTCCTTGCCCAAACTGCGGCAACAAGGACATCTGGACCGAGCCAAAGAACTTCAACGGTCTACTAAAGACCAGCCTTGGCCCAGTTGAGGATGAGTCTGGTCTGCACTATCTCAGGCCAGAGACTGCTCAGGGTATCTTCGTCAACTT
>JACCED011529905.1_pt1 | contig 15155 bp, 15 predicted proteins | sample 7455021 | NCBI WGS metagenome assembly JACCED01 (sample SAMN15323456, study PRJNA562643) | freshwater metagenome | isolation source: river surface water | place: USA:Blue River Watershed | collected 2017-08-19 | reverse complement strand
ATTTTGATTTTGCTCAAAAAAATCAAATATTAAGTAATGTTTTTATTATATCTAAAAATTTAAATTCATCTTATAATAATTATATAATTGAAAATTTAGATGATAAAAATATATTAGATGACAAACTTTGTGAACTATTAGCTTTATTTGGTGATAATATTAGTGATAATTTTTTAATTGAAAAAATAATACCAATATTAAAGCAATCATCTGAATGTCTACCTCTAAATAATCAAGAATCAGATATTAATGCGATAATATCTGAAGTTGGTTATGAAAACTTAGTTGAATTGATTAATATATACAATAAATTTGAATTAACTAATGATCAAAAACAAATTATTAATGAAGTTTCCAAAATTTATGTTCCTACTAAAATAACCTATTTTAATTTATCAAATTATAATGATGAATATTTTTGGAGAATACCAACAAATTTCAAAGAAAATGATTTATTAGAATTAAATAGAGAATTATGGATTAAAAATATAAATGACAGTACTGAATATATTAAAATAGAAGGTTATTTTATTAATGATAGTTTATCATGTTTTATTAAAACAAGTCAAATAAATTATCCAATTCTCCAAAAATTAAAAAGTAAAATTTTATCTGAATTAAATAAAAGTTCAATAGATTCAAAGTTTATTAAAAAATTTATTAGATATGATTATTTGGGTAATATTTATTCATTGGGTCATAAAAATTATATTAAATATATTGAAGAATCTTACCAAAAATTCATGGAAGTTACTGGTTCCAGTTTTGTTAATATAATGAAAGATTTTATTTCAAAAGGTTCTGAAATTAAAAAAATGTACGAATCAATCTTTTTACTTTTATTAGGTAATGCAGATAATGCAGATATTGCTGGATTATTATTAGGATTAACCAAAGAAAAAAAATCAAATAGTCCTTTAATTTATAATTTATTAAGCCAAAGATTACCTTATTATCTATTGGTTAAAATTAAAAAATCAAATAATAATTTAAAAGTAGAATTAGAAAAAATTAAAGCATTAACTGCTGATGATATAGATTATAAAAAGCAATTAGTTACTAATAAAAATATTCCACCTACTATTAAATCTCTTACCCTTGAAAAAATAGAAGAAATGAAATCTTTTAATAATGAATATTACAAACAATTAACATTTGTTAAACATATTTTAAACTACCCATGGCCTTCACCAAATGATGATATCTTTTTTAAAAATATTAGTAATAATCAAGAAAAATCTAGTGAATATTTAAATGAGATTGAAGATAAACTTAAAAAATTATCATACGGTCACGAAGAAGCTAAAAAAGGATTATTACAAACAATCGGTAAATGGATATCAAATCCATCAAGTCAAGGTACAAGTTTTGGTTTAGTTGGACCACCCGGTGTTGGTAAAACTCTATTAGCTAAATCAGTTAGTAAAGCTCTAGATATACCATTTGCTGAAATAACATTAGGTGGTCAAAATGATGGTGAAATTTTACATGGTCACGGTTATACATATTCTGGTTCACAACCAGGTTTAATTATTAAAAAAATGGTAGAAATGGGAAAACCCAGATGTATATTATATTTTGACGAATTGGATAAAGCATGTTCAAAACATGGTTCTATTAATGAAATTACTAGTATTTTAATTCATTTAACTGATCCAAATATGAACAAAACATTTCAAGATAGATTTTTTCAAGGTGTAGATTTTCCATTAGATAAAGTAATTATGATATTTTCATATAATGATGCAAACTTGGTTGATCCTATTTTATTAGATAGATTAAAACAAATTGAAGTAAGTGCATACACAACTACCGATAAAATTAAAATTGTTAAAGAATTTATAATTCCAGAAATTGCTGAATCTGTAGGATTAAGTAATGAATCATGGATTCATATTAATAGTAATTTAATTGAATGGATTATTGAAAACTATACAAATGAAGCGGGTGTTCGTTCAATTAAAAGAAAGATAGAACAAATATTTTTGACTTTAAATTTAGAGAAAATATACAAAAAAGAAGAATTTAAAAATGGTTCAATTAATGAAATTACCAAAGAAACTATTATTAGAATCTTAGATAAACCAAAAAATGATAATACTGTAATACATGATAAAGCATGTGTGGGTATAATTAGTGGTTTATACGCAACAGCAAGTGGTGATGGTGGTATCATTCCTATTCAAATATTTAATCATTTCTCACCAAATGCCTCTACATATGAAATTAAATTAACAGGCAAACAAGGTGATGTTATGAAAGAATCTGTATATTGTTCTCTAACGGCTGGTATTGATTATATTAGAAGAAATATTAAAAAATATCCAGAAATTACTAATATTGATGATCATTTAATTAAAAATTTTAAATATGGTTTTCATGTTCATGCACCATCAACATCTACACCAAAGGATGGTCCTAGTGCAGGGTGTGCATTTACTAGTGCATTTATTTCAAGAATCCTTAATAAACCAATTAGAAACGATGTCGCTATGACTGGGGAAGTTGAATTAACCGGAAAAATAACAAAAATTGGCGGACTTAATTTTAAATTAATTGGTGCTAAGAAAGCAGGAGTTAAATTAGTATTTGTTCCTAAAGAAAATGAAAAAGATTTAGATGAAATCAAAAATAAATATCCAACATTGATAGATAATAATTTTGTTGTTAAATATTTTGAATATATCGATGAAATTATTGATGAAATTTTAATATAAACCTATTATCAAATAGTACCATTAAAATCTATAACAACTAGTTTTAGATTTTATTGTTTATAATAACTTAAGTAACTAAATAATTAACTAATTATTTAATATTATCCTATATATCCCGGCCATGAAACTTTTTCGACCGTATCTCTCTCTCCGGAGTTTTAAAGTGTAGTTCACTATTAAGTGAAGTTCACTTTATACTAAAATTCTATAAAGAAAAAATATATAGTATTATATAATAATAAATATTTGTTTAAATGTTCAGTTGTAAATATTGTAATAAAGAATATAAGTCGTATCAATCTAGAAGTAATCACATCAGAATATATCATACAATAATTAATACGCCAAACTCCGACAATAATACGCCAGAATTATCAAAACGTCTTAATGGAACGAATATTTTTAAATTAGAATTCGATAAAAACCCGCCAAATTCCGCCAAGATCACACCAAACACTCCAATTAAAGAGGTTAGTTTGAGAAAAATAATTTGTGAATATTGTAATTATGAATTTACTAGAGTTGATAGTCTAAAAAAACATTATTCAAGATGTAAATCTAAAAAAAGTCCTAATAATATTTTTAATGAAAATAATGAATTAAAAACTATTATTAAACAACAAAATGAAAAAATAGACAAACAATCAGAAGAATTAACACAGATAAAATCTATATTAAATGAACTAATTAATAAAAACTGTAAAGTTCATCCAAAAACATTGCAAAAAATTAATAAACAATTAAATGGAGACCATAATACAATCAATGAAAATAATGGTACAATAAATAATACTTTTATTATTGCACTAGGTCATGAAAATCTTCAAGAAACTTTTTCCAAAAAAGAAAAAATTAATGTGTTAAAAAACAGATTTAATAGTTTACCGTTTCTAGTTGAATATACTCATTTTAATAACAAGTATCCCCAGTTCAAAAACATCTTAATTACTAATACACAAAATAATTTAGCTTATAGATATGATAGTAAAAAGAAACAATTTATAGCGGTTGATAAAAATGAATTATTAGAAGATATAGTAGACGAGAGGATGTGTGATATAAATTCATTTTATGACGAGCTAGAAACAGACTTGGATGAGAAAACGAAAGATATATTAGATAAGGTTAAAGATAAAATAGATAATGATCCTGATTTTAGAGAGCTTCAGAAGAAAGATATTAAATTGATAATATATAATAATAGAAGTAAAGTATCTAAAGCTGATACTTCTAATATTGAACTTGAATTATAAGAAAATCAGTTTTTAGGAACATAAACTGGAATTCTAAATAATGTAAATAATATTTGTTTTAAATCATCAAAATTAGCTTTATTTAATTCTTTTATTTGTCCAGATTCATATTCTATAATATTATTTTTAACATTATAATGTCTTATTTTTTGAATAGGTTCGTGTGGGTTAGATTGTAAAATAGCTTTATTATCAAAATATGATGATTGATTAATTATAATAATTTTTTTAATTGGAAATTTTCTAATATATTCATTAATTAATTTTACAAGTAATTCTATATATTCATCTGAATTAAGTTCACTATTTAATGTTTGATTAATACTAAAAGCTGTTAAGTATGTAACTGGATTATCTATTGTTGATAATTGTTTATTATTTACAATTAGAAATCTTAATAAAATCATCCAGTATATAATATAATTTTTATTAAAACCTAATATTGGATTTAGAAATAATTTATTAATTGAATGTTCATTTTTAATTTCAAAAACACTAATTAAATAATCTAATATTTCATCCATATTATTTAATTCTAACAAATAAGCTTTCTTTCTAATTTCATATAATTTAAATAAGTTTGCAAAATTTAATTCGGATTTTAATTTATCAATAGAATCCATTGTATTTTTCATTTCCCAAGTATCAATAGTAACTAGATTAACTGGTATATCATTAGTTTCTATATATTTATTTATTTTATTAAGTTGAATTAGTAATTGTTCAATTAAATTATTATTAAATGAATTTTCAATTTGAGTTATCATTCGTCCTAATGTGTCCAAATGATTATCAATATCATTATTTAAATTTCCACCAAATTGGACATTAACTTGATATTTTAGATTATTATATTTTAATTTGTATTTTATATATTTTTTATAATAACTATCCATTATATTATATTATAATAAAATTGAACTTATTATATTGTATTGGTATTTGGGTGGATATAAAAGTTAATGACATCAAAACAACTATTTGAAGCAGTAGAACTAAATGATTCTATTAGTTTAGATAAATTAATTAATGGTAAAAAATCGGTAAATTTAGATATATCAAACAAAGGATATTTGATTGAGAAAGCTATTAACTTTCGCTCAAAGGAATGTTTTGATATGTTACTAAATAAACAAATTGATTTGTCAAATGGTTTAAAAGCAACAATAAAATTACTAGTAGATCCAAATCCAACAAACCGTTATTATTTTGATAATTTGGTAAAAAAATTAGGTGAAATTAAAAATATTAATTATTCATTTGTGCCTAATAAAGATAGCTTTTTACAAATTATTTATGATTTAATTATAAAATGGAATATTAAATTTGATTATTCTCTAATATTAGAATATGATAATCCAGAACAATTTAAAGAACTATTAACACGTATAAATCACCAAGAACTATATAGTCTGATTTATAATTATATTGAAAAACCAAAAGGATTTGAAAAAATAATTTGGGATTGGTTAGAAAAAGAAAAACCAAATGCTTATTCTGATATCAAGTCAATTAAGAGATTCAATTCACATGCTCTAGTTAAATCAATACAAACAAATAATTTTACCCTAATAAAATTTATTATGGAAAAACCAGTTGACTGGAAGCATTATAATTCATATCATGAACAAGCACCTATATTATATTTAAGTTCATATCATAGTTCTGAAGAGATATTCCAGTATTTTTATCAAAAATATTTGGAACTATCCGCAGATGAATTAAAAGAAATTAGTGATATTAATACATTTAAACCGCTTATTAATATCCACTTTATACACGAATATTTTAAACAACCACATATTCAAAGATATAAAATGATTATGCAGAATTTACCGGTTATATTTAATCGAGATGATACTATTTGGTTGATGGAAAATATAATATATTATTTGCTCAGATATAGTAATAAGGATAAATCGGAAGATTATTTGTGGGATTTCTTAGTATGGTTATTTGATTATGTTAAAATTCATTGGGTTGATTTTTCATATCAACCAATAAGTATAGAATTAATTAAAAAATTTTTAATTGATAATCATGATATTACATATACAAAAATAACTAAATTATTTAAGTATTATCCAACATATACTAATCAAGAAATAGATTTAATAGCTAAATATATAATGTGTCAAAGTATAGAAATTCCAGAAAAATATAAAAAATTTGTATCAGATAAATTAAGTAGATCATGGGAATATGATAATTGTACTTTTAATTCTAACGAGTACCATGGATCTGGTTTTAGATATACAGATGAATTTGATAAATATATGAAACGTATTAAACCTATATTTGACAAATATGGATTTATAGTAAATGAGTTTGTTGGCTTAAATTATTCAATAAATTGACATAACCTTAATAACAGAAATTAATAATGAGCTAATAAATACATCTTTATGGTTATAATTATTAACACCAGTAATTAGATAAAATAAGAACAACATATAACTTGATATATTTTTATGTTGGGTAAAATAAAATAGATTACCACCCAATGCTAATATAGATAAATTAACATTATTTTTATTTAAAATATTTATTAAATTATTACCAATTAATAATATATTACCAAGACTAGATAATAATGTTATTGTGTGATTTTTATTTGATTTATTTTTTGTAGATTTTTTTATATTATAATTTGAACCGCGATCTAGTAATTTTAACATATAGTCAGATACAAATAAGAAATAACCAAGAAAAACTAATTGTTTTTGAACAGAACTATTTATCATAATTTCATGGAAATAATGTAATGATAATAATCCATAACTAAAAGCCCCTATTATACCAATTAATAAATTTTTATCCATTATAATATAATATATAATATTTTATGGAAATTATTAATATAATAATAGAAACAGATGATGATAAAAAACTACATGTTGTCTCGCATACATTGGAAAAAAAAATTAAACCAAAAGCTATAATTGTTCATATTCATGGATTTTTACAAGATTTTAACGATAATTTACCAAATCATAATACTCATTTGTATAGATTTCAAAATAGAATTAAACTATTAGAAAAATTAAATGTTATTAATTTTGGTTTAGAATTAAGGGCTCACGGTCAAAGTACAAATGAGAATGTGTGTAATATATCATTTAATGAATATTTATTAGATGTTAAAGCAATGTTAAAATATATTTCTACTACACAATATTCTAATTTACCGATACATGTATTAGCAACATCTATGGGTGGTGCAATAATAATTAATTATTGTATTAAGTATAATCCAGAAATTATTGAAAGTGTTATTGTTTCTAGCCCATTACTAGATTTTGAACCAAATTTTAAAAAAATATATAATAAATATTATTTAAATTTAATAAAATTAAATTTAATGCCAAAAAAGAAAATAAATGATGCATTTATGGTTGTTGGAAGAATAGGAATATTATTATTTGATGTTGATAATAATAGTGGTATGAAATTACTAAAATATAGTAATGATGATTTATGTAATTTAATTGATAATTTTAAAACAGGTATGGATTATATTAATGAAAATAAACGTAAATTTAAAAAACCAATATTAGCATTTCATGGTCAAAATGATAAAACAACTAGTTCTAAAGGAACACAAAATTTTATAAATGGATGCGGATCTCCAGATAAAAATATTATAATATTTCCAAATATTGCAACACATCCATTACTACAAGAAACCAAAATATTAGATGAATTATCAGCTGATATTTATAAATGGTTTGATAAATTTATTTAAAGCTCTATGGCATTTTTATCAGTATCTGAATTAATCGATTCATCAGAATCTGATTCATAATTATCTGAATTATCTGAACTATCCGAATTATCGGAATTATTTGAATCTTCATCAGAATCATCATTTAATAAAATTTCTTTTTTATTATTTTTAGATAAACGTTTCTTTGGTTTTTCTTCTGTATCAGAGTCTTGATTAATAATTAAATTAGTTTTATTTATTTCACTAGAATTTTGTGTAGTTGCATTCTTTTTTTCTAAAATTAAATCAGTAATTTTATTTGATAGTACAATTTTGTGATAAGGCCAAATTTTACGAAATGTTTTACTAATTGTAACATCAGAAATTCCAAAAATATCTGAAATTTGTTTTTTAGATAATTGAATATTATAATATTGTGCTACTAATAAAATACATCCAGCTGCAACAGATGGTGGTTCGTGTGTAGATGCTAAATCTAATTTGTGAATATTTGTTGATACATCTTTTGAAATATTAATATATTGTTTGTCAATATTTAGTTTTTTGGCAAATCTTTCAATAAAATCAAATGATTGAGAACTCTTAATTTGATAAAATAGAGTATTTGAATCTATAATATCACAAAATTTACGACATCCGCGATTTACATGCTTTATTTCTAAATCATAAATGTCTGCAATTTCTTTTGGACTTCTTGTTTCCTTTTGTAATTTACAAGCATGAAATAGACATGCAGCAATCATACTACGTCTGTTAATACAACGCATTATAATATTTTTACCTTTTCGTTTACCTTTTGCGTGTACTGATTCCGATACTTTTTTGTATAGGATTTTTGCACTATCAATAATTGTTTGTGTAATTCCATATTTTTTACATTTGAATTGAATTGTTTCAAGAACATCCATCAAACTTTTTTCTTTGTAAGGCATTTGCCCTTGTTTTTGAAGAAGACTTAGACGATTATATCCTTTTGATACAATTTTTGTACCAAGTGATGCCTTTGGAAAAAAGAAACTGGAGGGAGCACCATAACGAGAGTTATTACTGCCTTCACCATCATTATTTGATATATCAGGATTTTCATCAAGATATTCTTCATTAATAACAGCACAATCTGTACATACCATGTGGCCTTTAGTATTATCTATAACCAAATTAGTACTCTTACAATTTTTACAAGCTGATTTCGCTTGCTGATTGTCTGTTTTCGTATCAAGATCTACACCCATTAAAAGGTTGTCGAGTTGTTCGTCACTCATGTCAAGATATTTGTCGATATTATTCATAACCTATTTATAGAGGTAATTTCTCTTTATATAGTTTATATTATTTTCAATATTTATTAATTACCGATTAACAAGATTTTTAACACAATTAATTCTAGCCATATAATAACTAGTAGCTGGTGTATTATATTGTCAAGCTGTTCGTCACTTATGACAATATTGTCAAGATATTTGTGGATATTATTCATAATCTATTTATATTTATATAGTTTATATTTAATTATTTACTTGTTAATAAGATATTTAGAACAATCAATGCCTGCCATACATCCACTAGCTGCAGCAGTGATGGCTTGTCTATAAATATCGTCTGAAACATCACCTGCTGCAAATATTCCAGGAATATTTGTTTTAGTAGAATTATCTATTTTTTTAATATATCCATTTGATTTAAGATCTATCATATTTTTAACAAATTGTGTATTTGGTGTATGACCAATTGCATAAAACAATCCAGCACAATGAATTTTCTTTTTTTCATTTGTTTTATTATTAATAACAATAATACTTTCTAATGTTTCTCCAGAACTATGTGCTTCAATAACTTCATTATTAAATCTTATTTTAATTTTATCATTCGAATCTACTTTTTTAATCATTACTTTTGATGCTTTTAATTTATCACTGCGAACTAATATAATAACTTTGGATGCAAATTTTGATAAGAATAATGCTTCTTCCATTGCACTATCACCACCTCCAACAACAACTAAAGTTTGTTTTCTAAACATTGGTAGTGCACCATCACAAACAGCACATGAAGAGATTCCATAATTCCAAAATTTTTCTGAATTTTTAAAATTTAATTTATTTGGAAAAGCTCCCATAGCTAAAATAATTGATTTGGTTTTAAAAGTATTTGACTCGTGATCAGTTATAATAAAATACTCACTAAACTTTTCAATTTGAACAACATCATTAGACATTGTTTCACATCCATTGTTGATAGCTTGATTTTTCATATTTTCAATTAAATCAAATCCATTAATCGAATCAAAACCTGGAAAATTTTCAATAGTTGTAGTTGTCATTAGTTGTCCTCCTGGATTTTTTCCTTCTAATATTAAAGTTGATAAATTAGAACGAGCTGTATAAATGCCTGCAGTATAACCAGCTGGTCCAGAACCAATAATAATAACATCATATGATTTCATCAATTTATTATAATTAGATAGTTTTTAAATTAATTTTTTAACCATTTAATTGTATCAATCTGATTATTTTCTAAATATTCATTAATATTTTTAAATATACCGCATCCAAAAAATCCGTTATGTGCGGATAATGGCGATGGATGAATAGTTGTAAATATTTTATGTTTTTTAACATCTATTAACTTTGATTTACCAATTGCAAAATTACCCATTAATAAAAATATAGTATGAGGACTTGTATCACTAATATATTTAATTAACTTGTCTGTAAATTCAGACCATAATTTTTGATAACTATTTGAATTACCTTCTTTAACAGTTAATGCAGAGTTCAATAGTAATATATGTTCTTGTTTTACCCATCTTTTAAGAAATCCATGTGTAGGTATAACAGAATCTGGATAACAATTTTTAATTTCTTTAAAAATATTTACAAGCGATGGAGGTATTTTTTTATGAGCTTTTGGTACCCCAAATGACATTCCACATGCTTGTGGTACTTTTTTACCCAAACATATTTCTGAATTAATATATGGATCCTGACCCAATAAAACTAATTTGGTTTCAGTTGGACCAAAATAAAATAGAGTTCTAAATAAGTCTTTTGGATTTGGAAAAACTGTAATACCATTATTAATATCCTTATTAATTTCAATCAATATAAGTTCGAGATCTTTTTTATTATTATCAAAAAATATTTTCCAATCGGGATGAAGTCTTCTAATTACATTATAATACTCATAATTCATTAAATATTCTCCACATTTTTAAAATTAAAATTAATTCAATTTTTAATTTAATTCGTTAGCCAAAAATCAAAATTATGTAATTATTATTAATACAAACAATCCAATATTTAAAATGGATAAAATAGAAAAATTTAAAGTTAAAATTGATAAAATTACAATTACAAATAATGAATTAAGTTTATTATCTTCAAATGGAGTCACATTTAAATCACATATATTAAAAGGATCTATTGGTTTTCAAATATTTAATGAATCAAACCAAGAAGTAAATTTTGGTAATTTAGAAGAAGGTGAAATAATTAAAATTTATGGAAATCGTGAAAATATTAAAGACGCCGAAAATTTAAATTCTAATTCTGATGAAAAAAAAGTCAGCCAAAAAAATAATATAATAATTAAGAAAATAATAATTAAAAATAGATATGTTTTTAATTCTGATAGTTCTGATGATTTAGAAAACATAGATGATTTTGATTCTTATAGTTTAGTTGAATAAATTAGTTTCAAAATTAAAAATTTAAAATCTATAAATTTTTTCTAAGATTAAATATATCTAAATGCCTAAGGATAATCAAGTTTCCACTGTTTTATTATTAGTCGCTTTAGGTTTGTTAATTTATTATTTAACAAAACCTAAAAGTGTAAGCGAAGGTTTTGCTGAACAAGAAGCTAAATCTGAAGCTGAAGTCAAACCTGAAGTCAGAATCGAATCTAAACCAGAAGATGAAGTCAAAGCTGAAGTTAAACCTGAAATGTTAAGACAAATATTAGCTGAAGTCGAATCTGAAAGACCAAAGGCTCAAGCAGAAATTGTTGGTAATCAAATGGATGTTTTTGGTTTTGAAGCTAACGATTTTGTTGAATCAGGTGCTCAATTAGATGTTGCATTTGAACGTCCCATCCCACAAGAAGCCCGCCCTGATGTTGTTGATGTTAATAAAAACAATGTTAAAAAATACGATGCTAAGGACTTTTTACCCAAAGAAGTTAATAACCAATGGTTTGATACTGATTTTTCACAAGCTAAAGTCAACTTAAATGATGATAAATTAATTAACACTGAACGCTATGTTATTGGTGTTAACACAGTCGGTCAATCACTTAAGAATGCTTCATATGATATTAGAGGTACTATTCCCAACCCTAAATTCACTGTTAGCCCATGGAATAACTCAACATATGAACCTGATTTTAATATCAAACCCTTATGTTAGATGTGAATTAATCAAATAATTTTATTTATTAAAAATAATAATTTTTTAATAAATAGATTTAAATAGTTACTAATTTAGTAATATTTGTAATATCTTCTGATTTAATCAATTCATACTCTTTATAATCGTCATCATAAAATAAAACTTTAAACTTTAATTATGATAAAGAAAAATTTCTTATTATAATTAATACATATGTCTGATTCTGAAAATAAACCAGAAAAAAAGAAAGTTTCTGCTGAATTTGTTCAATCAGTAAAAAGATATCTAGAAGTTGATGATAAATTAAGAGAAATTAAAGAAAAAACAAAAACTTTAGGTGCTGAGAAAAAACAAAGAGAAGAATTTATTTTAAATTATTTACAAACAATTGATGAAAAAGTAGTTGATGTTTCTGATGGTAAATTAAGAAGAAATATTAGTAAAACACAAGCCCCACTTAAAAAAGAAACTATTCAAAAAGCATTAACTGAAATTGTTGGTGATGCAACTAAAGCAACAGCAATGACCGATCAAATTATTAAATCAAGACCAACAGTTGAAAGAGTAACATTAAAACGCACCAAAAATCGTATCAAGGAACAAATTGATGATGCCCAATAAATATTATTATAATTTTAACTTTTATAAAATTAAAATCATAATACTAATAAGTAATGAAAAATCTATTTTATAGAACTTTTGGAAAAATAATTAAAAATATATTTATTTTTTTGGGACCTATTTATATTAAAATAGGTCAAATATTATCATATGATTATCCAATTTTAAACCAATTATACACTCTTCAAAATGATTGCCCTCCGTTAGGAAATAAAACTATTAAAGAAATACAAGAAAAATATAAATTATTAAATATTACTGACAAACAAATAGCAGCAGGTAGCATAGCAGTGGTGCATTTGGGAAAATTAAATAATAAATCTATTGTTATTAAAATCAAAAGACCTGGAATTGAAAACAAGATTAAAAATAGTTTGTGGTATACTAAAATTTTTATTAATATAATACTTTTTATACCAACATTTAAAGTTTTAAATCTTAAAAGAAAAATTATTACAGTATTAGATTTATATCAAAATCAAACCAATTTTAAAAATGAAATAGAAAATTGGAAGCTATATAAAAACTTTTGTAAAAATTCATCAAATATTATCATTCCTCATATGTATGAAGAATTTAGTAATGATGAAATTATTGTAATGGATTATGTTAAAGGTGATAGTATTTTAGATATACAATTAACAAATAAACAAAAACATGAAATTTATAATTGTGTATTTGGCCAATTTTTGTATGGTTTGATAAAAGGTATTGTTCATGGCGATCTTCATTGTGGTAATTTTGCATATTCTAATAATAAGATTATTATTTATGACTTTGGTATAATTATTAAATTATCAAAACATGAACAAACTGGTATGATGAATATTTTTAATTCATTATATGAAAAAGATGCAAAAAGTCTAATAAATAATTTTATTAAATATTTTATTATAGAAGATACTGAAAATGATATAAGTAGTTTTATTCTAGATGATAAAATGATTAGAGAAATGCATAAAAAAATTTTTAGAGAGAAAAATATAATTTTTTTATTATTGTCTATTAAGAACTATATAGAATGTTTAAATTTACAATTTAATAATAAAATGACCTTGGTAGAATTAAGTTGTATGTCAATTAATAGTACTTTTATGAAATTAAATATTAATAAAGATCAACACACTTTAATTAATAATATTGTAGAAGATATATCCCAATCTATAATAGATTTATAGAATTATAATTTTTTTAAATTAAGAATAGATTTTAAAAGCAATATACCAGGAATCTTTTCTAACATGGCAGGTATTTGAACATCAAATTGAGCAATAAATTCTAAAGTTGTTTTACCATTATTTCTAGAAATATTTAAATAACTATAACCATTTTCAATATGTGTATAATTATTATCATTAGTAGTACTAGGTAATGTTTTACCATAAATAGTGTATGAATTATCATTATGTTTTTCCAAATATATTTGATCATTTCTATCAATTGGATCTAATGAAACATTTCTTGTTTGAAAGGAGAAAACAGTATGAACTTGTTGTGATGTTTGATTTTTATTAATTATATTTATTTCTTTTATAATATTTTCATTTAATGATAATATTTTTTTATCATCCCAAACATAGTCAAAATAAAATGATGGTAATTTAGATAATTTAGATGTAACATGATATACATGAGTATTTTTATTTTTAATATAATATTTTTTTAATACAGTATTATTTTCACTGTATTCAATTTCAAAATCATCATTTTTTTCAATATTTGTAAACCAATTTTTAATTTCTTCAACCATTAATAATATTAAGATATTTTTAATTAGTTTCTCACGTAAATATAATATAAATGAATAATTTACAAAAACGTTTTTTATTATTTTTATTAGGGTGTATTGGCATTAGATCAATATTTGTTTTTATAGCTAAAAATATAAATCAAGACCAATTACCTTTAATGGGATGGATTTCTATAATACCAGCAATTGGTTTTATTTTAATATTTTTAACAAAATCAAGACAAACAGGACCAGAAGTTTTTGGTGAAAAAATATGGTGGAATAATTTAAGACCAGTTCATTCATTATTATATGGGCTATTTGCATATAATGCCATAAATAAAAATGAAAATTCATGGATATTTTTATTGGCTGATGTATTAATAGGTCTTTTCAGTTTTCTATCACATCATTATTTGGAAGGAAATATAAATAAGCTATTTATTTTATAAATTATTTTATTAGTATTATAAATTAAATAATGTTATGCTTCATCACCATGAATTGAACGTTCGGTTCTGATTCTTGGTAAAATATTAACTGATGTTAATTCTTGGAATAATAGTTTGCATGCATGTGGAATTACAACAGCTGAAATTCTGGTTGAATTATGACAACCTTTGCATCTGTAATAATCTTTGTCGATTACCTTAGAAGCAAACATACCACATTCATCACAAACATATGCTTTGGAAATATCTGAGGTTTCCATTAAACGTT
>JACCED012323507.1_pt1 | contig 15158 bp, 15 predicted proteins | sample 7455021 | NCBI WGS metagenome assembly JACCED01 (sample SAMN15323456, study PRJNA562643) | freshwater metagenome | isolation source: river surface water | place: USA:Blue River Watershed | collected 2017-08-19 | reverse complement strand
TCGATGTTCTCGATCGCATCCTCGAGGGTGCAACCAGGCTTGGCCACGGTGGCCTCGAAGGGATAGAGGTTGACCACCAGCAGGTCGATGGTGCCAATGCCGTGCTCTTTCAGGGCCGCCATGTGCTCAGGCAGGTCGCGGCGGGCCAGCAGGCCGCCGTGCACCATGGGGTGCAGGGTCTTGACCCGGCCATCGAGCATCTCGGGAAAGCCCGTCACCTCGGCCACCTCGGTGACCGGCAGACCTTGCTCCTGCAGCAGCTTGGCGGTGCCGCCGGTAGAAATGAGCTGAACGCCCAGGCCGTGCAGGGCACGGGCGAGTTCGGCGATGCCGGTCTTGTCGGAGACAGAGAGGAGAGCTTTCATGGATTCATTTCAGGAGCTTGTGCTCGAGCAGTTTCTTGCGAAGGGTGTTGCGGTTCAGGCCCAGCCACTCGGCGGCGCGCGACTGGTTGTGGTCGGCCTTGGCCATGACGACCTCCAGCATGGGCTTTTCGACCACCTTCACCAGCAGGTCGTAGATGCCGTCGGGGTCGGTGCCGCGCAGGTCTTTGAAATAGCCTTCCAGGCTGCTGCGGACAGAGTCTTCAATCTGTTTTTTGCTCACGCGTCCTCCGCGTCGTGGGGTTCTTCGATGATGGCCGGGGCTGCATGCACCGCCACCCGCTCGGGTAGCCGGTCCGTTTGCGACCCGAGGGCATCGAAATAATCGGCCACCGCCTGCCATTGGGCGGCGCTGTCCTCAAGGGTGTTCATCTGGCGGCGAAATGCCTCACCGCCGGGGAGGCCGGCCACATACCAGCCGATGTGCTTGCGCGCGCTGCGCACGCCGGTGAACTCGCCGTACAGGTCGTAGTGGTCTTCCAGGTGCGCCAGCAGCAGGCGCCGAACCTCGGCCACCAGGGGCGGCGCCAAATGTTCGCCGGTGGCCAAAAAGTGGCCGATCTCGCGAAAGATCCAGGGCCGGCCCTGCGCAGCGCGGCCGATCATGAGGGCGTCTGCGCCGGTGCGGGCCAGCACCTCGCGCGCCTTCTCGGGCGAATCAATGTCGCCATTGGCCACCACCGGCACCGCCACTGCCGCCTTGACTGCAGCAATGGTGTCGTACTCGGCCTGGCCTTTGTAGCCCTGCTCGCGGGTGCGTCCGTGCACAGTGAGCATGGCAATGCCTTCCTGCTCGAAGGCGCGCGCCAGAGTGACCGCGTTGCGGTGGGCCTGGCACCAGCCGGTGCGCATTTTGAGGGTGACCGGCACGTCCCGGGGTGCACTGGCGGCCACCACCGCGCGAGCGATCGAAATGGCGAGGGCCTCGTCCTGCATCAGCGCAGAGCCCGCCCATTTGTTGCACACCTTCTTGGCCGGGCAGCCCATATTGATGTCGATGATCTGCGCGCCGCGGTCGATGTTGTAGGCCGCGGCCTCGGCCATTTCATGGGCCGAGGTGCCGGCAATCTGCACCGCGATCGGGCCGGGCTCGCCCTCATGGTCGGCGCGGCGTGAGGTCTTGAGGCTGTTCCACAACTCGCGCTTGGAGGTGACCATCTCGCTCACCGCGTAACCGGCGCCCAGCTGCCGACACAGCTGCCGGAAGGGGCGGTCGGTCACACCCGCCATCGGCGCTGCGAACAGACGGTTCGCCAGAAGATGAGGGCCGATGCGCATGGGAGGGGTCGAACGGGGCGTGCTGAAAAAAGAGGCACGATTGTAGTGCCTGCTGAAGGGCCCACCGCGCTTGCGCCGACCGCCATCCTCTGCTAGGCAAGCGCGGCCCTGCCGTCGACACGGGTCCATGAATAGGGCCGATGAAATCAGGCCTGCACCACGAGGCAGCCGCAGGCAACCGTCAACCCGCTTCAGGGCTGGCAATAGACCTCCTGGCCTTCTGGCTTAACGAGGCAGTGAGTGCACGCATGCCTATACTCGCGCCACCGTTTTCAACCCACTGATTGCAACAACTCATGGAAGCTTGGCTCGCAGGTCTGCTGGGGTGGCTGGCCTTGCCGAAGTTCGGCCTGGGCGCTCTCTTCATCGTGGCCTTCATTTCGGCCACGCTGCTGCCCATGGGCTCGGAGCCGGCACTGCTCGGTCTGGTCAAGCTCAACCCAGACATGTTCTGGCCCGGGATCGTGGTGGCCACACTGGGCAACACCCTGGGAGGCATGCTGGACTGGTGGCTGGGCTACGGCGCCCATCAGGCGGCGGACCGCTGGAAACACTCACAAGTGCATGTGCGCGCGCTCGACTGGCTCGAGCGCCTCGGGCCCAAGGCCTGCTTGCTGGCGTGGCTTCCTCTGGTGGGCGACCCGCTGTGCGCGGTGGCGGGCTGGCTGCGCCTGCCCTTCTGGCCCTGCGCCGCCTACATGGCGGTGGGCAAGTTCCTTCGCTACCTGATCATGACCGGAGCAGCCCTCTGGGCCTTCCCCGGCTTCTTCGGTCAGTAGCGCTCGAACACCAGGCCGGGGTTCTTTTTCTCGAAGGCCTTGAGCTGGTCCTCGGCCTCGTCCATGCCCAGATGGTGGCGGTGGCACAGGCGGTCAAGAAAGGTCTCACGATGCTTGAGACCGTGGTCCACGTCCTCGTCGGTGAGGTGGCGCCACTCGGCCTTGACATGGGAAGCCGCTTGCTCAGTGGACAGTTTCGTGTGGGACATGAGGTCTCCTGCCGAAGGTGAGACCCCACTCTAGGCCGGCTGCTGCTGGCCGTTGTTGCGAATTGTCAAACGCGGTCCACGAAGGCACCACCTTGCACGCGGGGCATCGGGACCACGCGCAACAGACTCACGCCAACAAGTTCAGACGTTGAACAAGAAGTTCATCACGTCGCCGTCCTTGACGACGTACTCCTTGCCTTCGCTGCGCATCTTGCCCGCGTCCTTGGCGCCCTGCTCGCCTTTGTGGACGATGTAGTCGTCGAAGGCAATGGTCTGGGCGCGGATGAAGCCACGCTCGAAATCACCGTGGATCACGCCGGCCGCCTGCGGTGCGGTGTCGCCGATGTGGATGGTCCAGGCGCGCACTTCCTTCACGCCGGCGGTGAAATAGGTCTGCAATCCGAGCAGTTGGAAGGCAGCACGGATCAGGCGGTTGAGGCCTGGCTCGGTCTGGCCGATCTCGGCCAGGAACATGGCCTTGTCCTCGTCGGCCATGTCGGCCATGTCGGCCTCCATCTTGGCGCAGATGGCCACGACCGGCGCGTTCTGCGAAGCCGCGTATTGCGTGAGGCGCTCGAGGAAGGGGTTGTTCTCGAAGCCGTCCTCGCTCACATTGCCCACGAACATGGCGCGCTTGGCAGTGATCAGGCACAAGGGCTTGAGCAAGGCCTGTTCTTCGGTAGACAGCGACAAAATACGCGCCGGCTTGCCCTCGTCGAGGACGGCCTGCACCTTGGTGAGAAGCTGGGTGAGCTTGCCCGCTTCCTTGTCGCCGCTGCGGGCGAGCTTGGAGGCGCGGTGCTGCGCTTTTTCTACCGTGCCCAGGTCGGCCAGACACAGCTCGGTCTGGATCACCTCGATGTCGGCGATCGGGTCGACCTTGCCAGCCACGTGAATGACGTTCTCGTCTTCAAAGCAGCGCACCACATTCACGATGGCGTCGGTCTCGCGGATATGGGCCAGAAACTGGTTGCCCAGACCCTCGCCTTGGCTGGCGCCGGCCACCAGGCCGGCGATGTCCACAAACTCCACGATGGCCGGAACGATGCGCTCAGGGCTGATGATCTGCGCGAGTTGCTGCAGGCGCGGGTCGGGCACCTCCACCACGCCGGTGTTCGGCTCGATGGTGCAAAACGGGTAGTTCTCGGCGGCGATGCCGGCCTTGGTCAGGGCGTTGAAGAGGGTGGACTTGCCGACGTTGGGCAGGCCCACGATGCCGCATTTGAGGGACATGAGGAAAACCTTGTGAGAGGGGCGCAATTGTACTGACAGGCCCTGCCCGGTCCGGCAGCGTCACCCCAGCGAGGCGGCCGGAAAACCCTGCGTGGGCGCGGCGGCCGGCGGCAGATTACAGTCACGCGTCCTCTCTTTCCCCCACAAACACAAAATGCGCTGGCTCAACCTCCTCACCCAAACCCCGGCCCTGGCCGAAATTTTTCTCGAAGGCCACAACCCCTACGCCCACCAAAAGCTGGACGCCGCTGATGTCGACGGCTTGCGCCAGGCGCTGCAGTCCAACGAGGTTCTGCAGGCCTACGCCATCGGCCGCATCGTGGGCGCCGGGCGCGGCGTGTGGGCAGTGACCGACCAAGCCGTGCTGCTGCGCGAGGACGGCCAACAGGGCGTGACCCGCATTGCGCTGAAGCAGGTGCAAGCGGCACAAGCCGTCCGGGGCCGTTTCGGCCATGTGCTGCGCCTGCAAACCAGCGGCGGCGCACACAGCCTGTTCGGCGTTGCGCGAGAACTCGCCGCCGGCTTTCACCAAAGCCTGGCTTCCCTTGAAGTTGCCAGCCAGTTCGACGACGCGCAAGCGCACAGCCGCCACTGGCGCGACGATGCACCAGAAGGCTGGCTGCAGGACTGCCTGAGCGACGCGCGTCAAAGGCTCGCACACGCCTAAGATTCAGGCGTGCCCCTCCTGCGCCTACTCGGCAGCCTCTGCGGCCTCCGCCGCTTCCGCCGCCCTCTGGCCCTGCTCCTGCTGGCCACCAGTCCGCTGCTGGCCTTGGCGCAATCCGGCATGCGTGACCTGCCGTTGGGCGGGAACGAGGGCCGAGGTAATGCGGTGCTGCCGCTCTATGTGGCGGGCGACCCCCAGGCCCAGGCCACAGTCATCTTGTTGCCGGGCGGCGATGCTGGCATCGGCCGCATCACGGACGGCGAGCCGGGAAGCGGCAACTTCCTGGTGCGGTCCCGCGAAATGTTCCGGGAGGCCGGCTTCAATGTGGTGATCGCCTTTCGCGCCTCCGACCTGAAGGAGCTCAACTACCGTTACCGCGCAGGCCCGGCACACATGGGCGAGCTGGAGAAGGTGGTGGACTTCGCGGCACGGGAATTCGGCAAACCGGTCTGGCTGGTGGGAACCAGTCTCGGCACCATCTCTGGCGCGGCAGCGGCTATTGCCCTGGGGCCCAAGGTGGCCGGGCTGGTGCTGACCGCCTCCATCGTCCACCGTGTGCATGGCGGGGTACAAAATCAGGAGATCGGCCGTGTTCAGGTGCCGGTGCTGGTGGTGCACCACCTGAGAGATGCCTGCTGGGTCTGCGTGCCCTATGAGGCCCGGCGTATGGCCAACGGTTTTCGCTCGGCGCCAGTGCGCAAATTCATCATGATCGAGGGTGGCTCCGACCCGCAGGGCGACCCCTGTCAAGCCCGTCATTGGCACGGCTTCATCGGCTACGAGAAGGAGACGGTGAAGCTGATCACGAACTGGATGCTCAAGCCCCAGGCTTGATCCTGCGGCTGCTTGGCGACGCGGCCACCGCCGGCTGCATTCCTTGGGGGAAGCGGCCGGCTTTGCTTAGGTGAAATGGGCGCGAGTCCCTCAGGCCGGCGTGAGCAGGCCCAGCAGCCCGCGCAGGTCAGGTGCCTGACCGAGCTTCCAGCAGGCCGCGAGGATCTGGTCCACACGTGCCCGGCCCAGGATGGGGTCGGACAGGTCGTGGAACTTGGACTCGAGGTGCGCATCCGTCATCGGCCGCTCGAGCGAGCCGATGGCGTGCTCCACATGCACCGTGACCACGCGGCCATCGGTGAGCGTGGCCGTGGCGATCACACTCTCCTCGCGGATGCTGTCGTCCACCACCGCCACCACCTTGCGGCGCAGCGCCACCACATCTTCGCGGCGCACGATCGCGTCGGAGAACTCCTCCTCACCCGCGCGGCCGAAGATGAGGCCAGCGGCGCAGCCGTGGTAGACGCTGAACTTGCTCTGCAAACCGTCCTGCGGCTCCTTCTTGCCGGTGAGCTCGAGCACCAAGGAGTGCACCCGCAGCTCGATCTTTTGCACCTGCTCCGGGGTCACGCCCTGGTCGCGCAGTTGGGCACAGGCGTCGATGCTGGGATGAATGACGATGCCGCAGGCGAAGGGCTTGTAGGCGTTGAAGCTGATCTCGAAGCGCTGTCCCAGTTCATCGCGCGCCTCGTTCCAGTCGTACTTGGTCGAGACCACCTGGGCCCAGCCGCGCGGCGCTTCCAGGGCGCGGGGGCTGGCGGTGAAACCGTGGTGGGCCATCAGCGCGGCCATCAGGCCGGCGCGGGCGGCGCCGCCCGGGTGGAAGGGCTTGGTCATGGTGCCGAACTGCTCGCGCAGGCCGACTGGCTGCGAGGCGGCGATGCCCAGCGCCATCTGGGTCTGCTGGGCGGAAAGGCCCAGCAGACGCGAGCAGGCCGCCGCCGCGCCCAGGGTGCCGGTGGAGCCGGTGATGTGCCAGCCGCGGTCGTAGTGCTGCGGGTAGACGAGGTTGCCCATGCGGCAGGCCACGTCGATGCCCAGCACCGTGGCGTCGATCACCTGTCGGCCGCTCGAACCGATCTGCTCGGCCAGGGCCATCACCGCCGAGGCCACCGGGCCGGCGGGGTGGATGATGGTCTTGAGGTGGGTATCGTCGAAGTCGAAGGTGTGGGAGGAGATGCCATTGATCAGGGCGGCGTTGGCAATGTCCACCCGCTCCGGCCGGCCAGCCAGCGTTGCCTGGGGCGCGGGTTGCAGCATCTGCACCGCCGCCAGCGCAGCGTCCACCGCCTCGTGACGGGCGGCGCCAATGGCGCAGCCCAGCCAGTTCAGGAAGGTACGGTGCGCCTCATGCTCGACTGCGTCGCTCCATCCGCGAGAGGGATGTTCGGCGACGAAGCGGGCAAGCTCCTGGGTGATCGGCGGCGCCTGGGTGTCGGCGGCCACATGGGTATTGACGGTCATGGGGTCAGGATTCGAGGTTGATGTTGCGGGCCTTGGCCAGTTGGGTCCAACGGGCGAGGTCCTGCTTCATGAAGTCGGCGAACTGAGCCGGGTTCATCGGCATCAGTTCGACCGCTTCTGCGCTGAGCTTCTCGCGGAAGTCGGGCTGCGCCAGCACCTGGGCCATGGCGTCGTTGAGGGTCTTGACCACGGCCGCCGGCATGTTGGCCGGACCCACGACGCCGTACCACTGCTGGGCGTCAAAGCCCTTCAGACCGCCCTGCTCCATCGTCGGCACGTCCTTGAGGGCCGGGTGGCGCTGGTTGCCGGTGACGGCCAGGGGCTTGAGGCGGCCGGTGCGGATATGCGGCAGCGCAGCGGCGAGGCCCGGGAACATCACTTGGGTCTGGCCAGCAATCAGGTCGGTGGTGGCCGGGGCGATGCCGCGGTAGGGGATGTGCACCATGAAGGTGTCGGTCTGCAGCTTGAAGAGCTCCGCGGTCAAGTGGGTGAGCGAGCCCGCGCCGGCCGAGCCATACGACAGGCGGGCCGGGTTCTTCTTGAGGTACTCGACCAGCTCCTTGACGTTGTTCACCGGCAGGTTGGTGTTCACCACCAGCACGTTGGGCGTGCTGCCGATCATGCCGACGGGCGTGAAGTCCTTGAGCGGGTCATAGGGCAGTTTGCGGGTGGCCGGCGAGGTGCCGTGGGTGGCCACATAGCCCTGCATCAGGGTGTAGCCATCAGGTGCAGCGCGCTGGGTGCTCTGGCAGGCCACAACGCCGCCGCCGCCGCCGATGTTCTCCACCACCATGGATTGGCCGAGCACCTTGGACAGGCGCTCGCACAGGTTGCGGCCGATCATGTCGGAGCCGCCGCCGGCGGCCACCGGAACGATGTATCGCACGGGCTTGGCCGGGTATTGCTGTGCAGTGGCCTGGCCGGGCAACAGGGCAGGCGCCAGCAGCAGAGGGGCCGATTGCAGGAGGGTGCGTCGCTTCATGAAGAGTCTCCTTCGTTTGGATGGATCAAGGTTCGAGTTGGAAAACAGGGGGGAGGGTCGCTGCTCAAGCGGGAATGGGCTCGGCAGACAACCGCCGGTGCGCGTCGCCCACATGGCGGGCCAGGAGCGAGCGGGTCGCGGCCGGATCGCCGGCGGCAATGGCCTGCACGATCTGCTTGTGCTCCTGGATGGACGTACGCATCGCCAGGCCGCGAGAAAGACTGCGCAGGCGTGAGAGGTGGAGCTTTTGCACCAGTTCCCGGTAGCTGCTCAGCAGCGCCAAGTTGGCAGCCGCCTCCACGATCAGCCAATGGAAGCGCAGGTTTTCGGTGTAGTAGTCGCGCACCCGCTCGCTGGCCACCGCATCGGCCATGGTCGTGGTGGATTCGTGCAGCGCCTCTGCCAAGCTCTCGCGGTTTGCTTGCGGCAGGGCGGCAGCTTTTTCGCCGGCAAAACCGTCCAGCAAGGCGCGCATCTCGTACAGGTCGCGTACCTCTTCGGGCTCGATGCGGCGAACGAACACGCCCGCATGCTTGCGTGACACCACCAGGCCAGAACTCTCCAGCTCGCGCAAAGCCTCCCTCACCGGAACACGCGATACAGATAAGCGTGCGCTTACATCCGGCTCACTGATCCGGTCACCTGGGCGCAGCTCACCGCCCAGGATTCTTTCGAGCAGGTCGTCACGAACCAGCTTGGGCAAGGAGGTATCTCGCACCGCGCGCAGGCGGCTGGAGGCGGTCTCGGCGTCGGGATCGAGCCAGGGAAACATGGGCGGAGGTGGAATGCGAAGCTGGGCTGCTCCTTGAGTTGGAGCGCAATTCGCATATCGTATACGTTAGACGATACGCCCCGGACTCGGGGTTTCCCGAGGGCGGGTGGCCGGGTCCCGGATCAGTCGAAGCGCCAGTCGCCAACCACGGACTGCCCGATGCGCAGCCGGGCGCCGTCACCGGCGCGGATGATCGCGTTCATGCCGAAGCAGACCGCGCCACCCATCGACGGCAGGCTGCGGTAGACCTGAAGGGCGTCCCCCAAAGCCGGATCCGACAGGGCGGTGACCGGGTCGATATTGGGAATGCTGCAGCGGGCGCAGGGCTTGACCAGTTGCAGTTGCACCGGCAGGTCCGCCTCGATCGAGAGCAGGCCCAGGCCGTCCTCGCCGTGCGCCGTCAGCCCGTCCAGCACGATGTTGGGCCGGAAGTGGGCCAGGGTCACCGGGGTCCGGCCAGCCGCCTGCAGCCGCTGGTTCAGCCCGTCGAGGGAGGCTTGGCTCAGCACGAGAAGCGGGAAGCCATCGCTGAACTGGTTGGGCGCCTCGATCCCGCCGGTCCACTTCATGGAAGACAACCGCTGGTGCTCGGGGTCGAAGCGCACCAGCCGCAGCGGCTGGCCGAGAAAGTCGGTGAACCACTGCGCCGCCACCGCGCCCATGTCATAGGCCGGTACCTCGTCGTCCCAGATCCGCACCCGAGCCGGCGCCTCGACCCGGTCGATGCCGAGGTGCAAGGCCAGCATGCCCGGCGCGCGCAGCACCACCTCGCCGCGACGCAGGCTCACTTGCACCAGTGCCATGCGCGGAAACTCGCGCTGGGAGACGAACTCCCCCGATGCGTCGACCACCATCCAGGCGCGGTCGAGGTCCAGGCCGGCATCGGTGAGCTCCGACTCCTGGAGCGTCACGCCGGCGCAGGACTTCACCGGGTAGATGTAAAGCCCGGTGATGCGGGCTTGGGCTTGCGAGCCCGGTTCGCGGGGACTGTCGGAAGATTCGGCAGGGGTGCGGGTTGAAAGTGACATGGTCGTGAAATTCTGGGCGGCAGGCCCATACGATGCGGTCGAAACAGGTGGAGGGAAAAACGCGCGCCAGGGGCAGGGCCAAAGCCCTCAAAAGACCCTTCAATGGCGCCACGCCATTGTGCCGGCTCCTACAATGGCCCGATGACTTTGCCCTTGGATGTCTGTGTCCGCGGCGGCGGCATCGTGGGCCGCACGCTGGCGCTATTGCTTGCGCAGGAACGCCTGCGTGTCGGCCTGGTCGAGTCGCCGGAGGCGGTGAGCGCAGCGCAGGCCGACCTGCGCGCCTACGCCATCAACGCCAGCTCCCGCGCGCTGCTTGACCAGGTGCGGTCCTGGCCGGAGGCGCTGGCCACACCGGTGCAGTCGATGGCGGTCTACGGCGACGCTGGCGGCGAGGTGCGGTTCGCCAACACTCCAGCCAGCGCACACCCGGATGCAGGCACAGCCACTGCCCACAGCGGCCAGCCCTTGGCCTGGATCGCAAAGGCCACCGACCTCCTCGGCGCTTTAGGCCAAGCCCTCCATTACCAACCCCAAATCGAGCGACTCGCCGAACCGCAGCCCGCGGCACTCACCGTGGTGTGCGAAGGCAAGGCCAGCGCAAGCCGCGCCGAACTCGGTGTCGACTGGCAGGTGCAGCCCTATTACCAGCACGCCATCGCCGCGCAGCTGAGGGCCGAGCGGCCGCACGATCAGGTCGCCCGCCAGTGGTTCCGCCCGGGCGAGATCCTGGCCCTTTTGCCAATGGGTAGCAAAACGGGTGGCGCGACGGCCAGCCCGGCGGGTGAGGCGGGTGAGGCGGGAGAGCTCGCCGATCACCCCGGTGCCGGCGCTCCGGCCGGTCATGCGCTGGCCCTGGTCTGGTCGGTGCCGGCCGAGCGCGCCGCCGAACTCGCGGCGCTGCCCGCGCAGGCTTTCGAAGACCTGCTACATGACGCTACCGGCGGTACGCTGGGACGCATCACCCTCACCTCCGAGCGCGCCCGTTGGCCCCTGCAACGCGCCGAGGCCTCGCGTTGGTGTGGCCCGGGCTGGGCCCTGGCAGGCGACGCGGCTCACACCGTCCACCCCCTGGCGGGCCAGGGCCTCAATCTCGGACTGGCCGATGCCAACACGCTGGTGCAGGTGCTGCGGGCACGCGAGTACTGGCGCAAGCTGGGCGACGAAAAACTTTTGCGCCGCTACGAGCGCGCCCGCAAGGGCGAGGTAGCGGCCCTGCAATGGACCACCGGCGGCCTGCAGTGGCTGTTTGCCCCGCCCGGCCCCGCCTGGCGCTTTGTGCGCAACTGGGGCATGCGCGGCTTTGACCGCAGTGGCCCGTTCAAGCACTGGATCGCCCGGCAAGCAGCCGGCGGCCTTTGAGGCGGCGTGCCTGCGCCAACGTGCCATCCGACCCGCCCAGCACCTACTCCTGCAAAGAAAAGATCACCATGAGAATGCTTCGCCTCCCCCGTGCCAGTTGGCCCCACCTGCTGCTGGCCGTGCCTCTGCTGGCCCTGGCGCTGCTGGGCCCGACCCAGGCACGGGCCCAGGAAGCCCAGATCCGTAAGGCCCTTTCCGAGCGCCTGCCCCAACTGGGCGCGGTCGAGGAAGTTCGCAAAACGCCCATCGCCGGCCTGTTCGAGGTCCGCATTGGCCTCGACTTGTTCTACACCGACGCGCAGGGCAACTACCTGATCCAGGGCCAGATCCTCGACACGAAAAACAAGCGCAACCTCACCGAAGAGCGGGTGGAAAAACTGAGCGCCATCGACTTCGCCAGCCTGCCAGTCACGGACGCCTTCACCATCGTGCGCGGCAACGGCAAACGCAAGGTGGCGGTCTTCCAAGACCCCAACTGCGGCTACTGCAAGCGCTTCGAGAAAGACCTGCAGGGCGTGGACAACATTACCCTGCATGTGTTCCTGTACCCCATCCTGGGCCCGGACTCGCTGGAGAAATCGCGCAACCTCTGGTGCGCCAAGGACAAGGGCCGTGCCTGGCAAGACTGGATGGTGCGCGACCAGCTGCCAGCCAAGGCCAGCTGCGACACCGCGGCCCTTTCCCGCAACGTCGAGTTCGGCCGCAAGTGGCGCATCAGCGGCACACCCACCCTCGTCTTCACCGACGGCAGCCGGGTGCCAGGCGCCATCAGCCCCCAGCAACTCGAACAGAAGCTGGCCGAAATCAAATGACCTTCACGGACCGCCCGCATTGATCGCACCCCTGCATTACCAGGTCGAACCCGCCGACCTGCGCGCCCACCTCTGGCGCGTCACCCTCACCATTGCTGCGCCCGCAGCGGCGCAGCAGCTCTCGCTGCCGGTGTGGATCCCCGGCAGCTACCTGGTGCGCGAGTTTTCGCGCCACCTGCAGCGCCTGGCCGCGCGCCAGAACGGCAAGGCCGTCACCCTGCAGCAATTGAACAAGTGCCAGTGGCAGGCCGAATGCGCAGCCGGCGCGCCGCTGACCGTGAGCTATGAGGTCTACGCCTTCGACAACTCGGTGCGCGCGTCCTGGCTGAACGAAAGCCGAGGCTTCTTCAACGGCACCAGCCTATGTCTGCGAGTGCATGGACAGGAGCAAGAGGCCCACGCCCTCGAGCTGCTGCCGCCGCCAGGCGCGGCTACGCCCTGGGAAGCAGCCACCGGCCTCACGCCGCACAAGGTGAACAAGCGGGGCTTTGGCAGCTACCTGGCCGCCGACTACGACGAGCTAGTGGACTGCCCGGTGGAAATGGGCCCGACCGACAGCCTCTGGAGCGGCCACTTCGAGGCTGCCGGCATCCCCCACCGCATCGTGGTGGCGGGCGCGCCGCCGACCTTCGACGGTGCGCGCTTGGTCGAACACACCCGCGCGATTTGCGAGGCCGAGATCCGCTTCTGGCACGGCAAGGGCCGCGGCAAAGGGGCGGGGAAAAATGCGCCCTTCAAGACCTACCTGTTCCTGCTCAATGCAGTGGACGAGGGCTATGGCGGCCTGGAGCACCGCAACTCCACCGCGCTCATCGCCTCGCGCCGCGATCTGCCGCGGCAGGGCGAGGTGCAAACGCCCGAGGGCTACACCACCCTGCTGGGCCTCATCAGCCACGAGTACTTCCACACCTGGAACGTCAAGCAGCTGCGGCCGGCCGAGTTCACACGCTACGACTACAGCCAGGAGAACTACACCCGCCTGCTCTGGTTCTTCGAGGGCTTCACCAGCTACTACGACGACCTGTTTCTGCGCCGCACCGGCGTGCTCGACGACGCAGCCTACCTGCGCCTGCTGGCCAAGAGCATCAACCAGGTGCAGCAAGCGCCGGGGCGGACGGTGCAGTCGGTGGCCCAGGCCAGCTACGACGCCTGGATCAAGTACTACCGGCCCGACGAGAACACCCCTAATGCCACGATCAGCTACTACAGCAAGGGTGCGCTGGTGGCACTGTGCCTGGACCTCACCCTGCGCGCAGAGGGCAAGACCACGCTGGACGCAGTGATGCGCGCGCTGTGGGCCCGCTGCAAGGGCGGGCCCATGACCGAAGCTGATTTGACCGCCACGCTTGAGGACCTGGGCGGTCGCAGCTTCGCCCGCGAGATCGCAGCCTGGGTGCATGGCACCCGTGAACTACCGCTGCAAGCGCTTGTGCAACAGCACGGCGTCACCGTGCTGCGGGATCCCGCGCCGATGCAACAGCGCCTCGGCCTGCGCGCAGAGGAATCAGGCGGCAGCATTCGCATCAAAACCGTGCTGCGGGGCGGGCCTGCCGAGCAGGCGGGGCTGGCCGCTGGCGACGAGTGGCTGGGCGTGGAAGTGGCTGGGGAAGGCTGGCGGATGGACCGGCTCGATGACCTGCACCTCTACATCGGCACCCAGCGCCGCTTCACCGCCCTGGTCGCCCGAGACCGGCGGCTGCAGCGGCTGGCGATGACCATGCCGCCCGCCTCCGCCGCCCAGACCTGGCGGCTCTCGGTGGGCGACTCGGCACGGGTTCGGGCATGGCTGGCGGGAACGGACTAAACCGGCCTCCTGAGCCTGGCCGAGAGGGCGGCACCCGGCAAGACGACCGGCAGGCGATGTCCCCGCGCGGGGTCGCCAGCGCGCCCAGGCGCATGGTGCGCACGCTGACGATCACGCTGGCCATCCTGACCCTCATCGTGGTTCTGGGCCACCTGCTTGCGCTGGAGTGGCTGGCACGCCTCGCGCCCGGCCTGAGCGGCTTGCAGGCTTTGCCCGAGCCCCTGTTCACACGGGTGCTGGCACCGTCAGAGAAGGACCCCGAGGTGGTGACCGTCCCGCCGGCCACGCCTGCGCCAGCCCCGGTACAGCCGGAGGCAAGCTGGGTGGCCGCAGCACCGGCAACACCAGCCTCTGCGCCTGTGCCCGCACCAGCGCCTGCGCCTGTGCCTGCGCCAGCGCCCACAGCTGAGCCCGTACCTGGGCCTTTAAAGGCACCCGACCTCCCGCCGACAGAGGTCGCCACGCCGCTCCCGCCGCCCGTCGAGCCGGCGCCCCAGGCAGCAGCAACTCCGGTCATCGCGGCGCAGGCGCCCGCACTGCCGGCGGCCAGCGAGCTAGCCGTCAATCCACAGCCGGTCGTGACCGCGCCGATGACGGGCGCGGCTGCCACGGTGATGGCGACCACCGTAGCGATCGCAACGAACGCACCTGCAGCACCTGTCGTACCGGCCACACCTACCGCACCTACCGCACCTACCGCACCGATCGCGCCCGCCACATCCGCCGAACCGCCCCCACCAGTCGCGTCGAGAGCGCCAGTAGCCCAGGGTGGCCAGGGCGGCGCAGCGGCGGGCGGCCGGGCGGCCGCAAACACCGCACAGGACACGCAGGTCGCGCCAGGCGCACAAGCGGCAGCCGGCACGGCGGGCAGTGCCAGCGCCAGCGCCGTCGCTGGCGGCGACCCGCTCGAGCGCCTCTGGCCGGTCGACACCCGCATCACCTACAAACTCTCCGGCCTGTTCCGGGGTGGTCCCTTGCACGGCACGGCCAAAGTCCAGTGGCTGCGCCAGGGCGGCGTCTATCAGGCGCGCGTTGAGCTTTCCGTGTCACCCTTCTTCAACGCCGCCTACACCAGCCAGGGCCAGGTCACTCTGCAAGGCCTGATTCCGCAGGCCTTCGAAGACACCCGCGGCAGCCGCCGACGCCTGACCCGATTCACCGACAAGGAGGTGATTCAGCACGACGGCCGCAGCTTCGAGCGGCCCCCGGGTGTGCAGGACCTGGCCAGCCAGTTCATCGAAATCGGCCACCGCTTGCGAACCGGCCAAGCCACTTCAGCTCCAGGCGGCACCCTCACCCTGCCGCTGGTGCGGCCTGGCTCAGTCGACACCTGGACCTACGACATCTTCGCGCACGAGATGCTGCGCACCCCTCGCCTGGGCAATCTCGACACGGTGCGGGTGACCCCCCGGCCCTTCACCAATGCCCGCGGCACACTGGCCTCGGAAGTCTGGTTCGCACCGCGCCTGCAGTACCTGCCGGTGCGCTTGAAGATCAGCTTCGGCGAGGAGGCCTGGGCCGACCTGCTGGTCGAAACGATCGAGCAGCGCT
>JACCED010816339.1_pt1 | contig 15166 bp, 18 predicted proteins | sample 7455021 | NCBI WGS metagenome assembly JACCED01 (sample SAMN15323456, study PRJNA562643) | freshwater metagenome | isolation source: river surface water | place: USA:Blue River Watershed | collected 2017-08-19 | reverse complement strand
CATTATACAAATAGAGAGAAAAAGACTATAATTATTAACTAGTTACAATTAAATATTTAAACATATTGATATGTGTAATTTTCACCCCAACGGTCAGGCACCAATTCCATTAAATAAAAGCTCTTACATTGTTCGCATTGAGAGACATATGAATTACGTATTCCTTCTGTTCTCTTTCTGTTTGCAGTAATTAATCGAATGCAACACTTTTTATCCTTGCATTTATTAAAGTTTTTTTTATTTTCAAAATAAAGCGAGCGATATGTTTGAAGCTCTTTTGTATTTAAATTTATCAACTTATTAATTTCTTCTTCTTGTCGACGCAAATTGTCTAGACTTACTTGTAATGCATCGTAGTCTTCATACATTTCCTTTTCAACCTCTGTCTTTTCCACAATCACTGGAATATTTGTATTATTTGCTCTCGACCCTGTTTCCATTTTTGATTTATATCATTATTTTTAGCGATATTAATGAAATCAATTTTTTTTTAAATGAAAAAAGTACTGGCCAAATGGCCTCACTTTTTATTAAACTTTGTTAATACGTTTACAATAAAATCTGACTACAAAATTTATTTTTACTATTTACATGAATTATACAATTGTTGCTTCAATAACTCCACTTCTCTTTTAAGCGCGGCATTTTCATTTTCCAACGAAGCTACATAGTCAACTGGTTTAGCTATATCTTTTCCTCTTAATAATGTCTTTTTCTCGAGTGGTTCAAGACAAGCGTACAATTTAGGCCGATTTACCGATATATCGTATATAGTGTATGTTCCCATATGGGCTAGCGGTCCATCGTTTTTCAGCCATTCATCCCACAAAATTTCTTTAAGTGGCTCTGATAACTCGAGAACATTTCTATCAGTTTGTGTCCAATCAGGTAATCTCTCAGATGGTGGTTTCACTGCAAGAATTTTGTGAATCATAACCTTTTTACCATAAAACATGAAAGCAAAATATTCTCCAGCCTTTGCCTTGTTGTATTTGCTGTCATCCCAACACCATTTTAACTCACCTGTATTAATTTTCTCCACCAGCTCTCTAAAATCTATGTTGCTCTTCGATTTTAGAATTTTATTAATAGGAGTGATTGTCAAATTGTCGCAATTCATCTTCTTGATAGCTTAAAACTTAATGGTCGTTTAGTAATTATGCACCTGGCTACTTTTTAAAAAAGTATTTCAATTTTATTTTATTTAAGCTTAAAATAGCATTAACTAAAAATTTATAAATGTATACTATAAATTATATGGACAGGAAAAAAGTACTGGCCAAATGGCCTCACTTTTAAGATTTAATTAAAGAGTTACAACAGCATGATTAATTATACCAGACATAAAATCTTGGCCCTTTTTTTCCCAACCAAAATAATCATAAGCATCTAATTTAACTCTAAATTGAACTTCTTCTTCTTTTGAAATAACAATTCTGAAAATATTTATGTCCTTGTATTCTCCATTATGGAGCTGTCTTTCGGTCCCAATTAATTTACTGAATATAATATTACCGATAAATTTATAGTAATCTTTCTTACTATTTTTTGCAAAGAAACGATTACCAGGCCCAATAAATTTATCATTTTTTCCACACCTCTGCCCACAATACCTTACTATGATTATATCTTCATCTTCATAAATTTTTCTATCATTGTATTCGCCATTAATAAAATTACCCCAAACAGATATGTTTGACATTTTTAAATGTAAAATAATGTAATAATTATATTAACCCTATATAATTATTTAAAAGTATTTCAATTTTATTTTATTTAAGCTTAAAATAGCATTAACTAAAAATTTATAAATGTATACTATAAATTATATGGACAGGAAAAAAGTACTGGCCAATTGGCCTCACTTTTAAGATTTAATTAAATAGTTACAAATTAATTTTGTGAATTTATTTTTTTTAATAATTCCTCATCTGTAGCACTTGATAATTGTGTTCTATTCCAAAATGTAAAATAACTTGGAGGCTTAATTCCATATTTTTTTATAATTTCAATAATTTCTTCATCATTAAAATCAAAACTATTGTAAGTATCATCTTCTGTTGGAAATAAACCATAATGCGATAAAACAGCGTGATGCCAATCATCCTCAACGAATTTTAAAGTTTTTTTTGAAAACTTACAAAGAGGACTAAATTTAATACTATTATTTGGTAAATTTAGCTTCAACGACGACATATTATTAATGTATAATAAACTTTAAGCTATTGTGTAATTTATAGAAATTCAAATATGGGTTCAATTATCAATAAACTAAATCAATAAAAACAATTCAATTTTTTTAATTGTAGCCTGAAATTACTTATACTGAAAATTTATAATACGTATAATGAGGTAAAAAAAGATATTGGCTTTAAGCCTCACTTTTAAATCTCAGTTAAAGAGTTACAAAACACAAATTTTTATATACTAAATTTATAGGTCAATACTAGTTACATTAAATGCTCTTACCTTAGCCGCTTCGGCCTGATACATCTGGTCCAAATTAATAAGTGCCGCTCTCAATTGCATAATCTCCATATTCATCGCCCAATTCTCCGATTCAAGTTGTTGCACGTATCTTCCATCAATTCTTACAATATTCGCATCTTCTGCTTCCAAGAATTCTTCAATTTCGTCCATTTCTGCCTCAATTTCGGCCTCAAAATTAGCTACTTCATCGAAGGCTGTTTCAAGCGACTTCTTTACTTCATCCAATGGCTTTACAATTGCGTCAGCATATGTTGGCTTCTTTGGCGCAGGCGGGCAGCTCTTTTCAGGTATAAATGCTAATAAAGGTAGTAAGCTTTTTGTTGGTCTTAAAGCCGTAATAGCCTTTGAATCACCGAGGTCAATTCTTATTTTACGATCTCCTGGATTATACTTTTTTGCTGTATTTGGTAGTACAATCCAGTACCATGGCTCATCGTAATATAATCTAGCTTCTTGATTTTCATCTACTACGCTTTCATAGAAAGATAACGCCGTCTTATTATTAAACCACTTGCTAAAATGAACGTAGGCAGCATTAAAGTTATTTCCATTGCGGTCTTGTTTGGCAACTAAATCAATTTGAGATACTTCACCGATATTTTTGAAAGCTTTTTCGATGTATGTCTTATCGAAATTAGCGAACACGTGAGGAATATACAAACTAATATTCTTAATAGCGGACATTTTAATAACTTAAGTTTGATTCAAATGGGGGTAATTATACCTTATAATATAGTCTTAATAAGCATTTCAATTTTTTTTATTTAACCCTGTAAATGGACTTTACTAAAAATTTATAATATATATAACGTCTTTATACATGTATTTCCAGTCAGAAAATTTAATTCTATTCTGCTCAAAATAAGCTCATTTTAACATTTATAAATTTTCAGAATATTTATTTTAAGCCTGCAACCATGCAACTAAATAATATGAAATTAAAATGATGAACCCACTTAGCTTCCATTTTTGTATCCATTTAAATATATTTATAAATTTTTAGTTATGACAAGTTTAAGCCGCAAAACAAAAAAATTGAAATACTTTTTAAAAACGATGATAAAGTCATAATTATTTTACTCACATCAAGTTTTAAACGAAGGCACATTATTTGAACCGCATTTAAACGTGAAAATGTCCGCTGAAATTGTTTGCTCTGTTTGCTTGAATGCTATCAATAGTTCAGTTAATTGTGCAACTACAATTTGTGGACATGTGTTTCATACTGGATGTCTATTAAAATGTGCAATCAAATGTGGAAGCTTATGTCCATACTGCCGCAATGTTATGACAGGTGAGACACTAGGAGATGTTTTCAGGGATATGTTAGGAATACCACTAAGAGAACCTATCGAAGAACCAGTTGAAGAACCAGTTGAAGAACCAGTTGAAGAACCAGTTGATGAATCAGAAGAAAATATTATTGTAGTGAAAAAAAAGATGTATAATGGTGTAAGATATCTTGTTTCCAATAGAACAGGTAAAGTTTTTGATTACAACGCGTATGTTCAAAATGGTGAAGATATTGAAGTGGGAATATGGCATCCAGACACCGAACAGGTTGAATTATTCGAATAATTGTTTATATATTTGGATTGTAACTGATTAAATTTGAGGGCTCAAAATTGCCCTTTTTTCATTTAATACCATTTATTATTTATAAATTTTTAGTTCTTAATAATTTCGGTCTCAAAACAAAAAAATTGAAATACTTTTTTAAAACGATGATGAAATCATAATTATTTTACTCACATCAAGTTTTAAACTGCAACAACGTAAAAATGTCCGCTCAAATTGAATGCCCAATCTGTTTTGAGGTTGTCGAAGTTAACAGAAATTGTGTAACAACTGAATGTGGACATTGTTTTCACGCTAATTGTTTAATGCAGAGTGTTGCTCATAATGGATTTGGATGCCCTTATTGTCGCACTATTATGGTTGAAGTTCCTGAAGAAGAAGATGAATCTGATGGATATTTCACTGATGATTATGATGATGATGCAACATTATTTGACGAATATGCCCTTACCAGCTTCAGAATGTTTCATCAACAATTAAATAACGAAGAAGTTGAAGAAGAAGTTGAAGAAGATGAAGAGTGGGAAACACTTACTGAAGATGAAGAATTACCAACTGAACCTAATGCTGCTTATGTAGCTCAAAAATTGACTGAACGTGGAATAACATTTGAAGACTTGGTCAAAAACGTTCTGGTTTCAGAACATAATCGTTATGGTACTTTATATTCAGAATATTGTCGTCGTTCTTCTGAAATTTATGGTCAATTCAGAGCTGTTATTACACAATATCGACCTTCAGAACAAACTTCTGAGCAAAATAATAATGCAACTGAAAATAAAAATAAAAATGTAGTTGTAGATTTTGATGCTCAGCCAAAGATTTCAAGAGCAAATCTTGTTAGATATACTAGTTATTATTAAAATTATAAGTGTAATTTATTAAAATAAATGATTAAAAGTGGAACAAAAGGCATTTTGTCATTAGTTCATACTTTTTTATTTTAAAATTGAATAGTTTTAATTTGTATGTTAAACAAGTGTAAATAAAATAACAATATTATAAAGTTTATATAAAATGAAACAAATATTTAATCATTTTTTTAACATAAACATTAATTTAAAAAAAATTGATAAATTTTAAAACTTAAAATAAAAGGTATAAATAATAGAAAATGACTAAATACGAATATAACCTTTGTTTTGAAGATGGAATGGTTTCCTCTGGAATTAGAAGTACATCATTTAGTTTGAAAGAATTACAAGAATTTGTTGGTGGAAGAATAGAAATTTTACCTGTTAAAGTTCCAGGCAAACAAGGATTTGAAAATGTTTATGTAGTATCAGAAGATGGAATTTATAAACATAAACCTAACATAAGATTTCCACAATTTTATGGTCCAGTTTTAATAGCAAATAAAAATTTAATTAAATAAATAATTCATTTGAATTTATGTAACTTATTTTAATTTTTTTTCCATTAAAATAAAAAATTGAAATGCTTAATTTAAAATATTAAAAGTCATAATTAACAAGAAACGCTCTATTCAACAATGAACTCAAATATTAGCATTTATATTCCTCGTATGTCCAAAATTTGGACCGAAATTGCTGTTAAAAATTTAATGGAAAGAGAATTTTCAGCAAGTGTTATTGGTATTGATTTCATACCAATTAATAAAAAACCAGGGTTTAAAGAAGATATTGAATCCGAATTTATCTCAGCATTTGTGCATTTCTTTGTACCACAATATTATTTAGATAATCGATATTTAAGAGGAGAAGCGTGGACAAAAATTTTAAATGGCGAGGCATACAATGTTAACGTATCAAATCACGAATATTGGATTTGTCTTAAGAATAAAAATCCTGTAAAACGAACACTAATGAATATTCATCAAGTGGTTGAAAATGGACGTCACTTAGAAAATTTAATTTCAGAGCAATCGGAAAATATAGAAAATTTAAAGCATTATACTATTTCTTTGGAAAATAATTGTTCCCGTAAAATAATGAATAATTCAAGATATATGGAAGAGTTAATTGCTTCGAAGTCTTATGAAATTAGAATGTTAAAAGACACTATCGAGACCTTAACGAAGAAACTTGATGGAATTCATGACGTCGTTTATCAGCTTGTTGGAGGACTATATTGCCAAAAAACACAGAGTGGAATGCTGGACTTTCATTTGAGTAATCTTGGATTTGAACAATGTAATAATGCTGCTACTCAATATGACACACATCCATCAGGAATTCAGCCAACTACTCGTCAAGGTGATGAAAATAGAGAAAGAATTGAAAAAATTGAAGAAACAATAAAAACTATGTTAGAATTCGATACAAAATGTTTTAATTATGAACAACTTGATACAAAATCAGAATGTTCGTCAGTATCTTCAACTGGTTCAGAAGAAAGAATTAAAAATAGTTATGACCTATGTGGAAATTCTTAAAAATTAAAATAATAATTTAAAATAATAAAAATAAAAATTTATATATTTTTTTATCATCGTCTATTAAATGTTCAACTTTATAAATAACATGAATTCTAATAAATCCTCTTTCACAAGAACTGGTATAAAATATTCTGTACCGAATTCTCTCAAACGTGGCGCCCCGCCTCCGCCTGAATTTGAAGCTAAAACGGTGTCACTATTCAGTCAGCCATTTTTAGACACATATAATCAATGTTATAAAAACATTGTTGTTTTAAATTTGAAACCCCAAGGACCTTTAGCAGATTTAGTCACCTTCGTTAAATTTCCACCTCTAAGTGAATTCAAACAGCCTGGCCCATGTAGTCCATTAAAGCAATGCGGTTATGCATTAATGTCACTAGGAACATGTAGTACAGGTTGCGGCAAATTCGGCAGCGATTTAATGGTCGTAGATGAAGTCCCTACTTTAATATCATATTTACTAAGCAATGGTTACACCGTCGACACTAGTATAACTAAAATGTTTAATCAAAGTGATATTCGATTTGATACTAACACAGGTAATAAACTCATTTGTTTTATTACCTATAATGGTTAAGAAGTATTCGAATATTTATCAATAGTTGTTGCTTTTGATATGTTTCTTATAATTTTATCTTCTTTTTCTGTAGTATTGTCTCCTACAACACCATAAGATTCAACAATTATTTTACTATATTGGTCTGAATAAATGGAGTCCGAATCATTGTAGTCTGGATATTTTTTCTTGAATTCAGGTAATAGCATTTCATTCTTGTAGGCAATGTTTTTGATTACTTTTCGCATCCTTTTTTTATCATCTTCATCTTTTTCCCATTTGTTTTCATCTTTAATGTAAAAGGTCTCGCGTTTTTTGTCGGTGCAATGTACCGGTCTCTCTGTGACATCAAGAGCATTAAGATTTTTAACAATGATATTGGAAATGCCTTCAATATAACCTAATTCGCCGACACTAATTAAATCGGATAATTGAAGTTTAATAGAATTAATAAAATCAGTCATATTCATAGCATTTTTGCAGGTCTCATTTAAAAAGAATTGAAGATTGAATGAGTTGTTGGTTTGATTATGCGAATTAGTATTTGTAGTGTTATTTGCATTATTATTGTTGTTATTCGTCATGCTATTCTGCTTTGATGCTTCAATTAAAGCTTGTTGTAATTCAGTGTTTTGTTTAAAAATCATTAAAATTAATTCTTTCGTAGAAATATCGTCTGAATTATCTTCGGCTTTCAAATTTTTATTATTAGTTTTATCATTTTTTATATGTTTTTGTGAATGTCTCCATAATCCAGACCTATCTTTATATATTTTTCCGCATTCTTCGCAAATATGCTCTGAGCAGAATTTGGGCAGAATTTTGTTGCCGTCCGTTGACAACGAATGTTTCTTACTTAAAAGATGGTCGTTGTAACTACTTTTTTTAGCCTTTCCATAGTCACAACTTTGAAAATAAAATTTAGGGCAGATTTTTGGCAGAATTTTGTTGCTAAATGTTGACATATATTGTCAATAGAAATTCTGCTTAAGCTGTTTTCCGCAAAAAATATAAAAAATTTGCAATCACAAAAATAATTTTGTCGTTTAATTTGTGACGATAAAAATTCAACATCGTAATAAAAAATTTCGTCAGTAAGAGTGTTTTGGCGGATGAAAATTGGACATTTTTTTTGTCCATTTTTGAAAATCAAAAAACTTTTGCATTTTCGAAAATGAAATTTTTCTCTTCATATGTAGGGAATAAAAAATGGCATGTTTTTCGATGATTTAAAGAATTTCCCTTCAAAATGTAGTGTTCAGGTCTTTAAGTATGTTGGAAATATATTATAATATTCTCTCTAATATTTTGCAATACTCTGTCTGCTCTTCAAATGCATATTTACAATTATATGCTTTAAATTTAATTTCTGGATTATCTAATAAAGATACTACATCTCCTTCCGAAATTTCTTGCATCTTTTTGTCAAAATTCCAATTTGATTCATAAATTATATCTGTATACCTATTTAAACAATTTTTATACCAACACGAAATATACCAAAAATTACCACACATACTACCATCTTGAATTATATAATAACTTATAATATCTTCCTTATTTGGTATATAATTTTCATCTATAATCTCTGTAATTCTCCACCATCTTTCTGTAAAATCATTTGGACTTAAATTGAACCAAGGTTTAAGTGTATCAACCATTAATTAATAAACAAATTTGTTTTTAAATTTATTTAAAAATTGATATAAATTTATTTATACAAATATAATGTATAAATAAACATGTCAGAAGAAGTCAACTTTGACTCGTTAAACTTGAATATTTCTCCTTTTACAAAAGGTTATTCAGTTGAATTACAGAGAGAAATTTTTGAATATTTAAGTGAATTAGATGAAATTCATAGAAAAGGTTACCAAATTGCATATGACCATCTAGGAACATCTTTCAATATTGCGCGTAGTAATGGCTTTAAAGCTTGGCGGGCTAAAAAAACGACTAAATAGCAAATCTAACTCGCTTGGATTTAGCTTTGCGTTTAAACAACCTTCGTTTAGTTTTACGCCCACCTGTATGTGATCTAGTATTTTGTAAAGGATTTTCAAATTGATTGATTGATTTTGTAGTGCGATTGGAAATTTGTTGAGCCATTTTCTTTTTCTCTTCAAGCTCTCTTAAACCTTGCTTTACATTTTCAGTTGTTTCCATGAAAGCATCTGACGCCGTTTCGACTGCTTCTGAGCCGGCCTCAACAATTGCACTGGCTGCTTTTGAACCATCATTTAACATTTTTCCAAGTTCAATAACTGCACCTAATCCAGGAACAGCTGCCATCATGTCGGTGCCGACTTTAATAATTCCAGCACTTGCAGCACCAAGAGCTTTTGTTCCTGCCTCAACGCTAACTTTTACAGCTTCTTGCAAAGGTTTTTCTGATGATTTGACAACAATTTCTCCAATATCAGCTGCATGTTCAATAGCTTCTTCAACCTTTTCTTTTACTTCCGGCTGATTCATTGCGTTGTTGAATTTTTCGGCGAGTTTACCAGTTATTTCGGCGGTTTCTTTGGCAGCTTCTTCAACGCTTTTATTTGCTGCCTCACTTGATAAAACATTATTAACATTTTCAATAACGGACGATGTTGTATTATTTACTGCATTTCCAACATTAGATACAACACCTGATGCGGCATCACCAATTTTATCAATATTTTCGTTAACTTTTGTGCTTGTGTTGTTATTTATTCTCTCTAAACCTAACGCATTAATACCCATATCTTCTGCTTTATCAATAACGGCAGAAGTTGCATCGGAAATTTTGTTAGAAGCAATATCCAAAATTCCTTTTCTTTGATTATCAGAATTATCACCTCCTCTTTTATGTAATAGTGTTTCGCTTTTACCAAAAACATCTTCGCTTTTAAGTGTTCTATTTTTTCTATTCCTATTAATACGTTTTGTAAATTTTGTCATACTTATATTATAATAAGAAGTTTAAATTATTATAATATCTGCATTAAATATGTTAAATTTTAACTGAGTCTAATTGTTCATTTTCTTAAAATCAGCAAATGAAATACCCAATCTTTTATTAAAAACCTTTCTCTCAATCTTTTGTAAAAAATTAAAATTAGCAAATTTTCCCTCATATGTGTAGCGATTTGCTCGTTCTTTTAATAGTATCTTTTCATCTTCTTTTGTTTCAGTTTGTTTCTTATTTGGAATACTATTCTTTGGTGGTGCAGCCATGCTTATTTTTCCACCTGCATCTTTGTTGTAACTCTTAAATTTTGCAAAAACATTCTTTTTTTGTTCGATTGGTTTGTTATTTTTTAATGCTTCTTCTGCCTTTAATTTTTCTTCAGCTTCTTTTGCCTTTTTCAATTCATATTCTTTTGTCCACTTTTCATCACATAATTTCAGTTCTTCTTCCATATCAATAAAAAGAGGTCTACAATTAAAAAATTTTACATATTTTCTACCAACAACTTCTAAATATCTATATGGAATATTTGAGTCGGAATAATATTTGAATGATTCCCTCTCTTTATCATACATCATAAGAACATTTCCTTGAGGTGTTTTTTCAATAATATAACAATTTTTTAACTTATCTATTCGTTTATTAATAATATATTCATTAGCTTGAATTTCAGCTTCATTTTTAAGCTCATTTACTCCTTTATCACTACAAAATTTATTACTTAGTTCATCAATCTTTTTATTTAATTCATTAATTTGCTCAGTTCTATATTCATTTCTCTCTTCAAGCGTTATTTCTTCTACTAATTCATCACCATATTCATTAAAAGTTTCAATATAAGTTACTACATTCGTATCTTCATTAATGTCTTTTTTATAATCATTGATTTCTAGATTAAGCTTATCAATATCATTTTTAATGTTGTTGACAAGATTATTATAAAAATCTTGACTAACAGATTCTTTCTCTTCAATTTCGTCTTCTGTAAATTGCCATTCCTTATTAATTTTTCTAATAATATCAAGATATTTGTCTTCATATTTTGGTGTTGGTTCACATTCTTTTATTATATTTTCTTCAGATGTTGTACCTGAACAATTATCAGAACTAATATCAGAAAAACAATCCCAATAATCAGAATACATAACAATATTCATTTTGTTAAATACACCATCTAAAAAGATATAAATCTTACTTACATAAAAATAAATCAATTGTGGTGGTCCATATGTATAAAAATACCATAACATCCATGCAAAAAAAAGTGTATTTTCAATATTCATTAGTATATATTATAAGCATAATTGTTTTTAAGTGTTTTGCGCAGAAAGATTTTTAATTCGTTCCTGAAATAAATCATTAATTTCGATTGATAAATCTGGCAATTTAATTAATTCGTAATTTTTCTCTTCAGCGTCAGGATGTAGTCTTACTAAGAATAAATCTTTAATTTTCTTATCATATTTAGTTTCTAAAATATGTTTATATGTGTTTAATTGTAATGCATAATGCCAGAAATTAGAGTCTGGTAGATGACAAATAACAGGCGGGATAGCAAATTTGTTGAAGTTATTAATTCTAGTAATAAGTTTTGAACGCTTCCAATCATAAATAGATAGAGTTCCGTCAGGGTTTTCATAAACCATGTCAATTGAACCAGCAATTTTAGCATCTTCGTCGTAAATTATCCACTCAGTTCTATATGGTTTAAGATGTTGATGGTCTTTTATGAAATTCATAAAATACTGCCATTCCAACGGCATCTGTTCAAGAAAGTTACCTTTATCAGACATATAAATTTCATAGAGTTGCTTATTGGTATATTCAAATTGGAATCGCTTATCATTATGAAAACATTCAATTTCAAAGTGAAGGTCTGTTCCTGCACCAGCAACAGAGTCTTTATTGGAATTCCATAAATTCTTAATTTGTTGAGGTGTTAAACCCCAATATTTATGGCCTTCTTTCCAAGACTTTCCTTTCATCATATTTTCAATAACATCGTCGGCATTAAACTGAGGAAAATGATGATGATTCCAAGTAGTAACAGACGTATATTTTACACTTGGTTCATTCAAAATACAATATTTATGTCCTTCTTCAAAAAACTGAATATTGTTATCGCGCGGATTACAATAACGAACCGATAATACTTCATGTAAAATAGGTTTCATAATAAATATATTGTATTCTATTTATTATGTTATTTAAACTATTCAATTTTATTTAAAAATGCATTTTCATTTAAAAAAAAATTGAAATACATTTAATGTATTATATTAATAATAATAATAGTAAAATGGAACGTATTGTAATTGACAATTGTGTTATTTCTAAGTTTATTGGTAATGGAATTTGTATTACTCCTATTAGTCTAATCAAAAAATATAACCCATCACTTAATATTGATTTATTACAGAAATTTCAGTATGGAAGTAGAAAAAACGACAATTTAGTTATATCTCAATTAGCTTGTGGAGAATTGAAATATGAAGATATATCTACAAATTTAAATATTTTATTAAATAATTAAGACATTCAAGTATGGGTTTAAATAATTAAAAATTTAAATGTATTTAATCAATTGTTGTTTGCTTTAATTTTTTTAACAGATATTATACCGCTTATGAATAACATTATTATAACCAATATCTATAAGCTCGGCACCTTTATCGAAGTCAAGAATATTATATCCTTTTAAAACTTCTGACGGAACATAATATTTATTAATCTCTCCAATTTGTGTTTTACAATTCTCATTTATTGTTGCCATTGGATTATTAAAGTTGCTTAGAAGGATTTTTATAGTTCTACATAACATATCTTTGAGAGAATTAATTGGTGTATCGTCATATTCTAAATCTTCATAAGGGGTTATAAATGTGATATTTAAATACTTATTATCGTGTTCTACTTCAATTAGTTCGTTACTTAATGTGCCTCCATCAGCATACAATTGATTGTTAAAAGAAATTGGCGGAAATATCCCTGGAATAGCAGATGACGACATAAGCAATAACACTTTATTGATATCGTCTTGGTCCTCAAACGCATATACGTCTAATTTACCTGAATAAATATTTGTAGCACCAATTAAAGTATGAATAGAAGGTGGATTTGGCATTAGTTCAATAATACTAGTTAATGTTTTATATAAAGGTTTAGTGTCCAATAATGATAGTCCAGTAGGTAATTTGGTATAAATCATATTATTTCTTATAGTTGAATATAAACGTTCAGCATTTTTGATGCCTAAATTCAAGTTATTATAATAAGAGAGAAATCCGGCATTTAAAGCACCAGCTGATATACCAGTATATAAGTCATATTTTTTTGGTTGAATTTCATGAATTCGTTTTAGAATACCAATTTCTACAGCACCAAATGAGCCACCACCGCTAAATGATAGTTGGTTTAAAGCATTCGATAATGAAAAAATACTTAATAAAATAAATATATAATTCATTTAATATATATTTTTATTTAATTACATTTAAATGTTTTCATTTTATTTTTTGTTTTAGTTCTTTAACTTCGTTTTTTAAGCTTTGAATTTCTTTTACAAGAAGGGCTATAAAGCCATTATAATTGATAGATTGCATTTTGTCTCCATCTTTCACTCCATCGACCAAAAAAGGAAAGTGTTCTTGAACTTCGTGTGCTAAAAAACCCATATCATGTTTATCATTTATATCATATTCTATTGGGTTTAGATTATCAATTGTATAATTAGTAATTTGGTTGATATTATTTTTTAAACGATAATCCGAAGTAGCATTAAATGAGCTTGCGGTTACTTGACCAGAAACATGTACATTACCGCTTACATCTAATGCATAAGATGTACTTGTGTCTGTTTTGCCTATTCCAATGGTTCCACCATTTGGATTCAATAAGAGAGGATAAACTGGGTGCCCACTACTATTGCGCCATGATTGCATATAAGCATAGCTTTGATTCATAGCAATTGTTAAAAAGTTTGCATCTGTATAAGATATAGTATTTGCAGAGTTTAACCATAATCCACCAGAACTATATTGTGAAGTTGTTAAAGAACCTAAGTTTACATAAAAAGCCGCTCCATGTCCCATATAAATATTACCAGAACTTGTACATATATTAGTGCTACTCTGTACAGTTAACCCATTGGTTATATTCACATTCCCACTTACATCTAATTCATGTTGGGGGTCTGAATTGTTAATACCAAAATTACAAGAATACTTTGAAACTGATTTGAGACTAAGACCTCTGACTAAATTTGTTGTACCAGATGATGCATCAAAATAAGTTATACAAGTGTCCAATACTGATGGATATGTTCCACCAGTTCCATTTGTTCCACCCATTGAAAAACAAACATATTTTTCATAAGCGACCTGACTTGCACCATTGGTATGTAGTTGTAATAATGGAAATCTCTGACTCATAGATGTAGGTTGTTTATTACAGAATATATTAACAGCAGGGGTTAATGTAGCATAAGGAACATATTGTGGAATAGCACTACAACTACTATCTGTTATATCTAATGTATATTGAGGGTCTTTATTAATTCCAAGTTTGTTAGTTCTTAAAAATAGTGTGTTATTTTGAGAACCAGAACCTATATATAAAATACCATTATTATAAGAATTTCTTATATAACTACTTGACCCATAACTGGATAATGAAAGACCTGTGTTTGAATTGCCAACGTAAATATTTCCGTCGTTGTTGGTATCATTAATGTATAAATATGTACCATTTATATTGACATTACCATTGATATCTAGTTCATATTGTGGATTAGATGTTCCAATTCCAACATATCCCCCTGTATAATACATTTTACCTGCAGATGATAAAATCCAAGGAGATGAACCAGTTGGTCCTGTGTGTCCTGTATTTCCTTGACTGCCTTGAGGACCAGTATGACCTGTGAGACCTGTAGGACCTTGTGGGCCTAATATTCCTTGTGGTCCTTGAGGTCCTAATATTCCTTGAAGACCTTGAATACCTGTTGGACCTTGTGGTCCTAATATTCCTTGTGGTCCCTGAGGTCCTAATATTCCTTGTGGTCCTTGAGAGCCTGTATGTCCAGTATGACCTGTAAGACCTGTAGGACCTTGTGGGCCTAATATTCCTTGTGGTCCTTGAGGTCCTAATATTCCTTGAAGACCTTGAATACCTGTTGGACCTTGTGGTCCTAACATTCCTT
>JACCED010393626.1_pt1 | contig 15191 bp, 14 predicted proteins | sample 7455021 | NCBI WGS metagenome assembly JACCED01 (sample SAMN15323456, study PRJNA562643) | freshwater metagenome | isolation source: river surface water | place: USA:Blue River Watershed | collected 2017-08-19 | reverse complement strand
GTGCCAGTATCCCATAGTGACGACGAGGGAAATGTTATTGTTGATGTCAGTCCTACTGCTCATACCCACTTTAATCCGATTGTTCCGATTGTTCCGATTGTTCCAGCCGGTCCAGTCGTCATTCATGAACTTGAAGAAGCTGACCCTCTTCCACCAGCCGACTGTAACAATCGCGACGTAGTTGACGCACCTGACAAAACAGGAACTCACAACACAGAGGTCTGTCCTGACTGCATTGAAACGGCCGCCACCTTGTCAAACGGTTCTACTGCTACTGCTACCGCTACTGCTACCGCTACTACTAACGATGCCAATACTATAGAATATACGGGCGTAACAACCTCTACAGCTGTTGTTGCCAAAATAGTCGATGACGTTGTCAATAATGTTGTCGGGGTCGGGGTCGGGGTCGGCGTCGACGCAGCTACTACCACTGCCACCAGCGCACAACCTTCGCCTGCAAATAAATGGACCCGGTTTAAAACATGGTTCCTGTCATGTTTATCGTGCAGCTGCTGCTGTCAAAGAAAACGGCGCACGTCTGTACAGTTAAAATAGATAAAATAACAATATTATTTTTTATTTTTATTTGTTTATTTAATTTGTATGTATTTTGTATGTATTATTGTTATTAGTGTTTTTTGGTTACATTCTTTCGACCAGGTTTGCAGTGTCGTCGTTGTGAGACACCTTTTGGGTGGTTGCAGTCAATTATGCGTTTGCGTTTGTATTTAAGTGACCATTTATTTGATCTTCCTCCTCCAAAACCGAATGCGCTGGGTCGTTCAACGTATGGTACTTCATATTGCCTGTGTATATTCTCAACTATAGCACTTAACTCTATCAACCGGTCTCTTAAACGCATTATTTCTTCTTGTTTTTGTAGACGCTCCAACATGTATGTGTCATGTAGTCGGTCGACGTATTTTTTTTATTGTCTTTACGTACCCGAAGTCTTAACGACTCCAAAGTTGTTATTGTATTTGTTATTCTGTTCACCTCGCGGTGGAGGGTTTCTATGCGTGCCATTACAGCGCGTCGTTCAAGGAGAAACGGGCGACAAAGTATTTCAACTCTTTGGTGGTTTAATCTTTCTCTTTTTCTTGTATGGCTTCTTTCTTTTTTTGCTACATGCTCTTCTAATGTAATAGGCCCGAATGTTTCAAGTGGCGGTTACGCGTCCCGATACGCGCGGGTGGCGGCATATGTTTTAAATGTTTTAAATTTTGTTTTATCTCTTTGATATTTATATTTTATTTTATACCGCGGATTATATACATATATTATATACATATTATATTATACATATTATATATAGATATACACATAATATAGCCAATGTCAATTGTAGCTCTTAAACGAAAATCTGACCGGTTTCGAAACTCGAAAATAAGTGCAGCATCGTCTATGCCAGCGAACTCCGTTGAACGGCGTCTTGGGTTGGGATTTTCTTTAAATGGAACCCTCAGAAATACTACCGGATTTAGACTGCTTTCAGGGACTACACGAACCCCGTTTCGTGGAGAACTGCCTCGCGGGTACGGCACTACACAGGGTCGATATAATACCTCGCTGGTTTCAAACTCGGGTTCGGCAGTTGGAATAAACGACCCCACAATAGTAAAACCTTCGTCGGTTTCTGACGCCACAATGCGCACATTACGGTACCGTTGGATTGACGGCGGTACGTATCCCCGCATTTGGGTAAAGGATATGGGAACCGCGCACGTTGTTCGTCGCACCCAGTCCGAACGTATCAAAAAGTTGAGCGAGACTACCGCCGTATTTAAACCGCCAAACGCACTAGTCGACAAGTGCGGAAAGTCTACGATACCCACGCCTCCCGTAAGCGGGTCCGCCCAATGCGAGTGTATTCAGCGCATTGCTTTGTCTCGCGGATCCATTCCGTCCAAACGCATTCGCGTTATCATAAAACCCAATCCTGCAGTGCGTACCGTTTCCCAGGGAGAATACTTATCCGGAGGTAGAATTGGACGGCGCGAGTGCCTGCCTACTCCTGCAACTAAAAAACATTTTCCGTTCACCCTCGTGCATAACGGGTGCGATACCAACTACTACACGTGGCAACAGGCTCAGGCGGCCGGAGCGTTGCCTACTGGTTATATCGGTTGAAGTTTAAATTTTTATTAATATATTTTTATTTTTTATTTTTTTAATAAAAATTCGAAGTTTTGTTTTACGAGTTCCCTATCTGTCTATGATTACTTTGTTGTCCGCGGCTTCGTCTCTGGTACAAAATATACACTATGTGTAAAAAGTATATCAGGGTCATATAGCTTCCCATTAACAGATTGGAAAAATTAAACCCTAAGTGTGTTCTCAGTTGTGTTGCAAACCTTGTACTTACTCTAGTAAATGTATGGGTTAGTTGTGCAAGTAGTGCGACAAGTTCTCGTTCACTTGCAGCAACGCCGACATTAAGTATTTGTTCTGCATGTTCAGCATTATATCTTAAAGCCGAAAGTCGTCCAACTGCATTTCTTAAACTATTAAACGCACTTGTAAAAAATCCGGCGTCTGCATCATTTGGTATATGTACTTGAGCAGTGGATGCATCCACTGCACTAACAACATTAGTCATCGCAGTTTGAATCTGTGATTGAAAAGTCTGATACTCACTCGAAACCATTACCCTAGCCATCGCTTCTGAAAACCTTGCAGTGATTTCGGCTATATGTCGAATGTGGCTCGCAGGATTGAAAAAGTCGTCAAGAGTTAGAGTGGGTCTAGATATTGTTACTTGGAGTCGAGGTTGTTCGAAATGTCCTACTTCAGCACCAACGCTTATAGCAACCCGGTTTGCGTATCTTGTAAACTCATCCGTTGCGGCATCGGTCACATCAGTTACATAATCGTCTATATTAAACAACGCGTCTATTGAGTTATACATAAGAACAATCCCCCATAACATGAAGAGAAATGAAGCTACTAAACGCGCATCGCCTTGAAAGCGTTCAGGAAGAAACCTTGTTAAATACGTAATAAGCGCCGAAAACGTGATAACTTCGCGAGGTCCAACACCTCCACGTGTGTGCCGCCTTTTGTTCGGTGATGACTTTTTCGCTACAGGTGAAGGGTGCGGCGTATGGGCACGAGAGTGGCTATCAGTACGTTTAATATCAATATTGCCAAATACTTTTGCGACAAATTTTACTTTTAAGTCGTCCTCTGGTAAATTGCTGCTATTTGTATCAATATATTGTAAAGTTCCAAGATATGCCATTAAAATCACTGCAAATTTTTCTTTAGCATTGTCGTCATTTAACTTGTATTCGTATTTGAACCACCCGTATAGTTTTTTAAAAAAATTGCTTTCGTAGATCTCTTCAAAATAAATGTTTTTTTCCAAATTCTGACCAAAAAATTGTGCAACAAAACACGGCACGAGCGTCATCGGTAACGGTACTTGTACATTCGATTTTCCTACGGATTGTTGGGGTAGTTGTAGAAAGGAGTTCGGTAAAGATGAATGACTTGTTCGCAGTTCTCCTCCTCGTTTTTTGTATATTTTGTATATTTTGTATACTTTGGATCGCTTAACCCGACCTTTCAACGTTTTCGTTTTACGTTTCACGTTGATTTTACTGCGTTTTATTTTTGTTTTAGCGTTGGGCATTGTTCGGCGGTATGTGCATATATATCTTATACAGATTATTAATTACGATTTAAAGATAAAATAAAATTATAAATAGAGAGAATATAAATTCCCAACAATCCTTTATTACTTTTATTATTCTGTTTATTACTTTACCTATTGTTTTATTGCTTTATCATCATGGTAACTGTAAGATCAAGAGGCACTCCCTTCATACGAAGAGTACATGGCACGTCTGCCAGCACTTGCCCTGACCATCAAAATTCAGGTAAACGCGCTGAACGCACAAGTAGGAAACTTGAGCGTCTTAATCGAGAAACTCCTTGGTATGAACTTTCCGAACGAGACTTTTCAAATACTATGATCGAAATGGAGGACGCAACGGTTGAATTTTACGAGGAGGGTGGCGGGTTTTCGACAGATTATGGGATTGAAGAAGATGCCGCAATTCGCGAGTTCTGGAGTCGCGAATGGGACGCTGTTTACAACTGGAGAAAGCGCGAATGGAGGCACGTTTCGAACGGAAAACGGTTTGAGAGTGAAGGTGAAAAACAGGCAAAACTCATTTGGGTGGAGCGCATCGAAGAAGAAGAAGCCGATGTTGCCGTTTCTGCGTCTGCTTCTGCGTCTGCAGGCGCCGTATTCCACGATCCCGAAGACTGTGCATACGACTATGTAAACTCTACCGCTTTTTCAACAAACGGCGCCGTAAAACCAGAACCCGTATCCCAACTTACCTCTTCAAATCCTAACCCTTCTGAAACATGGAGTGGATTGGACTGGATCAGAGAATATGACGATTATCATAACTACGGCTGGTACGATAAGGGCTGGTCATGGGATCAGGAATATCATGTTCCCGAGGTGGCCAACTCCAATGCCGCGGCTGCAACTGCAACTGGCACTTCAGGGGTCGTTGTCGGGGGCGTAGAATTGAAAACTCTTGACTCGTTAACTCATTCGACTCAGTTGACTCAAGTGCCTTTACCAGTCGTCTGCTGTCAAGGTGTACTATATTTGGAAGAACAAACCAGCGAACCCGGTAACCCTGATTGGCGAATGTTCATTTACTATGACGAAGGAAAACGTCGCTACATCGTGAAAGGAAGCCGTCGATCCATTCGACCCAAGTCTGACGCTTCTAAACCCACGAGTTATCCTGACGTACGTCTCGCGTTTCGTCGATCCAGCGAAGTGCTCGATTATTTGTCATGGTGCATGAATGTGCGGCCTGTATGCGATTTGGTAATGTATGCCATGTGCTGCGACACCGTGGATAAACTTGCTGTGGCCGACTTGTGTTCTATGAAACCATACGGCAAAAAGACCGAGCTGTACGGATACAACGAGTTACGCGTAACTCGCCACGACTTGCGCGACCAACTTTACGTTCTCCGCAGCACCGACTGGAAGTATTCCACATTCGACAATGTTGTTGATATAAACTAGACGACACGACGACACATAGTGATAACTATATTTAGAAACATTATATTGTTGTATTGTTGTATATAATACTATTTTATAGTAGTATATATATAAGAGTAATAATTCTATTTTATACCAGCATGCCATTAAAACCACGGTATTCTATCCGCAGAAGAAAGGGCGGTTCGCACGCTCATACAAAACGATCTAGTATCAGTCGACTAACTCCGTCGGCCGTGTCAAAGGAGGCTGAAGAAGCAGCAAAAAAGGGAAAAGAAGTAGCGCTCAAGGTAGACGCGGCTGCAAAACTTGCAGAACGTGAAGCAGCTTTCGCAAGAGGCGCGGCTTCAAAAGCAATGGCCATAGTACATGAACTAGAGAGTAGATCTGGTAGTTCCGACGACGACTCCGATTCCGATAAAGATGCCACAAGTGGTCAGGGAAGAAAGTTTATAAGGACTTTGCAATACAGACGCGGTGACTACGTGGGCGAAGTTAAAGGTCATCGATACAGCAGCGTACGACATGGGTTCGGTCAGCTTGAAATGGATGATAGAACGTATCAAGGTGAGTGGAAGAATGATAAAGAACACGGGTTTGGAGTTTTAGAGGTGTGGCCTACACCTGGATTTAGTGGCTACCGGTATGAAGGCGAATTCAAACGCGGCAGCATGACGGGTTACGGCGTGTGCGTATTTTCTGGCGGCGGAGACGTCTACAAAGGCCATCATCTCGATGATGAATTTGATGGGTACGGTCTTTATTTACATATTACTACGACGGGCGGTGTTACCAAATGCGAATACAAAGGTGGCGTTAAAGAAGGATACGGTATATACGAATCTGATACCATGTCTCACAGTGGGGTTTATTCGAAAGACCGCTTTCTTAGCGGGAAAGGAACAATAACTTTAGTATCAGGAACATATACGGGCGACCTTAAAACGTCTAGACTCGCACACGGTACATTAAAACACGGGAATGGAAAACTCGTATATGCGAACGGCGATGTTTACGAAGGCCAGTTCAAAAACGATAAACGGTATGGACAAGGAAAACTAACAGCCCAAAATGGGTCCGTACAAGAAGGCATTTGGTCCAATGATAAATTGACGGGCGAGGTCACGGCTCCGAGTCCGGCTCCGGGTGTGCCAGGCCCAACCCTTCATGGCGAATTCATCAACGGTGCACCCGTAGCCCCCTTGGACGAGGCGGTACTTTCCGGCGATGATACCAGTCCAGACATATGATTTTTGACAAGCGATTTGGAAAACGCATTGTCGCTCGGATAATGCACTCCAGCGTAAATGCGGGACTCGGCTAGGCGGTCCGCGGCTTCTTCTATTTCGCGCTTTTTATACGGGAACTTGGCGCAAAGAATTGATGCCATAAGGTAGGCTTGATACGCATGCCCCGCCGGATACGACGGCGTGTCTGCCGTTTTAAGCGGCAGCATACTACCCGACTCTAAATTAATTCGATCGGGTAACACTTGATGCGGTCGCGCCCGGTTGTAAAGAGCTTTGTACGCCTTAACACGCATCACTACAAGGGGGTGCATCATAATTTCACGCATTTCAGATGCCGGCATTTCGGACTCTGATATCACGTGCTGAAACGCCTTTTCCGGTGCTTCGTCGACCATCATCGCGAACTCGACATCGCGCTGCGTTCGTTTTGCAACGTATTCATTTACTACAACGACCGCTTCTTCCCGATTATCTGGATACGGCGACATAATTGCGGGATACCACCAATAGTACCTCGCATTTTTAGTAAAAGCAAGGTTTATCGCCACAAGTGCGACAATAATACCCGCTGCAATAACTACAATACCCGGTTTCTGCATCTTATCTTATCTTATCCTAGCTTATATTACTTTTAAAAGTTATTAAAAATTCAAAAAAAAATTGATTTGAATTTTTATTTATCTATAGAGTGGGTATTAGCGTTCGTACCAATGTCAGAGACAAAGACAGTTTACATCGTTATTGAAAATCAAGAAGTCTACCCGGAGCTTTACGCTTCGTACGAAGCTGCACGCGACGCAGCTTTGGAAAAATACAAAGAGCAACTGGACGAAGAGAGGGAATTTGTTCTTGAATGCAATGGGGCGTCGACAATGGCGTCGCAGGTGGATGTTGCCGAGAACACCGCGACCGGAGAGACTTCCCTCTACGTCGAGAAGGAGATCTTCATAACCATATATCGTCGATACGTCAACTTTTGAGCCGTGCTACCAGTAGTAACTATGGCAATGGAAGGAACGGTAAGGTAAGGTAAGGTAAGTACTTTTTATTTTTGGTTTTTTACTTTTCGTTTTTTTTTGGCGCAGGGCAACATGTGTCAATATTTTATAGTGGACCCTAAACCCTAAACCCTAAACCCTAAACCCTAAACCCTAAACCCTAAACCCTAAACCCTAAACCCTAAACCCTAAACCCTGGTAAAACCCTGAAATGGGAAATGAGTGACATACGGGGAAATGAGTAGGATACGGGGTAATGAGTAGGATACAATAAAATGAGTTAATTACATAATCCGCGGAAACAATAAAATAAATTGATTTGTTTTTTTTTCAATTACTTTTATATTTACAGTGTTGAGAAAAATAAGGTAGATGAAATATTGTGGTTGTTTAAAGAATGATCAAGGTGAATTTGGATTGAGAATGAAGGAGATTTGGGATGAAGTAGTAGAGGTGTGTCAGGCTGGAAGTTGGGAAGAATTTAAGGATGAGGTGAGTGATGTGATGTTTGGGATTGGAAGGTTGGCGGGGTATATGTGTGGTCGTGTGTATGTGAAGATGTGGTTTGATCAGAGACATGAGAAGAAGATTGAAGGAAGAATGGAAGAGTATGGATGTGTGAGAAGCAGTAGACATTTGGTAAATGGAGTGTGTCCGTCGGTAGGGAAAATGTAGAGTGAAAAGGTAAGTAATTATTCTATTTCTAACACTTTTTCTAACACTTTTTTATGCGAGCGGACAACGTGAAATGAGTTGTCAAGGTAATAAAAAATTGATTTGTTTTTTCAATTACTTTTATTTCAAAGAGCAGTGATTCATACGTAGACAACGAAACAATGAGCGAATGCGAACAATCAAATGACAGGCGTGACATTATTGAGTGCGGACTCAAGAGACAGATTATCCGGTACCGAAACAGCAGCGAAATTTGGGAACGTGAGTTCTCGATACTCGGCAACGAAATGTGCAAGCTTGCTGTTGCTGGAGTGATCGGATCCGAGCAAGTGTGGAGCGTTGTGTCAAGGCTTGTATTGTGGAAGGAGAATGTTTCATCTGGCGACGTCGGAATATTTTCGAAGATCGACGACTATACGAACAAGAAGGGTGAGACGTTCAAGGCACATTTCAGTGAAAACGGGCGATTCCTTGAACGGTGCAAAACGGAGTGCGACAAGCCAAAGTCGTATACTGGCAATTTCAGGATTACGCCGGAAAGGTTTGTATTCAAAATGAATGCGGATGCGAAGAAACTCGAGGACTTGTTTGTCGGACGGTATGTCAATGTCGATGACGACGACGAGCTGCCTCTGTCTCTGTGCGCTGCCGCGAAGCGGATCCTGAAGCGTGGAAATAAAGTAAGCAAGCAAGCAAGCAAGTAAGTAAGTAAAAAAAGAGGCGAGGGGTGCCTCATTTTTTTATTTTTTATTTCATTTTACGTTTACTTTTAGTTATAGTCACATGGGGAAAGGGTACTACTTACTGTACATATTCGCGCGCGTGGGTATTGCGGCGATACACGAACCAGCGTTCTGTTCTGTCTTGAGTAGGGATTGGTTGTGTATGGATTCCTACGTATAGTTCAGGATGAGTCCATTCGTTTTTCTCCTGTGTCACTGTGTAGAAACGAATTCCGCCTGGATATGATGCATAACTGCTTGCGTAGCCTGGGTATGGTGCAAACCTGACAAGGTTTCCTGCTTCATCATCTCTGATGTAGCATTTCATTTTTTCAACTTGTCGTCGACTTACTGTACGATGTGTTGCCCAGTTTTGATGACGTTCGCTTTCGGCATGTTTTTTCCAGTGTTTTGTTTTTCCACTGTATCCGCATACGCAGACCCACAAGTCGTCGTCGGTTGCCATGGACCAATGCCCCACTGCATGCCTTGCAATGAACGAGCATGTACTTGGTTCTGGATTTGTTAAAAGTTCTTCGCGTTTTGCGATAAGGTGCTCAGTTGCCTCGCGAAGCATTCTGTATCTGACACGATACTCCGTGTCTAACCATGCTTGCGATGTGATTCGGTTGCAATGAGGATCAGGGTGACACTTTGTAACGCGCATCCATGCTACTTTTTCTCCCTGGGACATTCCTGGCGCGATCTCCGGCTGCTCCGCAAAGAGTGAAAAGGGCTGTGATGGCTGTGGCTGTACACGGTTGTGTTCCTCGACTGCAGCGAGTTGCGTGAGGAGCGGATTGAGTGAATCGCGGTGAAGTGCGCATAGCGCGTTCATGGCTTCCAAGTATTCTCCTTCGGTCATTTTATCTTGGTTGTCTTCAATTACGCGCATAAGGGTTGCGAGTTTGGGATTAACTTGACCGAATTCTGATGCTGATGACGACATTGGTATGGTATGTATTAACGTATTAACTCTACGGTGAAACACTGCACTCAATTGAATGTATTTCAAAAAACAAATCAATTTTTTGATGACAACTGTCCGAATAAGTATTTGATTTTTATAATAAAAAATTGATTTGTTTTTCAATTCCTTTTCATAGTCGTATGCAGCGATTATAAACGAAGTAGAACGAAGTATACAAAGATGAGCGGCTACAGTGGTATCGATGCTATCTACTCTGCTGTTTGGTTCCACGATGCGACCTTTCATGGCGACGAGTGCAGTTGCGAAGAGTGTTTCGTCGAAGCGTACCGTCAAAAGTGGGACGAGTACAATATGCGCGCACAACAACACGAGTGGGGACTATGTATGGACTGCGGCGTCGGTCTTGACGATGAGTCCCAGTTTCTAGTTGACCGACGAGAAAAGCAGTGCGAGTGCTATACGTGCGACGCCTGTTTTCGGAAATGTTTTGGCGAGGCTGCATTGCACGAGGCTGTGAACTGGCAAGTGTTGGGACTTGATCGACCTCAGTATACCCGATTTTCGTTCTCGGGATGAACGCTGGTAAGAGTAAATAAGTGTGTTTATTTCTAACACTTTTTTACTTATTTTTACTTGAATTTTCATTCATTCATTCATTCATTCATTTAACAAATTAAAGTAAAAAAAACGTTGGTTGATACCGGTGGTAGGTTTCGATCCTACGTCCTCTGGGTTGTGATCCATAACCATCCCCATTCAGACTATTTCGAGTCGAATTGATAGGAGACGGTGTTTACAGCGCGCTTCCACTGCGCCACACCGGTGAAAAGGGGTTTACTCCGTTTTACGTCCAGCTTGACGACCAGTTTCTATAAAACTGGCAAATGTGAATATACCGGAAGTTGGACTCGAACCAACGACCTCGGAGTTATGAGCCCCGCGCGCTCCCGCTGCGCCATCCCGGTAAAACGTAATTGAATTGGTTGCGCTCTATTATGGTCGAGCAGACCTTATGCCGGCGGTAGGTTTCGATCCTACGTCCTCCCCGTTATGAGCGGATAACCATCCCCAATTCAGACTGTTTCCAGTCAAGGTAGTAGGAGACGGCGTTTAGGCGCTCTTCCACTGAGCTACACCGGCGGTATGTTGCTGTATCGACAGCGTGGCAGTTTCTGTAAAACTGCGAATTGAATATACCGGCAACAGGTTTTGATCCTGTGCCCTCGGAGTTATGAGCCCCGCGCGCTCCCGCTGCGCCATGCCGGTTAAAGGTTTGTTGCTCCAGTGCCTCGATGCACCATTGCGATGTGATGATATATACCGGAGACCCGCTTCGATCGGGTGACCTCGGAGTTATGAGCCCCGCGCGCTTCCTTCTGCGCCACTCCGGTAACACGGTTTGTTTGTCGCTCATGTTTAGGGTCCCTCGAGCTATGACCATCCATCCATCCATCCATCCGACTATGAATACGTTTAACATCAGCATCTAGACGACCAGTTTCTGTAAAACTGGCAAATGTTTACATACCGGCAACTCGTTTCGATCGAGTGACCTCGGAGTTATGAGCCCCGCGCGCTGCCTCTGCGCCATGCCGGTTTATAAGGGGTTGGTTGCTCCGTTTATCGTCCAGCTTGACTCTTGATCACTTCGTTGTATTCATTAATAATTACCCTGCATTATGATTATACAACATGTCAAATCAAGAATCAATTTTTTTTCGCAGTTTTACTACTCATATCTCATTGCATGGCACATCCGTATACACTAGTTAATTATCTACCAGTTAACTATTAACTTCATACATAAATCGTACCATCCGTGCACGTATTGTAAAATTAAAATACTTATTGTCTACATCCTTCCGTTATCGCGAAACGGGAAATGAGTGACATACGGGGAAATGAGTAGGATACCGTGGAACCGCCCACGTCCATGCCATGCATGCATCCGTGCATCGTCAAATAAAATTGATTTGTTTTCAATTACTTATTTCCATAGATCAACAAGCAAGAACATACATACCCATGAACACGACCGCGACCCCCGCCTCCGAAGACTTCACATTCACAAACGAAACAGAACGGATGTATCGCTCGTCGAGCTTTTGTCACGCGACATACGCTTCCGAGAATACCATTCAAGCCCGCTGGGACCTCCTGTCCGAATTCGTTCGCGAAACGTGCGCCATACACGGCCGCGACGACTCGCACGGGCACGCGCACATGCAGGCCGTGGCGCAACAAGCCCGAACCATCATCCAACAAGACCACATCGACGACACCGGAAATTTAACCCTCGACGCAATCACCGCAGCATGGCTCCACGACATCGCAGACCACAAATACGACAGCGACGGATCCTTGCAGGCACTCCTCGACACCTTCGGCAACAAACACATATGGAACTACCCAGAAATAAAACAGGTAATCAAATACATTTCATACAGCTCGGAAAACAGGGCACTGCTCGCAGGAACCCCCCTCGACTACCCCCAAATCCTCGGCGCATACTATGCCCAAGTCCGCGACATCGTCAGCGACGCAGACAAACTTGAAGCCCTGGGCGCAACAGGAGTGCATCGCGCAATCGAATACACAACCCAAGCAAACCCCGCATATTCCCGCGACCAGGTAATCGCCGACGTCAAAAAACACGCGCAAGAAAAACTCCTCAGACTCGCATCCGAATTCATACGCAACCCAACCGCGCGAGCCATAGCAAAAACAAAACACAACGAAATGCTCGCAACCCTAACCTCCCTCTAAACCCTCAACCCTCAACCCTAACCTCCCTCTAACCCCTCAACCCTCAACCCTAACCTCCCTCTAACCCCTCAACCCTCAACCCTCAACCCTCAACCATCAACCCTCAACCATCAACCTTTTTTTACATTTTCTTTCATCATCATCTCGAAACATCTCGAAAAGAAAAAATGAGAGATTTACGTGCAAACCCCTCTTTTTTATAAATTACTATTATTATTTAATTACTATTTACATTCGCATTCGCATTCGCATGCATATTCGGATTCGGATCCGGCGTCACATCGCAGCAACCATCCGCTTCAACCGAAGCCGCTCCGACCGGCGCGGGCTCTCTCCTTTCCCTTTCCCTTTCACCACATCCGCAATTCTCTCTTTTTTTTCTTCTTCGTACCCTATACCTTCGCTCTCGCTCTCACATTCGCTTTTCATTTCACATAGGCGGCACGAAAACCACGACGTTACATCCGTCCCCTCCGCATCTTTCTTCCACCCCCCAACTCCCTTCTTACTCCCACTCTCGCTATCCCATACGCTACCACCGTCATCCACATTCACAAACTCCCCCCGCTCCTCAGCACAATACATCTCCATCTCCCGATACCACGCGTCAAATACATCTACACTATAACACAGCCACACATACACCCGAACACACATCAATACATCAACCCGCGAATTGTGCATGTACTTCTCAAAGACTTTAAGTTCAACCCCCCGCTTCTCATCCCGCACCTTAAACAACACATCAAACACCTCACCCAACTTACCATACTTCAAATACACCCCACCATACCCCCACTCCCGCTCCCGACGAAAATTACACACCCCAACACTCTCCCGCGCAGTACAATACCCCCAATGCTCTACCCCTCGCTCCCCAATCAACCCCCGCTTCGCATCCTTCTCCTCCTTCTCATTCTTCTTCTCCTCCTTCGCCTTCTGACTCCGTGTCGTTGTTGCGGGGACAGGGACAGGGGTGACTGGGGCGGCAGGGGTGACTGGGGGGGCGGAGGTGGGGTCCGGGGAGGAGGAGGGGGGTGAAAACAACCCTGCAAGACCACACCGCTTACACTCCGCATCCAGTACCCGCAAATCAAAATCAACATTGTGCCCTGCAATCACCTCAACCTTGTACGTCATAACAGCAGCCTGCACCATTCGCAGCGCGTGCTCAATCGGGACCCCTTTCGTTCGGATAATGTCCCGCGTAATCCCGTGGATGGCGACACTCTCTTCAGATAGCGGCGTCTCTTTAGAAATCCGGATAACAGCATCATAGTCCTCCACAATCGGGAAGAAAGGGGAGGACGTGTTGATAATAGCATACGACACTTGAACCGCGTGCGGCGTGTGCGTCTTGGAAAATAACCCGTTCGTCTCCGTATCAATAACTATAACGTGCATTCTTAGTTGTTTGTTGATTGTATTTGTATTTGTCTTCGTATTTGTCTTTCAATTTGTTTTATATTCCTATTTTAGAAGAGGCTTTGTTTGATTTTGGGTTTTTGTTTGATTTTTGGGTAAAAAAAACATGTCAGTATTTAGAGTTAGAACCGAAGGTAGACGATACAACGTAACGGAGGATACTATAAATGTTAAAAATATCATTGTAGGGTTTTCATTTTATAAAGACAGTCCTACTATAATAGATGTTCATATTGAAAGTCATGTTCGACTTCCAGGCGGAACAAGCGGCGTATTTTCAAAAGACACTCGTATTGACTCACAGACATATAACGCTGGAAATAGCTACAGAATAACATCTACTGGACTTGATACATGTACTGTTTCAAATATAACATATACTTCTCCAGCCGCCGCATCAAGTCTTAGCCATACAGTAGATGATACAGACTTAGATGATGCGTTTAGAGTATTAAACATACCATGGAATACAACGTTTTTAGGTAGATCATACAAGGGAAGTGAGGTTTTTTTGTGTACAAATACATATTTAACGTTTGGAACCGGGTATAGTACTATTACTTTATCTGCAAATGACCCGCCAGTTCCTAAGTTGTCTATAGGAAATGCTGACAACCGAATGACTCTTATAAAATCGGATCCACCAGGAATTACTACAATATTAACAGGATTTGACAACGTGACAAAGACATTTGGTGACCCTCCGTTTACTATAACCGAACCCACGTCCGACAGTCCAGGAGAATTCACTTATTCCGTTATTTCCGGAACCAGCGTCATCAGTATGAGTGGAACAACCATCACTATTCTTACGGCTGGAACTGCAACCGTCCGGGCAACCCAGGCGGCTTCGGGTATTTACACTTCAGCTACTAAAGACGCTACTATACAAATCAACCAGCTAGCCGCTACCCTTAGTGCATCACCAAATATCTTTTACCGAAAGTTCGTTTCCGGCGCTTCCATTTCGTTCGATGTTATCACTTCTAATGCCGGCACCGTCGCTAGAACCCATGAATCCAGCAACACTTCTATTTTTTCGATTCCTACTGCATCCGTTCCTTCCGGGACTATCGTAGCTCCAGGAAAAATATATATCAATGTTACGCAACCAGCAACAACGAACTACACCGCAATCACAACCAATCAGCTTATTACCATCATCATTGTCGGGAGCGGAATAACTTACTCGTCTGAAACATTTCCGGCTTCGTTTGACTTGACTGGACTAAACTTGTCCAGTTCTGTGTTTTCAAATTGTAACTTAACTTCCGCCAACTTAACAAACGCAAACTTAACCAACTCCACTTTTTCTAATTCGACAATCTTAACTTCCGCCAACCTTTTCGGCGCTACCGTCAACGCTTCCACTAACCTCAC
>JACCED012408751.1_pt1 | contig 15212 bp, 8 predicted proteins | sample 7455021 | NCBI WGS metagenome assembly JACCED01 (sample SAMN15323456, study PRJNA562643) | freshwater metagenome | isolation source: river surface water | place: USA:Blue River Watershed | collected 2017-08-19 | reverse complement strand
TCTTATCTTTTTTATAGCTTACGTCTTCGTCATCTTCTCCGCCGTCACTACCGTCACTACCGTCACTACCGTCACTACCGTCACTACCGTCACTACCGTCACTACCATCACTACCATCACTACCATCACTACCGTCACTACCGTCACTGCCGTTATCATCGCCTATTATTTTGTGTTTGTATATATATTGCTCAATTTTATCATGCGGTATTTCAAGTTCATCCGTATTTAATCGTAATTGTATTCCCATAGCTTCAAATTCTTGGATTAAAAGTTTAAACGCATATGGCGTTTGAATAGCTACTATATCATCATTATTACAATTTTTACAAACATTAATATCCTTGGTAATATTTAATGCTACCAAAGTACCACATCTTTTACAGGCACACCACATATATTTATCAGACCTTTCCATCATACTTTCTTTTAAGAACATAGATATTCCATGACTTAAAACTGTATCTCTTTCCATCTCACCAATACGTAATCCACCACCTTTTCTTCTTCCTTCCGTAGGTTGTCTTGTTAATTGAGTCATCGCACCAATACCTCTTGAATTAATTTTTTCAGCAACCATATGTTTTAACCTAAAATAATATGTAGGTCCTATAAATATCTCGGTATCTATTTGACGACCAGTAAAACCGTTATATAGTATCTCATTTCCATATTTTTCATATCCATTATCTTCGAGTTTCTTATGTATTACCTCATTATCAATTGGAATAAATACAGTTGCATCTCCCAATAATCCATCAAGACAACACATCTTGGCAAATATACATTCTACGAGATGGCCTATTGTCATACGCGAAGGGATTGCGTGTGGATTTATGATAATATCAGGTTTAATACCATCTTTAGTATAAGGCATATTTTCTTCAGGGATTATCATTCCTAATACACCCTTTTGCCCGTGTCGCGATGCGTGTTTGTCGCCGAACTCAGGCTTTTTGATTTTTAAGAACTTGACCTTGCATATTTTGGAATCGTCGCCTGATATTTTATTAGATATATATATATTATCCACTTTTCCATATAGCGAATTATCCGTACTTATTGATACATCAGTATATATGGTCTCCTTTTTCTGTTCCATAAATACACCATTCTCAACCTCTACGTATTTTTCTCTAATACTTATCATACCTATTATAATTACTTCTTGTCCTTGCGGGATATATACACCTTTTCTAATAAACCCGTTTTCATCTATATATGAATAATCCTTCTTTTTAATTCCTATTATTTTAATGCCACTATCTCGCATTTTTATAGGATTTCCAAAAATTATTCTTTCAGTATCCGAAATAACTTTACTTGTAGCTGTAATTGATTTGTAATATGATAGATAGTTTAATCCTCTATTTATTGCTGCCTTATTAATCATAATACTATCTTCTTGATTAAAACCTGAATATGTCATAATGGCAACAATAGTATTAAACCCGTTTGCCATATAATCACTTGAAGTATATTGAGCTATTCTCGTATTTATTATTGCCCTTTGAGGATAATGGAGAACATAGCTCATAGTATCAAATCTATTATTGAAGTTTGTAGCATACATCCCTATAGCCTGTTTAGATTGTGCTGCGTGGAAAACATTTCTCGCCGACTGATTGTGATTACACATCGGGATATTCCCAGAAACTACACTTAATATTGTCGAAGGATGTATTTCTAAATGCGTATGAAGAGGTGTTATATCTTCCTTATTCATAGCTATAAAACAAGTATCTGTTTCCTCGTTATCTAAATATTCTATACAAGCTCCTTTGTTCTCGAGCTCATTTAATATTTTATCATAGAGTTTCCTATAATAATTATTATATCCATCAATATCTTCGCTGTCGGATTCATTAGGAGTTTTTTTGCCACCATTAATATTAAAAATAGTTGATATGTAGCCCCCAGTATATTTTTCAATACTTTCAAAACTGTTAAGAACACCTGAATTATCGTCTCCAATTGGTTTATTATATATATCTCTATAATAATAATCGTCTGTTTTCTCGGTTTCATTTAGTTTATTATATGAGCCATTTAGCATATCAAACCAATTATTATAGTTATTATTTTTATATACTAATATATCATTATGAGGATATTCGGCCTTCTTATTATTTTTCAAAATTAATAGAGGCCTACAAGGTCTCCCTGCTTCCGTAAATATTCTTATTTCATTGTTAGGAATACTCCAAGATATAGATATTAATATATTAATTAATCCATTTCTTCTGTAAGCTTTTAATATTCTCGTGATAAATATTGGATCTCCTGTATATCCGTACAAAGAACCATTCAAAAATACTGCTGTTATGTTCTTATTTATTAAAAAATTGCATCTGTTTAATGGAATTATACCGATATCTATGAGACACTTCTTTATATTTTCTACATTAATCCCTGCTGTTATTTTTGTTAATAATGCCATATTTTTGAGATATCCAATTGAAGCTCCATCCGGACTTTCAAAAGGACACATCATACCCCATTGTTGAGAATGTAATCTATGAGGGCTCGTAATTTTTATGCTTCTATCAATTGGTATATTGACACGCCTCAAATGTGACAAATAGCCTATATAGCTTATTCGCGATAAATCCTGAACAATTCCGAGTTCTGGGTCGCTATTGCTTATTTGCCCCCAGCGACCTTTAAGAGATTTTGCGAATGTTTGCGTAATAATTAAATAATCTATTATTTTGTATATATTGTTATTATTTATAATTTTATCATACTCATTTTTCTCTTTATAAGAACCATAGTAATATTCTCTGTCTAATTTTATTCTAATATCATCTCGTAATTTTATGTAAGATTCTTGAAATAATTCTGTCAGTTTAAAGCCACTAATATCAACACGCTTATATATATAGCTATCTCTATCACTAATAGGTAATGTCCCTATTACTGTTTTAATAAATTGTAAAATGAGATATCCGAGATACTTGCCTTTACTTTCTATATCCTCAATATTGGGAAATATTTCTGTCATTATAACAGATTTAACATGTTCGACAGTAGCATATCGAACTTTATTATATAAATATTCAAGCGCACTTTCTTGTGTATATATATAATACTCTTTATCATTATTTACATATAGCGAGCTAATTATGCTTGGTCTTATGAAGTTTTGAAAATACTCGCGTTCAATTTCATTTCCATAATTTCCAAATATAGTATCGCATATATCCTTATCACTCTCTATTCCAAGTGCCCTAAATAAAATAAAAAGCGGAATTTTTTCTTTGAATGAAGGAATTGAGACTAATATAGAGCCGTAATTGTATTTTTTGTTATTATATTGTATCTTGATTTTTTCATCGTGATATATGCCATTGCTTTTAATAGGAGTATCTACATAAAAAAATTGAATTTTTGAAGGTTTTACAGAGCCTTTCTCGGCGACACAGAGAATTATTCCTTTATAACTAAAACCATTCGGGTCATCTATCATTTTGCTTGTAAATAATTTGTTTGTTACTATATTCTCTTGAGCAATTATTACCTTTTCTTTCCCGTCAATAATAAAATATCCACCAGTATCATATGGGCATTCTCCCATTAATTTCAATATATCAGAGCCATTATTTTTCAATAGACAGATATCACTATGAAGCATTATAGGGATGCCACCGATAGCTATATCTTTAAACACTACATCTTTTACTACACCTTTATCATTTGTAATCCTAACCAAGACACTTGTAAATAAATGAGTCTCATATGTAAGATTTCTCATTCGTGCATCATTTGGAGTAATCAATTTAGGGGTTCCGTTTTCAAATGCTATAGGTCTATCTACATATATATCATCACCATTCAATCCGCCGATATAAATATCAACTTTGACAATAAGATTCTTATTACCATTGTCCTCCATTTTAATCATAGTGATAGGATTATTAGATTTAATTATCTCGGGTATTTTAACTTTTACAAAGTTTCTATAACTATCTAAATGATGTCCAGTAAATGGATATTTATGATCTTTAAAATATAAATCTAATATATCCCATTCGTTATTAATCATTCTTCTAATATTATATATTATATATTATATATATAATAACTAAAAAAAAATCTATTAGCTAATATATTAGCTAATATCTTAATTATTAAATATTAGATTAAAGCCTAAATCATATATTTTAAGTTTCCCTAGATTGCCAGGAGATGTATCTAATATTATACTATAAGGCTGAATAGTTTTACTTGTAAGATATGTTATAGATACTGTATCATTATTTTCGGAAGGTTCTCCTTTCATATGTAATATTCCACTACCACTTAAATTGCCATCAAATGTTAGCTTTCTATCTTTCGTATTTTTGAGATGTTTACCATATGTCGCTTGTATAATAGTATTTTTGGTACCATCTTTGTTATATAGAGTTAATATTCCTTCATTATCGAACTCCATATAATATTTATCATCAATCGATTTGAACTTTAAATATACAGGAACTGTTATATCTTTTAGCAAATATTTAGTATCTTCAAAGTTGAATGTTTTACCGCTATTTAATACATATTCGTAGTTTAATAATTTATCACCCCAGGGCATATAATGAAAAAAATTAGAAAACTTGGAATATTTTTCGTCTATTTTAAACATATTGAAGGTAATATCTTGAATGCCAGGGTAGCTTTTTCCAGGTTCTGTTCTAAATTTAATATCATTTATGATAGTATTATTATACGACCTATTAATTTTATTTCCTTCTTTTCCTTCTCTTCCAGCATATGCCAAAGATTCAGCAATAGCATCACGAGATATTTCATCTTTTTCCTCGTCTTTTAAAGAGCCGTCATCTGGCTTAGCTTCTTCCTCAGCATCCGATTTTATCTCTTCATATATTTTTTTTATTTCATCACTACTTTTTGAATACAAATCGTTAAAATCTCTTTTCATATAATATTGTGAAGCATATTCTTTAAATTGTAGGCATTTTGTAGGCATATAAACGCCACCACCATAATCTCCTTTAATATGGTTTATATCTTCACCAGCACCATCCGATACACAACCAAAATCATTACAGATATTATTCAATGACCTTTTAAATAAGTTATCATATCTCGTTTTATCAGATTTTTTTTTATTATCAAGAGCCTTCAAGAAATATGAATCAGTACTTGTCATATACTCCATCCATTTGTTTTGATTTGTGTAAGTATATAGTGATGGATAATAGTTATAATAATCACCATTGTTTCTCATCAAATTTGGGATATATATAATTACTTTCATCATTCCCTTGAAGGTATATTTCTCAAAAAAGGTATCTGAAAAATTATAGTTTACATCAGCGAACATATTTTTTAATACATATTTATTATCCCTTGATATTATCTTGGCAATTGATACATATATTGGGAGTGGTAGTAGAACATTATTCCCTTGTTTAAAAGGAGGTTTTACTTTTGTCTTAATAATGTTTAGGTTTTGAATTATATTCTTTTCAATATCATACATACTACAATCAAATTCTTTATAACACATATTTTCGTTGATATGATCGCGTTCCTTATACTGTTCCATAGTCATATGAATACATCGTTGATGTTTTAAGAAGGGTAGCTTTCCAGTAGATACATATTTTGCAAAATCTTCAGGTTTGCTTTTATCTTCTGTTGTAGATGCCGAAGATGTTACTCGCTGATTAGGAGCTGGCGCCGATGTCTTTTTGGCTCCTCCCGTTCCACCCGGAGGAGCCGGTGGAGGAGGTGGCGGAGGCAATTTATAAATAAGCATTTATTATTATTATATTTTATATGGATATAAATAATTGTATAGATTTATGTGTTATGAATAATACAGATTATGATATATCACAGGTAGTATTTAAGATATTGGAGGGAAAATATAGATATATATCAAATAATACTTGGGAGTATTTGGATAAAGATAATAATTGGGTTAGTGATATTAAACAGAGTAATTTCAAATATTCTATTAAAACCGAGGTATATACACATTTTATTAAGAGAGCTATTGAATTATGTGATAAAACGGGAGATACCAATATTATGTCTGGAAAACTCTTGGATATATCTTTAAAATTGAAAGAAGATAAATATATATCTATGATTATTAAAGAAAGTAGACAGTTTTTTTTAAATGAATAATAAAACTGAGTATGATTTATATAAAATAATTAAGGAAAATTATAATATCAATAGAAGCGATATATATATAAAGGATATATCTAACTCAGGGGATTTTAAAAACTTTAAGGAATTATTATTAAAGGATAGCTATTTTGATTGGAGTTTTTGTATTAAATACTTTGAAAAGTGTAATTATGCTTATCATATTGTTTGTAAAAATATTAATTTTTATATTCTTTTGGAAAAAGCGATAACTAAAAAGGCGCGAGATCATTTGTTTATTAGTATATATCGGGTTTATTTGATTAAAAAGCTATTTAATATTAAGCCATCGCAAGATTTCAACTATTACATATTGCTCAATCCTATAAAACGCAAACTTCCTAATAAAAATGGGGATAGAATGGAAGCTGTTAATATTAATGGAGGCTTCACATATTTTAACTCAAATAATATATATATTATAAGAAAAGAAGATTATGAGAAGGTAATATTACACGAATTATTACATCACAGCGATATACATTTTGAGAGATGGTCTAATAATAATATTAATCAAATAAAGAATATATGTGGAATATCCGATAAACAATTTTTATTACCGAACGAGGCAATAATAGAAACATACGCTGTAATATTTAATGTTATATTTTATTGTATTGAACACAATATGCCTTTTAGCAGTTTAAAGAAGATGCTTGCTGAGGATAAAGAGCATAATATAGCTATTGCTAAAAAAATATTGACCAAACAAGGGAATACTAAGTGGTATGAGAAAACACATTCATATTGTTATATTGTATTGAGAGCAATATTTTACATTTATTTTAAGGAGTTTGTGCAAATATATAGATATAACAACGATGATGATATAACTTCATTTATTACCAAGTATTTTCCAAGAATCCTAAGAAAAATACGAGAAAATGGGCGAGGAGACAATCGCAATAAATATATCAAACATACTATATTTAATAACTTTTAAGCTTTTTGATATAAATAATAATATCAGTATATTTAATAAGGTGTCATAGAGAGATACAAATGTCAATTGAAGATATTAATTATCTTAAAAATAATAGTATAAAACAGAATTATACATTTTTAATAGATAGTACGGACAGAGATAGGGATAAATATCCGAATCCTAATAAATATGTAGTTGATTTTACAGTACCCTTTAAAAATGTTATTGGTATGGAAATAATAGATGCGAGTATTCCGCGAACTATGTATAATATAGATGTTGAAAACAATCTATTATATTATTATTTGGGTAATGATGAGAATGATCCTATAATTAAGAATGGCGTAACTGAAAAAATAGCTTGTGATATAGTTACGAGTAATTGTACTTATATTGATGGCTATACAAAAATAACCAATGGTGCTTTTATAGAACTTAGTAATAATATTAACATATATAATATATACTCAAATTATATACCAGGTCTTGAGATAAATGCGGATATGAATAATAGTTTTATAGGAGGAACTGAGATTGGCATTACATATTCTTTTAAAATTAAGGCAGAGGCAACATATAATTCTTCGAAAAATAATACATATTGTGTATTTAGTTTAGGATATTACCATTTATGGAAGCAAACAAAAGAAAAATATACTGGAATGAGTGTAAGTGTCGTCAAGAGAAGTACAGGAACTCTTTATAATATCCAGTTTATAATGGGGGATGGTAGTGTAGCTGGAGATACACAGGTAATTCCCGATGTTGATTTGAGTGGAGAGGTTCATATATGCTGGACAATATTTGAAAATAATTGGGTTATATATATTTCTAATAGTAATCTTTCAATAAATATTACTAAAAATATAACAGTAGCAAAAACTATAAAGAATGTATTCTATGTCAGGAAATTTATAGGAAAATCTCTCGTGGCACCTATTACTAATAATCTTAATGGCAATTTATATAAGGAATTTTGGACGGCTGATATGAATGCTGTAATGTATATAAAGGATTTTAAAATATATAATAGGGCTCTAAGAGCCGAAGAGATAATATTATGTAAAAACAATAGTATTTTTGATATGCCATTTTGGTATAAGCTGTATGATAATAGTACAAAAAACAGTGGAAGCACTGAATTGATAGACTATCCTGATATATTTAGCAAACTGTCGGTAGATACGGGAGATTATACATTGAAGACATTTTTATTAAATTATGAAGAAATAGAGGATACAGAGGTAGGATTTAAGAAACACTCTGAGCCTGCTGAATTGACGAATTTAATAGATATATACAGCAGATTGCCTTTTATATTTGATATGAAGCGTTCTACTATATATGAAAATCTTGGTTTTGATTTATACAATTCTATAAACCCTAATTATATCAACGATAGATATCAATATAAAGCTATATATAATAATAATCCGAAGATGTACAAAATGTTTCATAGTATATTAAATACTGATATAACGAAGGTTATACTTACTATACAATATGATAAACATATAATAACATCACCGGGTATTGTGTATTTAATAGGAAATAAATATATTGTATTAAAATGTCCTGAAATAGAAGAGCATCTATTTGGTTCTTTGTCATATTCTAAATATTCTCTTGGTTTAGCCAAATTCCGCGTAGATAATGTAGGTATAAATAGTGAAAGGTTAGCAATTACTAAATTGCCTGTAAGAGAGTTTCATCCAATTGGTAAATTATCTCGAATATCCTTGCGATTTGAAACAAATCGTGGGACTCTATATGATTTTAAGGGTGTTAATCATAATATTGTATTTGCTATTTATTATTATGAGCCAAAACAGAACAAATTTCCAGAAGGTTCAATATTAAACCCTGAATATAAGATGAATTATATAGATTATAAATATTATCAAGAAGAGATTGAAGGTGATAGTGAAGATGAAACAGAAGAATATTCAAGAGATAATATAAATGACTATAAAAAGAAGGAAATTGACTATAGCGATGAGGGAATAAAATTAAAACAATATAATGAACATTTTGTAAATAAAGATGACAGTGACGATGATAATGAAGCTGATACATAATACTTCTAGTGTGTAATTATGATAACTTAAAAAGAAACTAGATTTTTCTAAAAATTTGAAAAATAAAATTTGAGTACATCTCTTGATTTATTTTGTAATTTCTAAAAAACTTTTGAAATTTTAGAAAAAACAGAAAGATGTACTCAAATTTAAAATTGAAAAAATAAAGATTTTTAGTGTCTCAAAAACTGCTCTATTACTCTAAGTATTTATAACAATTATCAAGAGGCTATTGAGAGGCTATTGAGAAGCTATTGAGAGGCTATTGAGAGGCTATCTAGCTAACTTCTTTAATTATAGAATCGACATCTAATTTTTTAAGAACATTATTATTTATTTTTTCTACATAAAACTGTTTATTTGTTAAAGTATTACATTTACCAATTAAATCTACTATATTAGTTTTTTGCTCTGCTGTTAAAGTTATAATAGGATTAACACGTGCTTTGTAATCATCTATGGATTCCAAAACAATTTTAGCAACATCGTTTGCGGCTACATATTTTTTTCCCGCTTCTTTAATAATTATAGTATCAATTTCGTATAATTTTCCATTAGTAACAATAGGTGTAGTTTTTAACTTAACTTCTGCTGTTGCAGCAGTTCCAGTAGTATCTCCGGGAGCTCCTATAGTTATTTTAGGAGGCGCATTTTCATAATATTTGCCATTTGATGTTAGTGTAATAGATTCTATACCTTTATTCTCATCGCTTTTAACAACCATATTATTTATAACAGCTGATACAGGCTCTGTATCTACAACAGTATTAGCGGCTTTATATTCAGCTATACTTGGGCCAAATGTTATATTACTAGAATCTGTAGTTTCATATTTAGTCCCTCCTTTTCCAGTAGTTATTTGTATTCTTTCAATCTCATAAAGTGGTGGAGTAGTGCCTGTTATAGCTGTTGTACTTAAAATAGCTGTAGCTTCTGCCTGTGTAGAATCTGCTACTGTAGGCTTGGGAATAGTTATTGTAGGAGGCCTGCCACTGTAATATTTGCCTTTATTTGTTCCAAGATTTATTGCGGTTATTGCTTTTGTTGTGGGATCTACAGTTATGCTTGCTATAGTAGCGTGTACAGGCTCTGTAGTTGAAAATTTTTCTATAATGCCTTTGTGTCCGCTTGTGCTTCCATAATTATCAGCTATACACCCATACATTAATACGATGAATATGGCAAATGCTAATATTAATGATATATATGTAAAAAAACTCTCATAATCAATGAATTTATTCATTTAATCTGTAATACTTAAAGATTATTATTTTTTCGAATTTTTTATAATTTATTTCCATATATATATATAGATATTATGACAGATTTAAGTTTATTATATGGCGGAGACGATAATTTATTAGGAGACAATATTGATAATTCATATTCTCCGCAAAAATTTAATAAAATGAGTAATAATGATATATTAATGGAAGATAAACATTCGAAATCGCAGCATTCGCAGCATTCGCAGCATTCGCAGCATTCGCAACAACAGGCTCAACAAGCACAGCAAATGGCTCAACAGGCTCAAATGGCTCAACTGCAAGCTCAACAGCAAGCTCAGCGGGCACAACAGCAAGCTCAACAAGCTCAGCAGGCTCAGCAGGCTCAGCAGGCTCAATATAAGGTTGAAAATATACAAAGTATGAATACATCATTAGTTCCTATGAATAATTCTTATAAACAGCCTGATAATGATTATTCAAAAAGAAGAGGAAACGAATACAATTTTTTTGATAGAATGAATTTAAAAAGAACCGAAGTTATTAAGCTATCATTATTTTCTCTTGTAATTGTTCTAGGTATTTCAATAGATAGAATGCTAACATATTATTTATCTAAATATATTGGCGATAATATACTGACAGATTTCCAAGAGTTCTTATTGAGAATAAGCTACCCCATAACTATCTTTTTATTATTATGGATATTCAAAGCTATATAAGGTATTGGTATACATTTACAAAAATATAAAAATATAAAAATATATAGTAATAAAGGCTAATAAAATATTAATGAATATCAAAGATACCAAAGATTTACTTATAAAATTTTTTATAATACTATTATTTATTGTGGTACTTATTATAAATGTTATGGAAATAAGCAATTTTGCTTTTAGTAGATATAAACTGTCCGCTGTATCATCAAAGGAAAATAATCCGAGTTTAGATAGTTTAAACAAGCGATACTGCAATTATACTTCTATGTTTTCTGACAAGGATACTGTAGATTACAATAATTATATGTTTGTAATTATCTATGGCATTCTGTTTTTCCTATTTTGGTATAATACTATTATAAATATATTTTCCTCATCAGCAATGTCTAATGAAATCAAGATAGTGTTTTATAAAAATTATTTCAATTATGATATTTATAAAAAATATAATTACGAATACACATTTATACGTGGTCTTCAAATATTTATTCTTGTAGCCTTCTTATTTCACTCCTACATCTTATATAACGAATTTATGGGTACAAATGAAGAAGATATGAAGATACACGATAATGTTAAAAAAATAGATGCGGCAATTATACAAAATATAGACTGTAATTTAATTAGGATTCACGACCCTTCTAAGGGTAAATATATTACAAGAGATACTCTTGGAACATATTTAGTAAATATACCAGAAATGAAAACCAATGCTGATGTAGATAAATATGTTAAAATATGTATGACTGCTATAATAATTAATAAGAATAGCAATAATGCGAAAAAAACAATCAAGGATGTTCAAAATATCTGCGAAAACCCGAGATGTATATATAGCAGATTAGAAAATAATATGGAAGATATATTTCCGGAAAACATAGATAAATACATAGATATAATAAGGTCGGCGATAAAAACAAAGGAATACGCCGAATTAACAACGGCACAAATATCTGAACTGTCTATTAAATATAAAGAGATAAGAAAAATACTCGTTGATAGCTTTAATATTATAAAGAGCTATAAGTCTTCGCACGTTATTTATTATAAATTTGGGCTAATTACAACAGTGCTTGCTGGTATATTTTTTGCTACATCTGGGATAGCATATTTCTTAATATATGATTTTATTAATAAAACTGACTTACGCAAATCCTTATTTAAATCGCCACTACCATTACCTCTTGATTATTTTGTTAGTACATATTTTAATACAGTTGTTGCTTATATAGTAGCAATGATTGGTATTTATATAGCATTTATTATTAATTTCTAATAAGAAAATGGTTAATTTTTATTATAATTATTAAATTAGAATATATATTTAATAATAATGAATGATATGTTAGTTAATATTATTACGAATATAATATATATAGCTGCTATATTAATAGTAGTAATTTTAGTATTGGCACTGATAAATTATATTCTATATACAATATATTCTATTAAAGAAATAATTGTACATAACACATTTGAAGATGCTATACACTATAAGCTCAAAGATATTTACAATTATAAATTAATAAATTATATTAATACAATTAACGCTGATACTAATTATAAATATGATATATCAAGCGAATTTAGTTCAGAAAAAATAATTGATATGAAAGAGTTTAAGCTTACTAAGATATCTCAGGGTTCGTCAAAATATATAGACCTTACATATCTAAAAGACTTTAAAACAGAAGGTGATATAACTACTTCATTTAAATTAAAATTGAAAAATATAGATGCTTTAAAACTCGATGATTTTAAGATATTATATGATAAGATATCTATAGATATATATAAAATACCTGAAGAGGATTTAATAGTAAAATATATTGATAATGATAATACATATTATTATAAAATTGAATATGAATTAAAAGATTATAATGAGTATTTAAAAAATAATAATATAGATATTAATATAAATAAAAGTCTATATAGCGATATTGTATCATTCAGCAAAAATGATACAACTACTATTCCTTCTACAACAGCTGTAGAAACTAATAAGAAGATAATTGCTAAGGACGGAATAATAATACTTTATAAGGATGTCAATAATAATAATAATATTGAAAAGGTAAGAAATAATACTGATATCTACGGATATATATTAAATGGGTTATTTCTGTTAATTCCTACGACATTATTATGGTCAAATGATAAATATTCTACTGGATTGTATGTAAAAACGAATAATGATTTTTACGAGATAATTTTATTATTGCTATTTATAATAATAATCATAATATTATTCGCATTAATAAATGATTTTTACACATATATATTTAATATTGCCAAAAATGCCAAAATAGAAGAAGAGCTATTTATTGCCAAAATTATGGATAAAAATATTCATTTGGTTGTAATATCATTATGTATTATTATTTATTGTATTATACATAGTACCATATATTTTTTCACATTTATCAGTGGAACTTATAAAAAAATCAAGGCAATGTATGCTGATTTAATTGTTGCCGATGAATATATTAGAAATGAGGTGAATAAGTATTTAATAGCTAATAATTTCAACAGTGATGCAATAATAGAGACATTTAATGATATAGCTTATGGTGGCGATATCAGCTATGTTAAAGGAAAATATAATGTAATCGATGGAACAACTAATCAAGATATTTATGATATTAAAAAGAAGTTTGAGGAAAAGATGATAGCTATTAATTACAGCTTTAATTACGACGAAAATATATACAACACAAATATATATACAAATACATTCTTTACAAAAATGAAAAATATTATATATCAAACACAATATAAAGATGATACAATAGCAAGCATAACTGTAGATCCTACAACAAAAGCAATAACCGCAATAAATCTTGGAACAAATAAAGGCAAATATTACAAAGATGAACCTCCTACAATAACTATTCCTAAGCCTACAGTAGCAGATTCTATACAAGCGGAAGCTATAGCTATTTTAAATACAACACCTATAAGTGGTACTAATCCACCACTTTACGAGATTTCACAAATAAAAGTTACAACAGGAGGGACTAAATATGATATAGCATTTAAAGATAAAATAAAAATAACTAATAATTTTGTTAAAGATAATATAAATAAAACATTATTATTGGTACTTATTATATACTTATATTTTGTTAAGAATAATATTGATGACCCTTACATATTAATTAAATTGAATAAGCTTATATTTGGAAGAGTTGCGAATATAGGAATACCTGAAATAGACGAAGAAATACATAATACCCTAACATTAAGGTCTTTATTAGGACACAATTTAGAAAATAAGGCGATAATAGATGACTTAGAATATGAAACAAAACTGATATTTGATAATATAGAAAATAATGAAAATGAAAATGTTAAGAAAAAAATTAAAAATTATAATACAGATGTTAAAAAGAATGTTTTAGACTTTTCAAATAAGTTATATGATGTAGAATTAGATTATTGGGGTGCTGTATATTTTTTCAATTTATATTTAGTATTAGAAATAATGTTAGGGTGTTTTGTAATTTTGGCAATCTTACTGATTATTAAATATACTGATAATGATATGAGGGAAAATGTAGAAAGGTATATTGATAAAATGAACGAATTGATTAAACAAATGATGGATGAAATTAAAAGTGCTATTTTGGGAGTTGTTTAGATTAAGATTATATCTCCAAATATTTAAAATATTATTATTTAAATAAAAGAAGGTAATATTATGCCTTGCGAAATAGCATACTTTGTTGATAATGAGAAATACAATATGACACTGTTTTTAATAAACTTTTATATATGCTTGATAATAATAATAACTTTGTTAATATTAGCGAATACCATTTATAATTATTATATATATAATAACATTCTTTCAGAAAAAACAGATAATGACCCTTATGTAATAGAAAATAGTGATCTTCCCAAGAAAGTCGGTGAATTTCCTAATAACAAAATATTAATTGGGGAAACTGTTGATTATAAGCTTTTTATTAGTCTTCTTCTTGACCAAAATATGTATTATAACGATAAATATTTCACTTTAAATATTACAAATATATTATTGGATGTCTTTATGTTAGCAACAATAGCCTTGGTGTGTTTAACAATAATATAT
>JACCED012183902.1_pt1 | contig 15212 bp, 6 predicted proteins | sample 7455021 | NCBI WGS metagenome assembly JACCED01 (sample SAMN15323456, study PRJNA562643) | freshwater metagenome | isolation source: river surface water | place: USA:Blue River Watershed | collected 2017-08-19 | reverse complement strand
CGGGGGTCGCCGCCACATTCCAATTGAACTGAGCCTCTTCCATTACCTCCGCCAACGATGTCCGCGAGATCGAGGGCGGCTCCGTTGAGGCGGGCGATTTCGGCGCGAACGGCGTCGAGTTCGTGCTGGAGTGTTTTGCGGTGCGACTCGTTGCGTTTTGCTTGATCAGGGTTGATGTCCCGTTCGCCGCGTTTGACGCCTGCGAAGATGGACCAGAGACCGTAGTATTCCCGCTGCGTGATGGGATCGAGTTTGTGATCGTGGCAGCGGGCGCAGTTGACGGTGAGACCGAGCGAAGCGGTGAAGACCTGGGTGACGATATCGTCGAGGTCACTGGCGCGAGCGGAGCGCCGGAGCATGTCGCTTTTGGTTTCAACGTGTCCGACGAAGTCCCAGGGGCCCGCCGCGAGAAACCCGGTTGCGATGACGGATTGGGAATCGGTCGGGGCTAGGACATCGCCTGCGATTTGTTCCCGGAGGAAGCGGTCGTATGGTTTGTCGTTGTTGAGTGAATCAATGACGTAATCACGATAGCGCCAGGCGTTGGGTCGGATTTGATCACGTTCAAATCCGTGGGTGTCAGCGTAGTGGGCGATGTCGAGCCAGTGGCGGGCCCAGCGTTCGCCGTAGTGCGGGGAGGCGAGAAGTTCGTCGACGAGTTTTTCGTAGGCGTTCGGGTCGGGATCATGGACGAACCTGTCGACTTGATCGGGGGAAGGCGGGAGGCCGAGGAGATCGAAGGTGAGGCGACGGATGAGGGTGCGGCGGTCGGCGGATCGGGAAGGGGACAGGTGATGGTGAGCGAGGGATGTTTGGATGAGCGAGTCAATGGTTGTGGTTTGAGGAAAGGAGGTTGTGAGGGGTTGGACAGACCAGTGGTTCAGTTTTTTTTGGGCTTTTTCGCGATCTGATTCGGACTCTGGCCATGGGGCGCCGGCGGCGATCCAGGCGTGGAGGGTTTTGATGGCACTTGGCGGGAGGCGTTCGCCCTCGGGAGGCATCTGCAACGCGGGATCGGTGCTGGTGATGCGGTCAAGGAGGTGGGATTGATCGGGTTTTCCGGGGACGATGGCGGGACCATCATCGCCGCCTTGGAGGGCGGATGTGCGCGCATCGAGGCGCAGGTTGCCTTTTTGTTTTTTTTCTCCATGACACTTGATGCAGTGCGTCTCGAGGAGGGGCCGAATGGTTTCGTCGAAGGGGTCGGCGGATGCGCGGAGGATGAGGGTGAAGCTGGCGATGAGGAGGAGTGGGAGGGCGGCGCGCATGGCGGGTTGTGGGTTCAACGTGGGGACGCGGACGTGTATTGGTAAGAGGTCATACCAATCTTAAAGGTGAGTCAATCGGCTGACTGTGGGCGGGAGGTTTTAGCGGGAGCGGTTTGGGTAGGGGGGTTTTTTGACGGGCGAGGCGGGTTGCTCGGCGAGTTTGCGTTGGATTTCGAGAATCGCGCGTTCGAGTTGGGGATCGATTCCTTTGGCGAGGGAGGCGGGGTCGTCGAGGACCTCGATATCTGGTGAGACGCCTTCACCCTCGATGATCCACCCTTTTTCGGGTTCGTAGATTCCGAAGGTGGGAACGGTGATGGTGCCGCCATCGATGAGGTGAGGGCAACCGGTCATGCCGATGAGTCCGCCCCACGTGCGAGTGCCGATGACGGGGCCCAGTTTGTGTTTTTGGAAGAGCCAAGGGAAGCAGTCGCCGCCGGAGCCGCTCCATCGGTTTGCGAGCATCACTTTTGGACCGTGAGCTGCCACGAACGGGTTACTCCAATCGGCCCCGTCGCGGACTCCCCAATAGTGGGTGATGGGGCGGTTGAGTAATTCGATGAACCGGTCGGGAATTTGGCCGCCGGCATTCCAGCGTTCATCGATGATGAAACCGTCTTTGTGGGTTTGTCCGCGCCACTGCCGATAGAGTTCGTTTTGGCCGTCTTCGGCGGTGTTTGCGACGTAGATGTAAGCGATTTTCCCGTTGGACTGTTTTTCAACCTGGCGTCGGTTTTGTTCGATCCATGCGAGGTGCCGCAGTTTTGCCTCGCTCGCGAGAGGTTTGAGCAGGACGAGCCTTGCTCCATCGGGGGAGGGGCGGTCATTGACCGCGATTTGAATGGTGCGTTCGGCGAGCCCTTGGAACGCGGCGTGGATCTCTTTTTTGGGATCAATGGGGATACCGTTGACGGCGACGATCCAATCGCCTTTGCGAACATTGATGCCCGGCTCCAGGAGGGGAGAGCGGACGCCATCCCAAGGGGCGGTTACTGGGATGTTGGTGATCCGGTAGGCGTTCTGTTCCATTCGGTAATCACAGCCGAGGTAACCCACTGGTTTGCGTGATGCTTCTTCGAGGTCTCCGCCGCTTCGGTAGGTGTGGGACGAGTTGAGTTCGCCGAGGAGTTCTCCGAGAACGATGTTCACATCGTTGCGGGTGGTGCAGGCGTCGATGAGTCGGCCGTACCGATCTTTCATGGCTGTCCAGTCCACGCCATGGAGGGCTGGATCGTAGAAAAAGTCGCGTTCGATGCGCCATGCGTCTGCAAAGATCTGGCGCCATTCGGTTTTCGGATGGATGGCGGCTTCGACGCCTTCGAGTGGAACGTTGCGGTCGCCTTTTGCTCCGTCGGCGGTGAGGGCTGCGGTCATCCAGGTGTTGTTCCTGGTGAAGAGGATGCGTTTTCCTTCCGCGGAGATCTCATAAGCAGACACGTCCTCAAGGATGCGCCGTTCGGCTCGCGCCTCGATCTCATAGGACCAGAGGATGGGATTGCCCCCGCTTCCCGAGCGGGGAAGGTTGCGGAAGAAGACGCGGCCGGAGGTGGCGGCGAGTTGATCGATTTTTCCGCTGCCGACGGGGAGCACGATTCCCCGAGCCTCAAAGCCATCGAGGTCGATCCGGAGAGCTTCCTTTTTCTGGGCGGCTTTCGCGTCAGCCGCCTTTGCTGGTTCGCTGGAGGTTGGCTTCGGGGCGGGCGTATCGGATTTCGCGGGGCTCGGTTGAGGTGTTTGGAGGGAGGGTTCGCTGTCGACCAAAACGACCTCTGTCGTTGGTTTTTCCTGCTTCGCGGGAGACTCCACTTTCTTTTGTGGTTTGGAAGGTTCCTCGTCGTTTTTCGGGAGGAATGGGGATGCGATGTCGCGGCGTAGTGGAACTGCGATGAGCGAGTGGCTATTGGTGTATGCCCAGCTGTTGTCGAACTCGCTGCGGGTTGCCCGAAACTGGCGTTTGGAGCGGTAGTAGAGGTACTTTCCATTCGGATCGAAGACGGGCAGATCGTCATCGTGGAATGCTGCTGTGACGCGGTGGTGTCTGTGTTCGAGAGTGTTGTAGAGGCAGATGGCGTTCTGCCGATTGTCCGTGTCGGCTGCGTAAGTGAACCAGGTGCTGTCGGGGCTCCAGGACACCTCGAACCGATCAAGCATTCCTTGGTAGTGCCACATCAGGTGGTCCACCTGATGAAGTCGCTTGGTTTCGCGCTCGTAAAGGTGAACGGTCATCGCGGAGTCAATGAAGACGATCTTCGAGCTATCAGGGGACCACTGAGGGTGGTAGCGCCATCCGGGACCGAGATGGGTCAGGATCTCCTCGTTGCCGGAGCCGTCGGCGGGCCGGACCGCCAGTTCATATTCCCCGGTGCGGTCCGTGAAGTAGGCGATGAGGCGTCCGTCCGGTGACCATGTGGGCATCCGGCACGCGGCAGGGGAGGTTTCCGAGGTGGCGAATGCGCGCGGAATTCCGGATTCGCTGGGCACGCTGAACAGCCGGCCGCGCGCCTCCAGGACGACACGTTTGCCGGAGGGTGAAATGGTTGCTGATCGGATCTGTTTGCCGAGCGGAATGGTCTGCGTGCGGGTATGGCGCTCGTCGGAAATGATCTGGATGGGGATAGCGCGGTGCCGTGATGTTTTAAGGTCGAGCACACAGATCTGCCCGGCGTACTCGAATGCGATTTCCTCTTTGTGAAGAGAGGGCGTGTGAAGGTCGTAATCGGTGAAGTGGGTGAGCTGGCTGAATGTCTCGGTTGCGAAGTCGTAGGACCAAAGATTGACGCGTTTTGCGGCGTCACGATCGGAAGTGAAGTAGAGTTTTCCGTTTTCCGCCCAGAGGGGTTGGGAATCGTTCGCGGGATTTTCTGTCAGATTGCGTGCGGAATGATTTTCCAGATTGAAGATCCAGATGTCGGGTGCGAGCCCTCCGCGGTAGCGTTTCCATGTCCCGGAAGAGGTCGCCGGATCGGTATTTGTCATGGTGTAGGCGATCTGCTTTCCGTCGGGTGACGGGCATGCCCATTCTCCGTAGGGGATGGGCAGCGGGATTGCCGGCCCTCCGTTTTTTCCCATCTGGAAGAAGCGCGAGACTCGTTCCGTGAAGGATTCCCGTTTTGACGCGAAGAGGAGGGATTGCCCGTCGGGGAACCAGTTCAGAAGCCGGTCTGCTCCTCCGTGAAACGTGAGACGCTGGGGCGCGCCTCCCTGAGCGGGAATGGTGTAAACATCCTCGCTACCTTCGTAGTTCGCGGTGAACGCGATGGTTTTTCCGTCTGGGGAAAATCGGGGATTCGTCTCTTCGCCTTTGGCGGAAGTGAGGTGCGCGGCCAGGCCGCCACTCTTCGGAACGGTCCAAAGATCGCCTGCGTGAATGAATGCAATCTGGGTATCGGAAAGAGCGGGTTGCCGGAACATGGCATGTCCGGGCGAGGGAGCGTCAGCGCTGTGGACCGGACCGATGAAGAGGGGGGAAATGCAAATTCCTGCGAGGAGGGAGAGGTTGGTGTGGCGCATGAAAGGCTGAATGGGACGTTTTGTTGAGGGGGTATCAAGCGAACCGGTTGATGAGGCGTTCGAGAACGTTCCGTGTGATGGTTTGGATACGGTGATCTGGGCCCTGTGGCGCGGTGTAGACGCGAGGGCGAACGTACCCGGGCGGGGCGCTTAGCCCATCCGCCCACCAGCAGGTTGCGGCATTGAAGACCACATTGCTTTGTGGACCGTAGTAAACTGTTCCCGTGTATTCACCTCCGTTGAGCGTTCCTGGACTGCTTTGGGTTGGTCCGGTAGCGACAACTTCGAGGTTCGAAATCGGAGCGGGGTCTCCATGCCATTCCCAGCCAATGACACCCGGTACGCGGTCGCCGAGGCGCATCCCGGTATTTTTGTAGATCCAGTGTTCGGGACGCGAGCAGATCCAGTCCGCGCCGCCGGTGACAGGTCCGGTGCTCTGTGCTCCGATGAGGGAGTTTGCATAGGGCGGTTCATGTTTGAGGGAGGACATGGAACTGAATTCGCGGGTTCCACCCGGCGGACCAAACACGCCGATGCGTTGGAACCTCGAGGTTTGTTCATCGAACGCGATTTTGCCGCACACTGCATTTCCGGAGAAGAAGCCCACTCCGACTCCTGCGCGGATGGCGGCTTCGATCCGTTGGTACATTTCGAGAGACCAGTATTCGTCGTGTCCGACGCTTAGAAAGCCTTTGGCCCGCGTTGGTTCAGCGGTACCTTTATGGGTGTCGGTATTGGAGACGTAGGTGACGTCGTAGCCGAGGGATTCGAGCCAGTGAACGAAGGGGAATTCCCACAGGAAGAACTCGCCGGACCCGATGGAGAGAGGGGCGTCGAGGATCTGGCAGTACTTACCGTACGGCCTGCGGTAGCTCACTTCGACGCCACCGCCCCAGTGCCAGGTATTTTTGCCATCGTCATAGAGTGAGAACTGAGAGGGCCAGCGGTTGTAGGCCTGCCAGGTGTTATCGCTGGTTTGGAAGATGAGGTCGGCGGGGCGATGATCACGCACGACGAAGATGACGTAGCTCTCCGTGCCGCAAATCAGGTTGGTGAGTTTTCCAACGTAGACGCCGCTCTGCCAGTCGTCGGGAATGATGATGGTTTTACAGGCGGCCCAGTGGCACTCGCGGACTCGGTTGGGGCCGATTTCAGGATCAGATTGTGTGGTTCCGTTGAAGGATCCGAGGTGTTGCATCAGGCGTCCCCCGAGGCCGCCATAGTAGCCCATCCGGTAGACACGAATTTCGAATGGAGCGGGAGGGTTTGTGCTGACGTGGAAGGAGAGGGATTCACCGGCGCGCACGGATGCGCGGGAGACGTACCCTTCAATCCACGGACAGCGGTACTTGGAGACGGGTTCGGTCCGCGTTTTTGTTAGCTGCCAATCGAGTGTGCCTTCGCGTGCGTTTTCTCGCTGGATGGGATTCTCGGTGGAGTCCGCTGATCGGGCTATCAGCGGTGGCAGCAGAAAGGCTGGCGTGGAGCGGAGGAGGTCTCGTCGGTTCAGCATGAGCGATTATCGTGAGGGTTGGGGCGTCGCCTTTTTTCCGCAGGATTCCAGATAAGTGATGAGATCGGCAAGCTCCTGAGGCGAAAGGATTTTATCGTATCCTGAGGGCATCATTGAGGTGCTGTCGGGCACGATGGCGGAGACAAGTTCTCGCGCGATGGCGGTTTCGGAGCCGGGGGCTGTTGCGAGGATGATGCGTGCGTTGGATTCTGAACGGATGATCCCGCGCAGGTCTCCTTGGCCGCGGGTTCGGAGGGTGACGGGTTCATAACTTCGGACGAAGCTGGCACTCGGATAAACGATGGCTTCGAGAAGATCCGTTTTTGTGCGTACAGCTCCGATGGACGTGAGGTCGGGTCCGAGTTTGCCGCCTTGGTAGCCTTGTTGATGACAAAGCGTGCATGCGGCTTTCTGGCTGTTGAAGACATTCCGTCCGCGTGCAACGTCGCCTTCAGGGAGAGTTGATCCGAGTTGGCGGAGTGTTTGGCGTTGTTCTGCGACGGATGCGTCGATTTGTTCCAGAAGTTGATCGCGTTTCGCGGCGAGGGGTTGCGGCAGGTTTTGGAGCGCGGATCTCAGGGTGCTGGCGCTGAGGGTGGAGCGCTCGGGATGTGAAAGGAGTGCGGAGAGGATGGCGTCTTGTACGGTCGTGGGAGCTCCTCGAATGAGACCGGGAAGGACGCGTAAGATTGCGACCGCATCAATCGAGGGGAGAGCGCTTAGCAGCGTTTCGCGTTGGCTCGGAGAAAGGGTGGATCGTCCTAGAACGTCGGCCGCGGCGAGTCGGTCTCCCAGCGGGTTTTCTGCAGGCAGCGCTTGGAGTGCTGCGTGGAAGAGGGGTTCGGAAAGCGGGGTGAGTTCTGGCAATGCCAGCGCCACGGCAACCTTTGCTTTCGTGGAGAGCGCGGGGAGATTTGCGTAGCCGAGGAGGGCGGGGAGGAGGTGCTCACGAGAGTTTGGGTGTGCGAGCAGTGATTTTGTGGCAGCGAGGATGAGCGGTCTTGTGGACGGGATGCCGGGCCCCTGTGCGAGGAGTTTTACGAGGCTGGTTGTCCAGGTCGTAGGGGGTGATTTCAGGCCAGAGGCGGCGATGGTGCTGAGGGCAGCCGCGAGGCTCCACTCAGACTTCGATTGGAGCATGGTATCGATCACCGTTTGGATGGCAGGCGCTTTGATCAGGCGCGTCAAAAGGTCTTGAATGGCATCGGAGGCGGCGGGTGGTTCGGGAAGGGAAAGCGTAGTGGTCAAGTGGTGCGCGATTTGATCGGCCCACTCAGGGTGGCGGGTTGAGATGAAGACGGCGGCTTCGCGAAGGATTGCGTCTTGGGAGAGGAGGTGCGGCAGCACATCGTCCGCGGTCAGATCACTAGCCGGCATTTCGCTGAGGGCGATGAGGCCTGCGCGACGCGTGAGTGTTCCGGGGAACTTCTCCATGGCGCGACGAAGTTCGTTGGGATGGTTGAGTTCGATGAGCGCATGGATGAACGCGTGTTCGAGGAAGATGTCTCCGGGGTCGGATTGGTAAGATTGGAAGAGCGGCTCAATCGCATGCGGTGAACCGAGTTGCCCGAGTGCGGATATCCCCGCGCGGCGGACGTGTTCCGACCAGGGGCTGCGTTCGGGTTTGAGCATGGCCGTGAGGGCCAGGAAGGTGGAAGGATCACGGAGGAGGCCGGCGTATTGCGTTGCCAGAATGCGAACGGGTTCTGTGCGGTGATGGAGGCCTTCTCGGACGAGGGAGAGAGCCGTGGGAGTTCCATTGAGCCACAGCGCACGAAGCGTTCGTGCTGCGCTCTGTGTTTCTAGCGCCTTTTGGCGGAAGAGCAGTTGAAGTTCGGGTATGATGGCAGTCCCTCGAACCGCGATTTCGCGAATGGCAGACTCCACGACACAGATTCGTGGATCGGCCAGCAGGTCTACCAACCTTCCGTGTGAAAGGGTTTTGAAGTTGATGCGTGTCCCATACGGGTCGAGTGGTCGCTGAGCGCCTGTCTTTTTGATCCGGTAAATCGCGCCGAGAACTTCAGGCTTTGCGAGTTGAGAAGTGGGACAACAGACCTTGTACCAACCACCGGTGTCGACGATCAGAACGCTTCCATCCGAGTCCTCAAGGACATCGGTCGGATGAAAGTCGTGGTTATCCGACGCGACAAAATCGGAGTCGACGCTCCGGTAGGTGGATCCGAACGGTTCGAGGCGGTGGCGGACAACTTTACGCAGGTTGAAGAGGGCGGTGAGGAAGTTGTCTCGGTATTCCCCGCCGAAGGAGGTGGAGCGTATCCGCATGGTGCCACTGGGCGCGCCTGCACCGAAGTGCGTTAGTGCCGGAAGCAGCGGCCCTGTCCGAGGAACATCGTTGGTGACATCATTGATTTTTGGAAAAACACCGCCTCGGACTGCGTGACCGAGTCCATCGCGTTTTCCCTCGCCGGAGAGGTCGATAAAGGTGGAGGAGAAGATGGGCTCGCCGGTGAAGGTGAAGTCGAGCCCGACGGGGTTGTCCATTCCGCCCGACATGACGGCTTCGAGTTCTGAGCCGTCTGGTTTGGCGCGCATGATGTGGGCCGCGCGGTCTTTGCGGATGGTTCGTGTTCGGAAGTGCGGGACGTCCTGCTCGGCAAATGCGCCTTTGGTCCAGTAGAGGAAGCCATCGGGACCTGCGTAGGGGCCGTGGAGATCATTGGCACAACCGGTGATGGTTTTGCCGTCGAACCAGATGGTTCGTTCGTCGCTGACGTTGTCGTTGTTTGTGTCTGTGAACTTCCAGATGGCGGGGGGTGCGGCGACGAAGATGGCGTTGTCGTGCCAGAGGATGCCTTCTGGGAACGGGACGTTGTCGGCGAAGACGGTTGCTTTGTCATAGACGCCCGTTCCTGTGGTGTCTTGGAGGCAGAGGATCCGGTTTTTTGGGTCTTTGTTCTGGGCTTCGACGGGACGGACTGTTGAACCGGAGGAAACCGTGACGAAGAGGCGCCCGTCGGGGCTGAGGGACGCGTTAACGGGGCGATCGGCGAGGGTGGGCGGGGCGGCGAGTTCGATGGAGAAGCCGTCGGGGAGTTGGAAGCGGTGTCCGTTGAGTTCGGTCTCGGCCGCGGTGGCGGCGAGCGAGAGGGTTGCGGTGATCAGGGGGAGAGCGGTGAGGAGTCGCATGGTGGCCGGACAGTCTTCATGACATTGAGCGGGTTCCGTACTTGAGCCCCTGAAAGTCGGCGTCGGCAGGCGGGTGGATGCGACAGCGGCCCGGGGGAGTGACGGGTGGAGATTGGGTCGGAGACCACGGAGTCTTGGGAGGGCGAACACAACGAATTGAAGGGAGCCCCGCAGTCAGACTACGTTCTGGCGGACAGTGTTGCGCCAACTGGCGCCTCGACAACTGACGGGAGGTGAAAGCAAGTAAAACCGGCAGTTGCCTCTGATGCTAAGTGGTCATTTTAGGGCATCAGCACTGCAATCGATACACCCTGCAAGTTCAAAAAACCTGCAGGTGAATATTGAGGCTGCAGGTTGATTTGAAACTCGCCGGTGTTTCAAAGAGCCTGAGGCGGTCGCGAGTGTTTTGGTTCAGCGCAAAAAGCTGGATGAGGTTGCCATTGTTCGTCAGAAAATGAAGGGTTCTTGGGAGAAAATCATGTGATGTGCGCGACTTCTCTCCTGAATGAAATTGACCGACTGAAGGCATCGTTGGATGGGCGCCGTCCGCTTTCTGCGGAACAGGTGCGCGGTCTGGCAACCGTATTTGAGGCGGAGGAAACGGAGTACATTTATGAATCCAACGCGATTGAGGGCAATACGCTCACTCTCGCGGAGACGGACGTTGTGATTCGTCATGGGCTTACAGTTTCTGGAAAACCTCTTAAAGATCATCTCGAAGCCAAGAATCACTTGGACGCGTTTCATCTGGTGCAGCGGTTGGTTTCTGAACAGTTGCCTTTTGATGAGGCAGTGCTGCTCCGGATACATGCTGTGATTTTACGTGGGATTGAGGAGGAATGGGCGGGGCGTTATCGGAGTGTGGGAGTCAGGATTTCGGGCTCAAGGCATGCACCGCCAAATCCGCTGAAGGTGCCCACGCTGATGGAGGAGTTGTTCGCTTGGTATGCATCCCAAGCGATGGCGCATCCGGTGGAGGTGGCTGCCGATTTGCATCTTCGGTTGGCGCAAATTCACCCGTTCATCGATGGAAACGGGCGAGTGTGTCGACTTGCGATGAATCTTCACCTGATGCAGCACGGTTATCCGCTGACGATCATCCGGGCGGCGAACACTCAACGGGCAGAGTATTACCAGGCCTTATCCGACAGTGATCAATCCGCTGATTCTGGCGTGTTTAGGGATTTTGTCGCTGCACGAGTCCTAGAGTCACTGCGGCGATATGAGGAGGTGTTGGGATGAACTCGCCAAAAATGCTCACGCAATCAATATCTCCGCTCGGGGGTGAAAGTTTTCGAGGGTCGGGTTCAGCGGGGATGGGAGGCTGAGCGTTTCGGGTTGCTTGAGGAGCAATCCTCCGGGGCTGAAATGGTTTTTCGTTTACTCGGATTTGCTGACAAGGGTTGCGCTTTGGTGGGTGGCTTGAGCGCACTGAGCTCTTTCTCGGAGCATCTTTGGCCCCCTTAGGTCAGGCCATCCAGGGGACCGGTTGCGGTGCTGAAGCGTTCGATTTCGAGACCGCTTTTTTGGAGCATTGAGGTGTAAAGGTTGCAGAGGGGTTGCTGGAACTGCCCCATCAACGGGATCTTCTTCTCGGGATTGGTTTTCTTCCCCTCGCCAGCAGTGAGTTCGTTTTTCACCTCCTCAAGATAGGGAGAGTTGAAGGACAGATGTTGCCCGTGACGGAACCCTCCTCCCGCAAGGAGCACCGGGAGGTTGTAGGTCCAATGCGTGTTCCCGTCTCGCAGGTTGCTGGTCATCATCACCATGGTGGAATCGAGAAGGTTACCAGGCCCTTCTTTGGAGCCTTTCAGATTCGCGAGCAGGCTCCCAAACGCCTGGATCAAATCCACCTCCACCTGCCGACACGCGGCGAGTTTTTTCGGTTCCTTGCCGTGGTGGGAGAGATCGTGGTGCATCCCGAACGTCATGAGACTCACCGTGCGTGTTGAGTCCGTGACCAACGCCAGATGGATCATGTCGATCATCAGTTGGAACTTGGCCTTTTGCTGCTGGTTGTCCGTGATGTCTTTCGGTTCGGTGCCGATGGGCGCAGGTTTCGGTCGGTTGACCCATTCGCGCGACATCTTGAGCTGGCGTTCAACATCGCGGACAGATTCGAAATACTCGTCGACGCGTTGTTTGTCCGCGCGGCTGATGCGGTGGTTCAGGCTCTTCGCTCGGTCACTGACGAAATCGAGCATGCTGCGTCCTTCGTCGATGCGGCGAAGTTCTGCGTCCATCTCGGTGGGTGTGGACGCGAGGAAGAGTTTTTTGAAAACGGCGGAAGGTTGGCTGACGGCGGGGATGGAAACGCCATTTGCCGTGACGGAGAGCGAGCCACCTTGGGTTGTGAGTGGGAGGCTTTCATAACGGGTGGCTCCTCGGAACTTTGTGGCGAAGGCTTGGTCGACGGAAATCGTGTTCCGAAGATTGTGCGAGTAATCGGGATAGGGAGCGCCGGTGAGCATGACGGCTTCTGCTTTGTGCCCGCCGCCTCCGGTGTTCGGGTGGCTGAGTCCGGTGATGACGGTGAAATCCTCACGAAAATCTGCGAGATGCGACAGGTGAGAGGGGAGCGTGTAATCGCGTCCGGCGTTGACTGGGACGAACGCAGTCGGGTCGAACCCGAACGGCACGCCGATGCAGATCATTCGGCGTGGGGCGGCGTCTTGACCGGTCGCGGGCGAGTTGGCTGGCAGCATGGATTCGAGCATCGGGAGGGCGAGCGCGATGCTGGAGTTCCTGAGGAAGAGTCGGCGCGGGATGGGTTTCATTTTTGGGAATTATTTTTGATTAAAAACTTCGCTCTGAACGACTTCGTGGATGAGGGTTCGTATTCCGTATCCCGACGATTGCGCGCGTTGAAGCACGCCGTCGATCACGAGTTCATCACCGGCTTCGGCGCTCATGCTGGTGGCGAAGGTGATGAGTTTGCGTGCGAGATTTCGTGCGAGGAGCTCCGGACGAGCCGCCAGCGCGGATTTGTACGCGCGGACGTCCGGAATTTCTTCCCCGGTAGGCAGTTTGCATTGGGTATCCACGACCGATCCCTTGAGGTATTTTACGTGGCCGTAGTGTGCGCCGAAGAAGGCGCGTCCCTCCTGTGTGGAAAGTTTTTGTCCGGTCTCGGTGGTTCGGTAGAAGTCGCGGTAGCGTCCGATGGGATCGAACGCTTCGAGGACGAAGCCGGGCGGGTCAATTTTTTGGTGACAGCCAGCGCAGGTCTTAACGGCTTGGTGTTTGGCGAGTTGTTCGCGGATATTTGTGGCGCCTCGGGTGTCGGGTTCGATCGAGCCTGCGTTGGGTGGTGGTGGTGGTGCGGGTGTGCCGATGATGCGCTCGAGCAGCCAGACGCCGCGAAGCACGGGTGACGTATTGGCGCCGTTCGCGGTGACTTTCAGGATGCTGGCTTGGGTGAGGAGGCCGCCTCGAACGGAGTCTGTTGGGAGATCCACTTTTCTGAGGGCAGCGCCGCGGATGGGGGGGAGGTCATAATGTTCCGCAAGCCGCTGGTTGAGGAAGGAGTGGGGCGCCGCAACGAGGAATTTCGCTGGCAGATTTCTCTGGAGGAGGTCGCGGAAATAGGCGCGGGTCTCTTTCACCAGCGAGTCGTGCAGGAGGATGTCCTGGCGGCCGTCTCCAATGCTCTCAAAATACTCGGGGAATAGGTCGCGATCGGGCGTTGTCGCGTCGATTTCACGGAGGTTGAGCCATTGCGAAAGGAAGTCGTTGATGAACGCGTCGAGTCGCGGTGATTTCAGCATGCGCTCGGTCTCCCGGCGCATGATGTCTGGCTTTGACAGTTGACCGGAGTCTGCGAGTGCGCGCAGGGCATCATCGGGGGCAGTGCGCCAGAGGAAGTAGGAGAGGCGCGCCGCTTTTTCGTGTGGGTTGAGCGCGGGACCTTTTTCGACGAGGAAAAGGAAGTCCGGCGAGCAAAGGACGGCGCGGTGTGCTGCGTTGAGTGCGACTTCGAGACACTCGCCTTTTGCCAAGCGATCGGCGGCGATGGACTGGTAGAGGTCGACTTCTTCGGTGGTTGCTGGACGGCGGAACGCTTTGGAGATGAAAGCGCGAAGCGTTTTTTTGAGGGTGTCCTCGCGATGATGCTCGGGGAGGCGGACTGAAAGTGGGTCCTTGAGGGGGCGTGATGCGCGAACGGGTCGGAGGAGGGAGTCGGGCACGCGGGCGGTTTTCGCGATTTCGGCGACTGGGACCAGTTCTGATTCGGTGCCGTAGAGGAGTTGATGTCCGCGGGGAGGCCAGTTCTCGAGAATTGGACCGGTGACTTCCACGGGTTTGACGACGATGGCGGGGCCGACCGTTGGGATGGGTGGGTTGGGGTTGTTGATGAAGTGCCAGCCTTTCGGAATCTTGTCGGGTTTGTCGGGAGCGTAGACGCTGTAACCTGCATCAATGCGGGTTTTTGCCATTCGGTAGGGGGCGATGATGAGGGTTTCGCCGCGCTCGAAGTGGCGGGTGAGTTCGATGGTGCTGTCTTTCTGGTGGAGTGCATCGAAGTGGCCGAGCAGTTCCCGGCGTTTTCCGCCTGCTGCGATCCAAACGCTGTAGACAAGGTCTTCCTGATTGGTCGTGTCGCGGCTGTGGGTGGTGACGCGGATGCGATAAAGTCCCGGTGTTTCACGGGTCAGGGCCTCGAACTGTCTCAGTGCGACAGGCACCTCGATGTGTGTGTCTAGGAAGAAGTGAAGGTTTTCACCTTCGAGTTGGCATTGGAGGCGGTTGTGCGCGTAGGCGGACCAGGGTTTCTCTGCTTCGTGATCGAATGCGAACCGGAGGCTCTTTGTTTCCGGTCTGGGTTGCCGGACGCTGGCAGCTTCGAGTGCGCGATCAGCGGCGGCCATGTACTGTTGGATGTGAACGGGGGAGATGCTTAGTGCTCCGGATTGGTTCGTGAATCCGTCGCGGAGGTCATCTTCCGGAAGAAGGTCGCGGAGGCTTGTGTCGATGCCGAGAAGATCGCGAACGGAGTTTTCGTATTCTAACCGATTGAGGCGGCGGATGCGGACGCGTCCGGCGTCGGCGTGGCGGGTTTGGGCCTCGGCGTGAAGGGAGGATTTCAGCGCGGCAAGGGCGGATTGGGTTTCGGTCGAGGAGGGGCGTTCGGTGCGACTGGCGGGAGGCATTTCACCGGCTTGGACTCGCGCGAGGACGCGGGCCCAGTCCTTGAGGTGCTCGGGTTTTGAGAGATCGGTGCCGAGGCTGTCGGCACGGAAGTCGCCTTTTGTGGTCTCTTTGTCGTGGCAATCGACGCAATGTTTCTCGACGAACGTTTTGGGAAGTTCGGCGGCTGGTAGGGAGCCGAGGAGGGCGAGAGCGAGGACGACAGCGCGGCGCAGCATGGAACGGTAGGGGGAGATGCTTAAACTGTTAGCATGATTTCACTGCGAGCAACGACTTAAAGACGTCGATTGCGAGGTGGGGAGAGTGGGCAGGGGGCCTTGTGAGGGTGGACATCAACGGTCTTTGCGGATGCGCGGCGCGGGGGCAAGATGGGGGGATGCTTCTGGAAGTCCGTGATGTTGTGAAAAGTCACCCGGTACCGGGTTCGGATGAACGCGTGTCCATCCTGCGTGGAGCGTCGTTGTTGGTCGACGAGGGTGAATCCGTGGCGGTCGTTGGGCCGTCGGGTTCAGGGAAGAGCACGCTGCGGAATGTGATTGCGGGGTTGGAGGATGTGGATTCGGGGACAGTGCGGGTTGGGGGGCGGGAAGTGGGGGCGATGAGTGGAGCGGTGTTGGCAGAGT
>JACCED010650997.1_pt1 | contig 15213 bp, 16 predicted proteins | sample 7455021 | NCBI WGS metagenome assembly JACCED01 (sample SAMN15323456, study PRJNA562643) | freshwater metagenome | isolation source: river surface water | place: USA:Blue River Watershed | collected 2017-08-19 | reverse complement strand
CTAAATTTGAAAAGAAACCTAAAATTAAAATTACAAAAGTTGTAAGCCTTGAAGAAATGATAAGTAATCTTACAGAGAGGGTGAAGAGTTCTTTGAGGATGAGTTTTAGAGATTTTTCTGGTATGGGTAAGGTTGAGAAAGTTAATGTTATAGTGAGCTTCCTAGCTATGCTAGAGCTCGTAAAGCAGGGTATAATAGAGGTTAATCAGAGAGACAAGTTTGAGGATATAAATATTGAAACAAAAGATATTGGAGTACCGATGTATTAACCTTAGTTTCTAGGTTATAGTTTTTAGTAAATACAAATTAAATCAATAATTATGGAAGAAGATATTCAAAAACAAAATATAAATAATAATCTTTCAAATGAGATAGAGGCGATTCTTTTTTGGAAAGGAGAGCCTGTTTCTGTAAAAAAGCTTTCTCAAATTTTTTCCAAAACAGAAGAAGAGATAAAAAATGCTACTAGAGAACTTGAAGAAAAACTTAAAGATAGGGGAATTGTCCTTGTTTCTAAAGACGATGAATATACTTTAGCTACTTCAAAAGATGTATCAGAGATTATTGAAAAACTTACAAAAGAAGAACTCGTAAAAGATCTTGGAAAGGCAGGGCTTGAAACTTTATCTATAATAATATATCAGGGACCAATATCTCGTGCTGAAATAGACTATATAAGAGGGGTTCAATCAAATTTTATTTTGAGAAATCTTATGATAAGAGGTTTAGTTGAGAAGATTTCAAATCCAAATGATCAAAGGAGTTTCTTGTATAAACCAACTTTTGAATTGTTGTCTTATTTGGGTGTATCAAGAATCGAAGATTTGCCAGATTTTGAAAAAGCAAGAAATGAAATTGAGAGTTATAAAAATAGACAAGAAGATGAGATAAAAGACGATACGGTAGAAGAAAGCAGTGTAGTTGAAAATACGGAAAGTAATAATATTTAATAAAGGAAATGAATTTTGAAGAATTCTTTAACAAAAATAAAGAGTTTGTTTTATTAACACCTATTTTGGTAGTGTTTTTTTTGTTTTTTATTTTATCTATAAATTCTTCTAATTTAAATGACAAAAAAATAGATCAAAAATTTACTAATAAAAAAGAATCTGTAATAGAAAAACCAAAAGTAGATTATGAATCTGTTTTAAAAAATATTAAAGCGAAATCTTTTTGTGTTTATGATTTTAAAAAAGATGAGATTGTTTTTTCAAAAAATGAAAATCTACAGTTGCCTCTAGCTTCTATAACCAAACTTATGTCTGGTTTTGTTGTTATGGATATATTGCCTGAAAATACTATTGTTGAAATAAAAACAAAAGATATTTTAGAAGAAGGTGATTCTGGTCTTGTGGTTGGGGAAAATTGGAAACTAAAAGATTTGTTGGATTTTAGTCTTATAACATCATCAAATGACGGCATGCACGCTATTTCTTCTGTTTTAAATTCTTATAAAAGTTCTGATGGAAAAAATACTGTAATTTTGATGAATGAAAAAGCAAAAGAGTTTGGTTTGGTTAATACTGTTTTTATGAATGAAACTGGTCTCGATATAGATACAAATCTAAGTGGTGCTTATAGTTCAGCTTATGATGTTTCTATTTTACTCAAAAAAATTTTAAAGGAGAATACTTCTTTAATTTCTGATACCACTAAAGATATTGATTCTTTTGTTTCTGAAAGTAATATCACTCACGTCGCTTCAAATACAAATATATCAATAAATAATATTCCAAATATTTTATTATCAAAGACTGGTTATACTGATTTGGCTGGTGGAAATTTGGCTATTGTTTTTGATGCTGGTTTTTCTTACCCCATATCTGTTGTTGTTTTGGGGTCTACTATTGAAGAGAGATTTTCTGATGTAGAAAGACTTGTAAATCTAACACTACAAAAGCTTTCTGAATAATTTGTTTAGTTTTTCTCAGAAAACTATAAACTTAAATTGTAAACGAATTGAATAATTGTTTTTGTATTAAAAAGTTCTATAATAGTAAGTAATTACTATTAAATAAATATAAAAACAAGATGGCAATTAACATTATTAAAGTCATATTACCAGCTATCGCAGCTTTCGTCGTGGGGATTATTTTTACACCATTTTTAACATCATATTTGTATAAAAATAAGATGTGGAAGAAGAAAGCAAAAAGTGTCACTATCGATGGTAGAGGTACACCTATTTTTAATAGTTTGCATGGTGAAGGAGAAGTTAGTACTCCTAGAATGGGAGGTATTGTCATCTGGGTATCTATTCTTGTTACAACTATAATCTTCTGGATGTTAGGACATTTGTTCCCAGAAACTATTTTTTCTAAATTAGATTTTTTAAGTAGAGATCAAACTTGGATTCCTTTATTTATTTTAATTTTTGGTGCATTGGTTGGATTGATTGATGATCTTTTGGAAATACGTGGAATTGGTGGTAATTATGCCGGAGGTCTCTCTTTGAAGAAAAGATTATTTTTGGTTGCAATAATTTCTTTCCTAATATCTTTGTGGTTTTATTTTAAGCTCGATATTAATTCTGTAAATATACCTTTCTTGGAAGGAATTAATCTTGGAATTTTGTTTATACCACTTTTTGTTGGAATAACTTTGTTTATGTATTCTGGTGGAATAATCGATGGTATCGATGGCTTGGCTGGTGGTGTTTTTGCTTCTATTTTTACAGCTTATGCTGGTATTGCTTTCTTTCAAAATCAGATTAATCTTGCGGCTTTCTGTATAGTCGTTGTAGGCTCTATTTTGGCTTTCTTGTGGTTCAATATCCCTCCCGCAAGGTTTTATATGTCAGAGACGGGAAGTATGGCTTTAACGATTTGTTTATCTATAGTGGCCTTTATGACTGATACTATGGGGGATGGTAGAGGAATAGCTGTTTTACCTATAATAGCTTTTCCGTTAGTTATTACGACTCTTTCTGTAATTGCTCAGGTTTTATCTAAAAAGGTTAGGAATGGTAAAAAGATTTTTCTTGTTGCTCCGATACATCATCATTTTGAAGCAAAAGGATGGCCTTCTTATAAAGTAACAATGAGATATTGGATAATAAGTTTATTCTGTTCTATTTTTGGTTTAATATTGGCGCTCATATAAGATGAGTAATAATAGAAAAATAGATAAAATATTTCTTTCTATAGTATTGATTCTTTTGGGAATTGGTTTTTCTGTTTTTATTTCTGCGTCTATGGGTATTCTTGCTAGGAATTCTGCTCTGTTTAGTTCTATAACTTTTAAACAAGCTTTTTTCGGTGTTTTCCTCGGTCTTATAGGATGTTTTGTCTCATCAAAAATTAATTATAGATTATATAAAAAATATTCTATTTTTATTTTTATTTTTTCTATAATGGTAACCATTTTGGTTTTTGTACCTAAAATTGGTTTAGAACTTAAGGGTGCAAAAAGATGGATTGAGATTTTTGGTATGTCATTTCAACCAGTAGCTTTGTTAAATATTGGATTCTTAATCTATTGGTCTTCTTGGCTTTCTTATATAAAAGAAAAAGTAAACAGTTTTAAATATGGTTTTTTGCCACTTGTTTTTATGTTGTCTGTTGCGGGAATTGTATTGTTAAGTCAACCAGATACTGATTCGTTTCTTGTCTTGGCGGCGACAGCTACTTTGATGTTTTTAGTTGCTGGAGGAAAAATTAGATATGTCATGATTCTTGGTTTAATTGGTGTTATTTGTATAGCAATACTTGCTTTTACAAGACCATACGTTATGTCTAGAATACAAGCCTTTGTAAATCCCTCCGCTGATGCCTTGGGTTCTGGTTGGCAGTCACAACAATCTTTAATTGCTGTCGGTTCCGGTCAGATTTTAGGAAGAGGCTTCGGTCAAAGTATACAAAAATTTAAGTTCTTGCCAGAATCTATGAGTGATTCTATTTTTGCTGTTTTAGGTGAAGAAATGGGTTTTGTTGGATGTATTTTTGTTATTGTTTTATTTGTACTTTTTATATTTAGAGGTTTCAAAATAGCGATTAGATCACCAGATGTTTTCGGTGGACTTTTGGTGCTTGGAATTGTTATACTTATATCAACCCAATCTTTTATTAATATATCTTCAGTTTTGGGTATAATACCGATTTCTGGTATTCCACTTGCTTTTTTTAGTCAGGGTGGAACATCTATGTTTATGATGTTGATACAGATTGGTATTGTTTTAAATATATCTAGATATACACGAATTTAATAATATGAAAATACTTTTAACTGGTGGTGGTTCTGGTGGACATTTCTATCCACTAATAGCAGTAGCAGAAGAAATAAATAAAATAATAAAAGAGGAAAAGTTACTTCCTGCGCAACTTTATTATATGTCCGATTCTCCGCATGATAAAAATATGCTTCTTGAAAATAATATTGAGTTCATAAAAATTCCTGCGGGAAAGATGAGAAGATATTTTTCTTTACTAAATGTTTTAGATTTCTTTAGAACTATCTCTGGAGTTATTTCGGCTTTCGTAAGAGTTTTTAGTTTATATCCGGATGTAATTTTTAGTAAAGGAGCGTATTCAAGTTTTCCTGTTTTGATAGCTGCAAAATTATTGAATATTCCTTTGTTTATTCATGAGTCAGATAGCGTACCTGGCAGAACTAATCTTTGGGCTGGTAAATTTGCAAAAAGAATAGCTGTGTCTTACCCAGAAGCAGCAAACTTTTTTGATAAAAATAAAGTCGCTTTTACCGGAAACCCAATCAGAAAAAATATTGAGATCGTTCAATCAAAAGAAAAATCAAGATCTTTCTTAAATTTAAAAGAAGACATACCTACATTGTTAATTTTGGGTGGTTCGCTCGGTGCAAAAATAATTAATGACCAAGTTATAAGTATTTTGCCTCAACTATTAGAAAAATATTATGTTATACATCAAGTTGGTAAAAATAATGTAGAAGAAGTTGTCGGCGTGACTGGAGTAATACTTGCTGATAATAAAAACAAAAATAGATACAGAGTTTATGATTATTTAGATAATTTAAATATGATAATGGCGGCTGGTGCTTCTGACCTTGTTATCTCACGTGCTGGTTCTGCTATTTTTGAAATAGCAAACTGGGGATTACCTAGTATTTTGATACCAATTACAGATTCAAATGGTGATCATCAAAGGAAAAATGCTTATTACTACTCAAGAACTTCTCTTGGTGCTATAGTGATAGAAGAGATAAATCTTTCGCCAAATATTTTATTGAGTGAGATAAATAGACTTGTCGATAATAAAGAAATGCTTAAAAAGATGTCGGAAGGGGCAAAAGAATTTATAAAGACGGATGCTGCAAACCTTATTGCAAAAGAAATACTTAATATAGGATTAAAACATGAATAATTTAGATGATAAAAAAATAGTAGTTAGATTTGCTCCAAGCCCAACAGGTTTATTTCATGTTGGAAGCGCTAGAGTTGCTCTTTTTAATTATCTTTTTGCTAAAAAGAATAACGGAAAATTTGTATTAAGAATTGAAGATACTGATAAAATACGTTCAACAAAAGAATCAGAAGAAGACATAATGTCTGGTCTTAAATGGCTTGGTTTTGAGTTTGATGAATTTTATAAACAGTCAGAAAGAGAAGATACTTACAGAAAATATATAGAGCAATTAATAAAAGAAGATAAGGCATACATTTCTAAAGAAGAAGTAAAAGAAGAAGGTCAAAGATCAGAAGTTATTCGCTTTAGAAATCCAAATAAGAAAGTTAAATTCAATGATTTGATAAGAGGAGAAATAGAATTTGATACAACTGAGTTAGGGGATTTTGTCATAGCAAAAGGGTTTGATGAACCTATTTTTCATTTAGTAGTTGTTATTGATGATTTTGAAATGGGTATTACTCACATAATAAGAGGAGAAGATCATATTTCAAATACTCCTAGACATATACTGATTCAAGAAGCTATAGGTGCACCAGTACCTAGTTATGCTCATTTACCTCTTATGCTTGCAGAAGACAGAGCTAAACTATCAAAGAGAAAACACGGTGAGATGACTTCTGTTAAGTTTTACCAAAAGAATGGCTATATACCAGAAGCCTTTGTTAATTTCTTAGCTTTTGTTGGGTGGAATCCCGGAACAGAAAAAGAGATTTTTTCTTTAAATGAACTTATTGAAGAATTTGATTTATCTAAAGTGCAAAAAGCTGGTGCAATTTTTAATCCTCAAAAATTACTTTGGTATAACAAAGAATACTTAAAAAAACTACCTATAGAGTCCGTTGAAATTGAAATTAAAAAAAGAATAAATGATATAGAAGATAATTTTCTTCATAGGATTTCTCCTGTTATTTTGGAAAGAATAAATGTTTGGTCAGATATAGATACTATGTTATCTAATGGTGAGATTCAATATTTCTTTGATAAACCAAATGTTGATCTAGATATGGTCTTATGGAAAAAAGGTGGTACAAAAGAAGAAGCAAAAGAAAATCTAAAAATTGTTGCAGATATTTTAAAGAACATTGATGAGAAAGATTTTAATCTCGATTTGATAAAAGAGAAAATAATGAAAATTGCTGAAGAGAAGGGGAAGGGGAATGTATTGTGGCCTCTCAGGGTATCTTTGTCGGGTAAAGAAAAATCACCAGATCCTTTCACACTTCTTTATATTGTTGGTAAAAATGAATCAATCGATAGAATAGAAAAAGTTATTTCTAATTTATAAAATGTTTGATTATAAAAAAGATAAAATTAAATATTTTTTAGTTTTCATTTTTATTATCTCAATTTTATTTTGCAATGAAGTTTTCTCTGAGTCAATATCTGATATAAAAGATAAAATAAAAGAAACTGCTGATGTAAAAGAACAGCTTGAAAGGGAAATCGCTCAGTTTGAAAGTCAGTTGAAAGAAATTAGCACCCAAGCTAGTTCTCTTTCTAATGCAGTAAAAACTTTAGATACAACAATAAAGAAAAATGCTGCTGATATAAAATTAACTCAAAACAACATTAAAAAAACAGAATTAGAAATAGATAAGTTATCTATCAATATAGATAAGAGTATCGATGTAATAGATCAAAACAGCGAAGTTATATCGGAATTAATAAATGAGATTAATAAAAATGAAGATATAACAATAATAGAAAATTTATTATTATATGAGAATATTTCTGAATTTTGGAATAAAATAGAATATAGTAATAAAATTAAAAATAGTATAAAGGATAAAGTTTCTGAGACAAAAGTTGCTAAGAATGACATGGAAAGCGATAAGACAGATGCAATTAAAAAAAGAAATCAATTAATTGTATATAAAAGTGAATTAGAAGATAAAAAAAGTATTTTAGAAATAAATAAAAAAGAAAAAGATCAACTCTTAGCTAATACAAAAAATCAGGAGACTAGTTATATGAATATACTAGCTTCAAAGAAAGCATTGAAAGAATCTTTAGAAAAAGAAATCAGTGATTATGAATCACAACTTAAGTTGATTGTTGATCCTAAAAGTTATCCTAGTGCTAAAAACGGTATTTTATCTTGGCCACTAGCTAGTATTTATATAACTCAAAAGTTTGGAGTAACTTCTGATTCTGGAAGACTATATCAATCAGGAAGTCATAACGGGGCTGATTTTAGAGCCTCTATTGGTACTAACCTGATGTCTGTTGCACCGGGAATTGTTGATGGTATAGGTGATACAGACAAAGTTTGTCCAGGAGCCTCTTATGGAAAATGGGTTCTTATTAAACATAATAATGGTCTGTCGAGTTTATATGCGCACTTATCTTTAATCAAAGTTAAGAAAGGTGATAAGGTATCTACAGGAAGCTTGATTGGATACTCTGGTAATACAGGATACTCTACAGGTCCACATTTACATCTTGGATTATTTGCTACTCAAGGTGTAGAAATAAAAAACTTACAGAGTAAGGTTTGTAATGGTACATATACGATGCCAATAGCTGATACCAAAGCTTATCTTGATCCATTAGCTTATTTACCAAAAATTTAATATAATTGTATACAATAAAATTAATAATTTAAAACTCATGGAAAAAAAAGGATTTATAAAAACAGTAATAATAATTGTAATCGCTCTAATCATTCTTGGGTACTTTGGCTTTGATGTAGAAAATATAATTAAGTCAGATAAGGTTCAAAAGAATTTAAATTATGTTTGGGATATGGTATCTAAGGTTTGGAATCTTTATCTAGCGGCACCCTTTATGTTTGTTTGGGATAAATTCTTTGTTGGCGTCGTTTGGAAGACAATTGTATCAGTATTGAGTTAAAATTAATCAAGGTGAGCCGTATAAGACCTTAAAGAGTTAACTCTTAAACATCTATATTATAAAAATACAAAAACCCCGAAAAAGGGGTTTTTTCGTAAAACATGAAAAAATGACTTTTTAGGTTTTTTGTAGAATTTATTTTAGTGGTGGGTATAAAAAGAAGAGGGAAATATTTTTTATTAAATAACAAAAAGAGAAAATTTTTTTTGTATTAATAATATTCTATATTCACTATTCAATATTCATTTTTCTGTATTTTCCCGGGGAAGTGCTTGTTGTTATAAATAAGGCCTTATTTACAATATATCTTTGGGCAAAGATATATTGTGCGACATATATACAATATTGAAATCAATACTTCCCTCTATATAAACATCAATAAATAAAACCGCTTAATTAGATAAGCGGTTTTATTCTTTTTATTATAATTTTATTTTGCTAAAGCAATCTGTGTTGAGTCACCACCGTTTGTTTTATTCCAACAATTTGATGATGCTTTCCATGGTTGCCCACCCTCACGGTTATATAGATATTTTGCGTATGCCATATTACCTTCAAGTGTCTCTAAATCAAGCTCAAGTTTTCTAGCTGTCTCTGCGTGATAATATTCATTTATCTGCATAAGACCAACGTCACCCTTGTTAACTTTACCTCTTAAGACATTTCCATCTTTATCCAAATGTCTAAAACTTGATTCACATCTAGCAATCTCTACAAGTATCGGATCTTCCTTAAAATATTCTCTAGCCTTTCTTTCTAATTCCTTGCTTGTAGGTATATTTGTCGTAGTTTGTTCTACTCTCGCTATAGAAACACCCGGAGCTGTTGTTGTAGATATATTATCTACTGCAGTAGCTGTTGGTGAACCATAGATAGATGTTAGGACAAAAGCCGACGTAGTTATTATTTCTATCATATAAAAACCAGAGATGACTCTGATTCCTATATATACTAGCATATTTGATTTTAAAAGTCAATAGTTTGACCACCATTTCAATACATTGTCAAATATAAAATATGGCTCTATTAAGCCATATTTTACTTGATTTTACCTCTATTTTATGGTCTAAAAAATATGGTGTTTTTTGTCTATTAATAGTAAAATTGTAGTGGACCAAACAAAACCTATAAACTAAGGTGAAAGCTTTGGTTTATAACCAAGGAGAAGACGATGATTAAGAGAATTTTTACTTTTTGGACGGTTATTCTCGTCTTGTTTTTGTTCTTTGTAATATTTTTCTTTGATACATTTCAACACTTTGGCTTTTGGGCCAAGTTTTTGAAGTGGTTGGTTATCACTTTATTTGTTGCCAGAACTCTTTGTCTTATCTTGTTGATTATAAAAGATAAGAAAGAACAAAGAGAAGAAGAGAAAGATAAACTCGCCGAGTTGATAATCGAAAGACAGATTGAAAAATTAAACGGTGGTAGAAAAAGATAATTTCACTGCCCAAAAACGCTAGTTACTGAAAAGTGACCGGCGTTTTTATTTTAGGCCAATGCATCCAGAAGCGGGCGTTAATCCCCTAGCCTTTGCTTCTTCTATAGAATCGAACCATATTTTATTTTCTTCTTTTATCCTGTTTACTCCCGAGCACCATGAATAATAGTATTTTTTACCTGTTTTTGAAGCGACAATAATCGCTTTCTCACTATTTTTATCTGTATCAGTTTTTAATGACTCCAAAACACTTGCATATGTCTTTTCTTGTTTATTTAGTATAGATATAGGCATTTTTTTCTTCTCTAATGAAGACAATTTACCCAATCCAAATGATGCTAAAGCGACTAAAAAGATCAATATTACAATAAAAAGGTCGTTTTTAATTAGTAACCCTTTTTCTTCATTGTATGTATTTTCTTTTGTTTTTAACAAAAAAGACTTGATTTTTTGATTAAAATCTTTTATACTCATCTGTACAAGTAATTGTAACAAATCCCTTTGCAAAAGGGTAATTTAATTTAAAAATATGGCACATCGTAAAGCAGAAGGTTCAACAAGAAACGGAAGAGATTCCAATCCAAGATATCTTGGAGTTAAAATCAATGACGGTCAAATGACTAAAGTTGGTCAAATAATTCTAAGACAAAAAGGCAAGAATACTCTCGCTGGTAAAAATGTTGGTACAGGAAAAGACAATACTCTCTTTGCTCTAAAAGACGGTAAAGTTACATTTTCTACAAAAAGAAAAAATAATTTTGATTCAACAATAACAAGAAGAAACATAGTTTCTGTAGTTACTGAATAAAATAAATTAAAATAAAATCCCCCTATTGGGGGATTTTATTTTTGTGTATTTTAAAGAATAATGAAATAATTTTCTGAGGAGACACCTTTTTTCAGATTCAAGGTCTCACCTCGAAAAACTTTAGACTTGTACTATTGTGCTATTTTTCTCCTACTATACTGAGTATTATTGTATAACTTTTATTATCAAAAGAGATTTTTATATCGTGTTCACCAACTTCTTTTACTGGTTTTTCTAAATCAAACATATCTTTTTCTAAAAGCATGCCTGTTTGTTTTTTGAATTCTTCTATTATTTGATCTATATGGACTCCAGCAAAAAGATGCCCTTTTTCATTTACCTTTCCTTTGATTAATAATCTTTTATCTTGCAATTTACTTGTTGCTTCTTCCAAAGTTTTCTTAAAATTTTCTTTTGCTTGTTCTGTTTGTTTTTTCTTTTCCTCAATCATTTTAAGGTAGTTTCCAGTTGCAGGAACTGCTGACTTGGATGGTATGAGTGAATTTATAGCAAAACCGTCTGCTACATCTTTAACATCATATTTTCTACCTATTTTTTTAACATCTTTTAAAAGTATTACTTTCATCCCGTTAGAGATAGGAAATGTTTGTAAAAATCTTACAAACTTAATATTCCTATCAGATTTTATTTTATCGACTTATTTTTCCTAATAAACATTTCCGTCATTAACAATAGAATCTTGTTAAGATATCAACTTAAGTATAATAATTACATTTATTTTAATAAATAAACTATATTATCTCTAACGGGATTCATCCCACTAGATATTTATCATCATAATACAAAAATACGATAATTAAAAGCTTTTTTATTTTAGTAATTCTATGGCTTTCTCTAATTGGGGATCTCTACTATTTTTAACATCTTCTTCTGTGAATTTTACTTCATAATCTGGTGTTAGACCTCCTTCAGATATAGACACTCCTTTTGGTGTTAGCCATTTTGCTATAGTAACTTTAAGTGAGGTGTTTGGTGTGACTTTTATTAATTCTTGAACAGAGCCTTTACCAAAAGTTTTTGTACCAACTAGTTTAGCTATTTTGTATTCTTGTAGTGCGCCAGCAAGAATTTCAGAGGCTGAAGCAGAACCTTCGTCGACAAGTACAATCATTTTTAAGTTATCATTAAAAATATCGTATCCTTTACTTCTGTGAACTTTTTCTTCCTTGCCTTCACCGAAATTTTCTCTAACTATTGTTTTACCAAGTGGTAGATACCAGCTTGCCATACTTACTGCCGCATCAAGATATCCTCCAGGATTACCTCTTAGGTCTAAGACTAACTTATTATTTTTTGATTCAACAAATTCTCTCAATGCGTCCTTGAATTTTTCTGGTGACTTTGCATAAAAATTATAAAGTCTAATTATAAAAACACCGTTTTTGTTTTCTGTTTCTATTGTAGGTATGTCTATTATTCCTCTTGTTATTTTAATATCTATAGGATCTTTTACACCATCTCTTTTAAATTTAATAGTGACATCTGTACCAGCTTTTCCTCTTATGAGTTTAACAGCTTCATCAACTGTTATTCCAGAAGCGTTTTCATTGTTTATATAAAGTATAACGTCTCCCTTTTTTACACCCGCTTTATATGCTGGCGTGTCTTTAAGTGGAGATACAACAACAAGATTATTACCTTTGATTCCAAGTTCCATGCCAACTCCTTCAAAGTTTCCGCTTATATCTGTTTCAAATTCTTTTGATTCTTGTGGTGGCATAAAAACAGTATATGGATCACCGAGAGATGCAGTTAAACCTTCTATTGCACCCCAGATTTTTTCTTCATCAGTTGTTTCTTTTACTTCCTTTTTTGTATATACGAATTTTTCGTTTAGGATATTCCAAACAGCCCAAAAAGTATTCATTTCTTTTGTATCTATAGAAATAGTACTGGAAGAGTTTTGATTATAAAAGGAGATATTATTTTTTGTAGTATCTTTTTTGTTTCCAAAGTACAAACCGGAAGAGAAGGCAAAAACAATCAATACTGCTGATATTAAAACTACTTTATATTTTTTATAATCAAAATTATTCATCAGACAATTATCTCAAAATTAACTTTTACGGTCAATTTTTACTTGTTCATCAAAAATATTAATTATATAATACAAAATATTATAATAATTTTGCTATGATAAACAAAAAAACTAATAAAACTATTACTTGGATTGATTTAGAAAATCCAACAACAGAAGAGATAAGACACTTAATGGAAGAGTATGATATAAGTCCGAATATTGCAAAAGAATTGCAATTACCTACTTATAAAGAAAAAATTGTTTTTAATAAAAATTATTTTTATACAGTTTTACACTTCCCTGCTTTTAGGCATTCTCATTTAAACGATAATGTTCAAGAAATAGATTTTATCGTTGGTAAGAATTTTATTATAACAACTAGATACGAAAGTATAGATGCTTTGGAAAGATTTACGAAGAAATTTGAGGTAAATAGTATCCTTGATAAGGGTGTTATGGAAGATAATGCGGGATATGTTTTTTATTACATAATCAAAGAGTTATACAAATCTATGTCAGATGAGCTTGATAGTATAAATGACAAGATGAAGTTTATAGAAAAAACAATTTTCAAAGGAAAAGAAAAAGAAATGTTACTCAATATTTCAAAAGCCAACCACGATCTTATAAGTTTGAATCATATAATCAATTCACATAAAGATATAATCGAATCTTTAGAAAATAATGGCACAGAAATATTTGATGAAGATTTTTCTAATAATTTTTCTAAAATATTAAATGAATATTATAGAATCAAAAATAATCTAAGTAGTAACATTGATTTTATAAGAGAAGTAAGAGATACCAATGATTCTCTACTTTCTTCAAAACAAAATGAAATCATGAAGATTTTGACCGTTATAACTTTCCTTGCGCTACCTTTTACAGTTGTAACTGGTTTTTTCCAAATGAATACTTTAAATACTCCGATAGTCGGCAGTATAAATGATTGGCAGATTATAGTTATCGGTGAAATAATTGTAATGCTAATTCTTGCTATGTTTGCAAAATATAAGAAGTGGTTCTAAAAAATACTTGTAAATATTGGCTTTTATAATACAATTTAAAGTATTAATTATTTATATATGTTTAATATTTTAAATTTATTTTCTAAAGAAAAACCAAGTGGAGATTTGTTTTTGTATAATACATTAACTAAAAATAAAGATCTTTTTAAACCAATAAAAGGAAATAAAGTTGATATGTATACTTGTGGACCGACAGTATATAACTTCCCTCATATAGGAAATATGAGAACTTATATCTTTGAAGATTTGTTAAAAAGAGTTCTTGAATACAATGGTTATAATGTTAAACATGTAATGAATATCACAGATGTCGGACACCTTACTGGTGATCGTGATATGGGTGATGATAAAGTAGAAAGAGAATCCAAAAAGCAAGGAAAGACTGCTTGGGAAATTGCTGAATTTTATACAGATATTTTTAAAAAAGATTTAGCATATTTAAATATAATTCCTCCAACTATATATTGTAAAGCTACTGATAATATAAAAGAACAAATAGATTTGGTAAAAAAACTTGAAGAAAAAGGATATACATACAAGACTAGTGATGGAATCTATTTTGATACTTCAAAAGTTGCAGATTATACAAAACTTTCTGGTCAGAAAATCGATGAACTTAGAGAAGGCGCTCGTGTAGAAGTAAATGATGAGAAAAGAAATTCTACAGATTTTGCTCTTTGGAAATTCTCTCCAAAAGATATAAAAAGACAAATGGAATGGCCTAGTCCATGGGGTATTGGTTTCCCAGGATGGCATATAGAGTGTTCTGCTATGAGTATGAAGTATCTTGGAGAACAGTTTGATATACACTGTGGAGGTGTTGATCATGTAAATATTCATCATACAAATGAAATAGCACAAACAGAATCCGTTACAGGTAAAAAACCTTGGGTAAATTATTGGATACATGGTGCCTTTTTGAATATTAAAGGAGGTGAAAAAATGGCAAAAAGTTCTGGTAATTTTCTTACAGTTCAAAGTACTTTTGTAGATAAAAATATTAGTCCCCTAGTCTATCGTTTTACTGCTTTAAACACTCACTATAGAAAACCTATGGAATGGAGTGGTGAAATATTGAATGCTGGTAAAAATGGTTTAGAAAATTTATATTCAAAAATTTCTAAATTAGGTAATAAGGTTGGAAGGGTTAATATTGAATGGAAAGATAAATTTGCAAGAGCTATAAATGATGATTTAAATATTTCTCAAGCTCTCGGAATACTAAATGAAATGTTAAAGTCAGATATTTCAAATGAAGATAAGTTAGCTACTGCTTATGATTTTGATAAAATTTTTGGATTAAAATTTGATTCTATTGAAGAAAACAAAAAACAGGAAATTGATATTCCAGACAATATTTCTAAACTTGTACAAGAAAGAGAAGAAGCTAGAAAAGCTAAAAATTGGGCTAAATCTGACGAAATTAGGGCTCAAATAGCTTCTTTGGGGTATGAAGTTAAAGATACTAAAGAAGGACCAAAGGTAGTTATAAAGTAAATAAAAGAGGTTTTTGTTTTACAAAAAACTATTGTTGTAGTTTAATATTTTTTGTATAATTTTTTAGATTTGATTTGACAAAGTTACTTAAGTATGCTACTATCTGAAATAAAAGTTTTTTGTTGTTCTCCCCTGTTTAAAGATCAATCTTAAAGGAGGTT
>JACCED010084003.1_pt1 | contig 15215 bp, 11 predicted proteins | sample 7455021 | NCBI WGS metagenome assembly JACCED01 (sample SAMN15323456, study PRJNA562643) | freshwater metagenome | isolation source: river surface water | place: USA:Blue River Watershed | collected 2017-08-19 | reverse complement strand
CGGAGCGGGGCCGCTTCATCGGCCATGACCTGGTCCAGCGCCATGCGCACCGCCCGGCCCCGGCCCAGGGCCTCGGCATGACTGCCGCCCCGCGCAATGAGCTCGTCCCGCAAGGCCCCCAGGGTCGGTGCCCGGGTTTCGAGCCTCTCGCCCGGTTGGCCCAGCGCTTCACGGATGGAGGCGAAGTAACGGATCGACAGCTTCATGGGAACGGTCTCAGGCCAGGAGGTCGGACAGGCTGATGAAATCCACGAGGTCGCCCCGGGCGATGGCCCGCCCGGGCGGGTTGTCCGCCAGGCCATCCCCCCAGGCCACCGAGGTCAGGACGCCCGAACTCTGGTTCGGGAACAGGTCCAGCCCACCCTGCGCATTGCGGCGCACCCGCAGGAACTCGCGGCGCTTGTCCGGGCGGGGCCCATCGAAATGCGCAGGCAGGCGCGTGGCGGGGGGAGCGACTGCGGTCACCCCTTGCAACTTCAGCAGGAAGGGACGCACCAGCAACGCGAAGGTGACGAAACTGGAGACAGGATTGCCCGGCAGGCCGATGAAATGCGCCGCACCCACGCGCCCGTAGGCGAAGGGCTTGCCCGGCTTGATGGCGATCTGCCACAGGTCCAGGGCGCCCAGGGCCTGCACGGCGGGCTTGATGTGGTCTTCCTCGCCCACCGACACACCGCCGCTGGTGAGGATCAGGTCGTGGCGCGCGCTGGCTTCGCGCAGCGCCTGGACCGTCGCCTCCAGGCGGTCCGGGACGATGCCCAGGTCACTGACCTCGCACCCCAGGCGCTGCAGCATCGCGCGCAGGAAGTAGCGGTTGGAGTTGTAGATCGCGCCGGGTTGCATGGCCTGCGGCGGCACGGTGCCGGGCATCACCAGCTCGTCACCCGTGGAAAAGAGGGCCACGCGCGGCCGGGCCGACACCGGCAGACTGTCCAGGCCGATACTGGCCGCCAGGCCCATTTCGGCCGGTGAGAGCCGCTGGCCCGCACGCAGCACGATGTCCCCGCGCCGGATGTCCTCGCCGCTGCGGCGGATCCACTGGCCCGCCTGCGGTGCTCGCAGCACGCGGACCGTGGCATCGGCCAGGACCTCGGTGTCCTCCTGCATCACGATGGCGTCGGCCCCCTCGGGGACGGGCGCACCGGTGAAGATGCGGGCCACGGTGCCCGCCTGCAGGGGCTGCGCCGCGCTGCCAGCGGGAATGCGCTGGCTCACGGGCCAGCCGCCGGCAGGCGCTCTCGCGACGTCTGCGCTGCGCACCGCATAACCATCCATCGAGCTGTTGTCCTGGGGCGGCACCTGCAGCGCCGAGACCTGGTCCTGCGCCAGCACCCGGCCATCGGCGTCGAAGGTCGACACCTTCTCGGTACGACCCAGCGGCGCGGCCCGCCCGAGCAGGTCGGCCAGGGCATCGTCCAGGCTACGAAGCGGAGGGCGAGGAGCGTTCATGGGCGGCCCCGCGTGGCGTAACGAAAGCGGTCGCCCTGCTCAACCAGCCACTGGGCGACGGCATCGTGGTCGTTGATGTCCAGCAGGGGGCGCTGCGTCGGCTCGGGCAGGCGACCCGCGTCGTCAGTGGCGATGGCCACCACGCGCTCGTCGCCCATGTAGCGCGCGGGCTGGCCCGCGTCGGCGCGCCAGACCTCCACCTTGGGCAGGTCGCTTTGCTTGAAGCCCTCGACCAGCACCCAGTCGACCCCATGATCCAGCTGGCTGATCAACTGGTGGACCGTCAGCGCGGTGGGCTGCTCGAACTCCCGCATGAGGGCCATGCGACGATCCGACACGGCAATCACCTCGAAGGCCCCGGCCTCGCGGTGCCGCCAGGTGTCCTTGCCCGGGTGGTCGATGTCGAACTTGTGGTGGGCGTGCTTGACGACCGAGACGCGCAGGCCGCGCAGCTTGAGGGCACCGATGACGCCCTCGACCAGGGTGGTCTTGCCGGAGCCGGAATAGCCGGCGAAGCACACGACATTCATGACACCGCGCTCAATCGCAATGCGACGCGATGTAGGCCTTGACCCGATCGACATCAGGCCGCATCACCTGCACGCGCTTGGGCAGGTCCTCGATGCCCTCGAAACCCGGCGGACGCTGCGGCTGCCGGCCCAGCGCCTCGACCAGCGTCGCGGCGAACTTGATCGGCAGCGCGGTCTCCAGCACGATCATCGGGACATGCGGGTCGCGCACTTCGCGGGCCACTTTCACGCCGTCGGCGGTGTGGGTGTCAATCATGTCGTGGTGACGCTGCCAGGTGTCGCGCAGGGTCGCCAGGCGGTCGGCATGGGTGCTGCGGCCGCTGGCGAAGCCATAACGCTCACGGGCCACGGCCGCTTCGGCCGGCAGCTCGAAGCGACCGCGCGCATTGAGTTCGTCATGGAACAGGCGCTTGACGCGGGCCGCATCGCGCCCCAGCAGGTCAAAGACGAAGCGCTCGAAATTGCTGGCCTTGGAGATGTCCATCGAGGGGCTGGAGGTCTCGAAGGTGTCGGCGCTGCCCCGTACGCGGTAGGTGCCGGTGCGGAAGAACTCGTCCAGGACGTCGTTCTCGTTGGTGGCCGCCACCAGCCGATCGATCGGCAGGCCCATCATGCGGGCCACGTGGCCGGCGCAGATGTTGCCGAAGTTGCCCGAAGGCACGGTGAAGCTCACCTTCTGGTCGTTGGACGTGGTGGCCTGGAAGTAGCCTGCGAAGTAGTACACCACCTGGGCCACGAGGCGCGCCCAGTTGATGGAGTTCACGGTACCGATGCGGTATCTGCGCTTGAAGTCCAGGTCGTTGGACACTGCCTTCACGATGTCCTGGCAGTCGTCGAACACGCCCTCGATGGCGAGGTTGTGGATGTTGGCGTCCTGCAGGCTGAACATCTGCGCCTGCTGGAAGGGGCTCATGCGGCCATGCGGCGAGGTCATGAAGACGCGCACGCCCCGCTTGCCCTTCATCGCGTATTCGGCGGCGCTGCCGGTATCGCCAGAGGTCGCCCCGAGGATGTTCAAGGCTTCGCCGCGGCGCGCCAGCTCGTATTCGAACAGGTGGCCCAGGAGCTGCATGGCCATGTCCTTGAAGGCCAGCGTGGGGCCGTTGGACAGGGCCTGGAGGTACAGACCGTCTTCCAGCTTGCGCAGGGGAACGATCTGCGGCGTGCCGAACACCGCCTCGGTGTAGGTCTTGCGGCACAGGGCGCGCAGGTCGTCGGCGGGAATGTCGTCGATGTAGAGGGACAGGATCTCGAACGCCAGGTCGGCATACGCCAGCCCGCGCCAGCGCGTGAGCGTGGCGCCGTCCACCTGCGGGTAGCGCTCGGGCAGGTACAGGCCGCCATCGGGCGCGAGGCCCTCCAGCAGGATCTCGCAGAAACGCTTGCGCCCCGGGTGGCCGCGCGTGGAGAGGTACAGCATCAGTGCCCGCCCGGCCGCCCGAAGGGCAATGAGCGCCCCCTCGGGGGGCAGAGAACGAAGTGAACGTGGGGGCTCATGAGGTCAGGCGAGTTCTTCCTTGCGGATGCGGGTGATGGGCGCCAGGACGGTGGTCAGGGCCTGCATCTTCGCCAGCGTCGCGTCCATCGTGCCCTCGCGGGTGTCGTGGGTGAGGATGATGAGGTCGGTCTGCTTCTCGCCCTCGCCGGCCTCGCGTTGCAGCATGGCGTCGATGGAGATCCCCGCCTCGGCCAGCAGCCCCGTCACCTGGGCCAGTACGCCGGCCTGGTCGGCCACGCGCAGGCGCAGGTAGTAGCTGGTCACCACCTCGGACATCGGCAGTACCGGCTGATCGCTCATTTGATCGGGCTGGAAGGCCAGATGCGGCACGCGCTGCGCGGCGTCCGCCGTGTGCAGGCGGGTGATGTCCACCAGGTCGGCGATCACCGCGCTGGCGGTGGGCTCGCTGCCCGCGCCCTTTCCGTAGTACAGGGTGGTGCCCACGGCGTCGCCCTGCACCATCACCGCGTTCATGGCGCCCTCGACATTGGCCAGCAGGCGCTTGGCCGGCACGAGGCTGGGGTGCACGCGCAGTTCGATGCCTTTCGGGGTGCGCTTGGTCAGGCCCAGGAGCTTGATGCGGTAGCCCAGTTGCTCGGCGTAGCGGATGTCCTGGCCCCCCAGCTTCGTGATGCCCTCGACATAGGCCTTGTCGAACTGCACCGGGATGCCGAAGGCAATGGCCGACATGATGGTGGCCTTGTGCGCCGCATCCACACCCTCGATGTCGAAGGTCGGGTCGGCTTCGGCGTAGCCCAGACGCTGCGCCTCCTTCAGGACCACGTCGAAGTCCAGGCCCTTGTCACGCATCTCCGACAGGATGAAGTTCGTGGTGCCGTTGATGATGCCGGCGATCCACTCGATGCGGTTGGCCGTCAGGCCCTCGCGCAGCGACTTGATGATCGGGATGCCTCCCGCCACGGCCGCCTCGAAGGCCACCATCACGCCCTTCCTGTGGGCGGCGGCAAAGATCTCGGTGCCATGCACGGCCAGGAGCGCCTTGTTGGCGGTGACCACATGCTTGCCCGCCTCGATGGCTTCCATCACCAGCTGGCGGGCAATGCCGTAGCCGCCAATCAGCTCGATGACGATGTCGATCTCGGGGTTGGCGATGACGGCGCGCGCGTCGTTCACCACCCGGGCGTGGGTGCCCACGACAGCCTGCGCACGCGCGGTGTCCAGGTCGGCGACCATGGTGACCGCGATCCCGCGGCCGGCGCGGCGCTGGATTTCATTCTGGTTGCGGGCGAGGACGTTGAACACGCCGCTGCCGACGGTGCCGATGCCCAGCAGGCCGACTTGGATGGGTTTCATTTCGAGTGACGCGAACGGTAGGTTTCGAGGAACTTGGCGATGCGGCCGATGGCCTCGCGCAGGTCGTCCTCGTGGGGCAGGAACACGATCCGGAAATGGTCCGGCGCGTGCCAGTTGAAGCCGGTGCCCTGCACCAGCATCACGCGGGTTTCCTGGAGCAGCTCGAGAAAGAACTGGCGGTCGTCTTTGACCGGGTACACCTTGGGGTCCAGGCGCGGGAACATGTACAGCGCCGCCTGCGGTTTGACGCAGCTCACGCCCGGGATGGCGGTGATCAGCTCATAGGCCAGGTCACGCTGGCGGCGCAGGCGTCCGCCCTCGCCCACCAGGTCGTTGATGCTCTGGTAGCCGCCCAGCGCGGTCTGAATGGCGTACTGGCCCGGCACATTGGCGCACAGGCGCATGTTCGAGAGCATGTTCAGGCCCTCGATGTAATCGGCCGCCGCCTTCTTGTCGCCGGACACCACCATCCAGCCCGCACGGTAACCGCAGGAGCGGTAGCTCTTGGACAGCGAGTTGAACGTGAGCGTCAGCACATCGTCGGACAGGCTGCCGATCGCGGTGTGCTTCATGTCGTCATACAGCACCTTGTCATAGACCTCGTCCGCCAGCAGCACCAGCCCGTGCTCGCGCGCGATCGCGACGATCTCCTTCAGGAGCGCATCGGAGTACAGCGCGCCCGTCGGGTTGTTGGGGTTGATGACGACGAGGCCCTTGGTGCGCGGCGTGATCTTGCGGCGGATGTCGGCCGGGTCAGGCATCCAGCCGTTGGCCTCGTCGCACAGGTAGTGCACCGGTTTGCCGCCGGCCAGCGTGGCGGCGGCAGTCCACAGCGGGTAGTCCGGCGCGGGCAGCAGCAGTTCGTCGCCGTCATTGAGCAGCGCGTTGGTGGCCGTGACGATCAGCTCGCTGGCGCCGTTACCCAGGTAGATGTCGTCGAGCGTGACGCCCGGGATGCCTTGCTGCTGCGTGTAGTGCATCACCGCCTTGCGCGCGGCGAAGATGCCCTTGCTGTCGGAGTAGCCTGCCGAGTTGGGCAGGTTGCGGATCATGTCCTGCTGGATTTCCTCGGGCGCATCGAAGCCGAACACGGCCAGGTTGCCGATATTGAGCTTGATGATCTTGTGACCCTCTTCCTCCATGCGCCGCGCCGCATCCATGATGGGTCCACGGATGTCGTACAGCACGTTGGCCAGCTTGGCCGATTTCTGGATAGTCTTCAAAGCCCCTCCGAAGGCGCTCGCACAGGTGAAAACCTATAATTTGACCATAGTTGACGCACCATGAAGCTCCAGCCGGACCGCTCCCTCGCCCCCACGATCACCGGACACGGACGGGGCTGGGTGGCGGTCAACGGCGAGCGCATCGAGCGCAGCGTGGTCATCGCCTCGGACGGACGCCGCATGGACTGGCCGGCGGCCACCTACGAGGGTCTGGAAGCCGCCCATTTCGCCCTGCTGGCGGGCCTGGAGGTCGAGGTCGTGATCTTCGGCAGCGGCGACCGCATCCGCTTTCCCCACCCGGCCTGGATCGCACCGCTCATGGCCCGGCGCATCGGGGTCGAGACCATGGACACAGCCGCCGCCTGCCGCACCTACAACATCCTGGCCCAGGAGGGACGCACCGTGGCGGCGGCCCTGTTGCTCGAAACACCGGCCTGATCCCCCCGGCTCCTGAAGGTCGCGCAGCAGGGGCTCAGCGGCGCTGCCCCGCCCACCGGGGGCCGACAAACCATTTGGGTTAAAATCGGGGGTTTCGCGGACTGCTGCGGCCGCCCACAACGACCAACCCCCTGTCACACGAGATACAAATCCATGGCGATCGTTGTCAATAAACCCATCCCGGAGTTCGAGGCCAATGCCACCGGCGGGGTCAAGGTGTCCAACACCACCCACCTGGGCCAGACGGTCGTCCTGTACTTCTACCCGAAGGACAACACCCCGGGCTGCACCACCGAAGCCATGCAGTTTCGCGACAAGTACAAGGACTTCGTGAAGGCCGGTGCCATCGTCTTCGGCGTTTCCCGCGACAACATGAAATCGCACGACGAGTTCAAGTCCAAGCTCGAACTGCCCTTCGAGCTGATCGCCGACACCGAGGAAAAGATGTGCCACATGTTCGGCGTGGTCAAGAACAAGATCATGTACGGCAAGAAGGTCAAGGGCATCGAGCGCAGCACCTTCCTGATCGGGGCCGACGGCGTCCTCAAGCAGGAGTGGCGCGGCATCAAGGTGCCCGGTCACTCCGACGAGGTTCTGAAGGCCGTCAAGCAGCTGAAAAAGGCTGCATAATGGCCGCATGCTGTTGTTCCTGACGCCCCGCGTCATCACTGCCAGCCCCCAGAAAGCCGTCCGGCCCGTCCGACGGCTTTTTTGTTTCCTGAACCCTCTCACTCCCGGGAATTCCTCGCCCTATGCCCCTGCCTCCCGCCCCCTCCAAGCGCGCCGCCCTGCTCCCCGCCCAGGCCTACGACGCGCCGGCCCGGTCTTCGCACAAGACGGCCCGGAAATCGGAAGCGGTATCGCCCACGGGCAGCCCCCTGCCTGAGCGGCCCCAGGTCGAGGACTTCGCCCCCCGGGGGGGCGCAACGGCCGCCCTGGCGTTTGACGAGGTGCCGGTGACGGGGGTGATCGAGGCCGAGCGGCCCGCTGCGGCCCGCCGCAAGCCCGTGACCCCTCCGGCCGCCGAAGCCCGCCCACGCAAGGCCAAGACCCGGCCCACCGGCCCGACCAAGCTCTTCGTGCTGGACACCAACGTGCTGATGCACGACCCCATGTGCCTGTTCCGCTTCGAGGAACACGACATCTTCCTGCCCATGATCGTGCTGGAGGAACTGGACGGGCACAAGAAGGGCATGACCGAGGTTGCCCGCAACGCCCGCCAGGCCAGCCGCTCGCTGGACGCCCTGGCCGGCGAGCAGGGCGCGGACATCGGCAGCGGCCTGAAGCTGGACTCCACCGGCCACCGCGAGGCAGGCGGCAGCCTGTTCTTCCAGACCCAGGCTTTCGCCAACCCCCTGCCCCACAACCTGCCCCAGGGCAAGGCCGACAACCAGATCCTGGGCGTGGTGCAGGCCCTGCGTGAGCAGCACGCGCCGCGCGAGGTGGTGCTGGTGTCCAAGGACATCAACATGCGGGTCAAGGCCCGGGCCCTGGGCCTGGCCACCGAGGACTACCGCAACGACAAGACCATCGACGACCTGGACCTGCTGTATTCCGGCGCCCTGGCCCTGCCGGCGGACTTCTGGGCGCGCCACGGCAAGACCGTCGAGAGCTGGCAAAGCGGCAGCTTCACCTACTACCGCATTGCCGGGCCCGTCGTGCCCAGCCTGTTGATCAACCAGTTCGTGTATTTCGAAGCCCCGGGCGAGCCCAGCCTCTATGCCCGCGTGACCGAGATCCGCGGCAAGACCGCGGTGCTCAAGACCCTCAAGGACTTCGGTCACCTCAAGAACGCCGTCTGGGGCGTGACCACCCGCAACCGCGAACAGAACTTCGCGATGAACCTGCTGATGGATCCCGAGGTCGACTTCGTCACCCTCACCGGCACCGCAGGCACCGGCAAGACCCTGATGGCCCTGGCCGCAGGCCTGACCCAGGTGCTGGACGACCGCCGCTACACCGAGATCATCATGACCCGCGCCACCGTCAGCGTGGGCGAGGACATCGGCTTCCTGCCCGGCACCGAGGAGGAAAAGATGGGCCCCTGGATGGGCGCACTGGACGACAACCTGGAGGTGCTGGCCAAGACCGAGACCAGCGCTGGCGAGTGGGGCCGCGCCGCCACCAACGAATTGATCCGCAGCCGCATCAAGATCAAGAGCCTGAACTTCATGCGCGGGCGTACTTTCCTGAACAAGTACCTGATCATCGACGAGGCGCAGAACCTCACGCCCAAGCAGATGAAGACGCTGGTCACGCGCGCGGGTCCGGGCACCAAGATCATCTGCATGGGCAACCTGGCCCAGATCGACACGCCCTACCTGACCGAAGGCTCCTCGGGCCTGACCTTCGCGGTGGACAAGTTCAAGGGCTGGCCGCACAGCGGCCACATCACCCTGGCGCGCGGCGAGCGCTCGCGGCTGGCGGACTTTGCGTCAGAGGTGCTGTAGCCCGACCACGTGATTGGCAAGGCAAAGGGCCCCAAGGGGCCCTTTTTGCTGCGTGCCAAGCGGCGGGTCAGAAGTAGTCGGAGCCTGCCCCGCCACTGGCCAGCGACTCGAACTTGGTCAAGGGCTTGAGGAAGGCCAGCTTGGCGGTACCCGTCGGGCCGTTACGCTGCTTGCTGATGATCACCTCGGCGACGCCGGGCTCTTTCGAGTCCTTGTTGTAGTAGTCGTCGCGGTAGATGAACATGATGACATCGGCATCCTGCTCGATGGCCCCCGATTCGCGCAGGTCGCTCATCATGGGCCGCTTGTCGGGGCGCGACTCCACGCCGCGTGACAGCTGCGACAGCGCGATCACCGGGCAGCCCAGCTCCTTGGCCAGCATCTTCAGCCCGCGCGAGATCTCGCCCACCGCAGTGGCGCGGTTCTCGTCGCTCATGCCGCTGGACACACTCATGAGCTGCAGGTAGTCCACCACGATCAGGCCCAGCTTGCCGCCGCACTGTCGGGCCAGACGGCGGGCGTTGGTGCGCAGCTGGCTGACCGTGAGACCCGGGGTCTCGTCGATGTGCAGGGAGATGTTGCGCAGCTTCTCGATGGCTTCGGTCAGGCGCGGCCACTCCTCGTCGGAGAGCTTGCCGGTGCGCAGGTGGCCCTGGTCGATGCGGCCGATGGAGCCGACGATACGAACGGCCAGCTGGGCGGCACCCATCTCCATGGAGAACACGGCAACGGGTAGTTCCTCGTACAGCGCGACATGCTCGGCGATGTTGATCGCCAGGGAGGTGTTATGCGTGACGATGTCGCCATCCGTCAGATACAGACGATCCGGATGACTCACCGAGATGCACTGGCAAGGCACTTCCCGCGCCGGCTCGATGGAACGCAGGGTCAGCCGCTTCTTGCGCGTCCACGCCTGCGGCGCGCGCGCCAGCTTGTCCGACAGCAGGAAGAGGGATTGCGGCTGCGGGTGGCTGATGTGGCACACGAAGGCCGGCAATCCGGCCACGCGCATGCCAGCCACATTGGTGAAATGCGGTTGCTTGGTCGTGATCGAACACCAGCCCCCGAGCGATCTCACCAGTTCTGCGACATCGCGGGCCAATGGCCCGCTGGCAGTGGACAGGCGCACGCTGCCCCAGCGCTCGATCCAGCCATCGGTATCCAGCAGGCCACGCAGCAGGTTCAGGCGAGCCTCTCGGCAGGCCTCCAGGTAGAGGCGCGGGATGAACTTGTGGTCGCTGCTGCAACCGGACAGGCCCATCGCCTCGAGCGCGGTGCGCAGGGAGTTGGGCGCTACGCCCTGGACACCCTTCACATGGGCACCGCCACGGCGGACGATGCGCCAGTCATGGGCCTGCGCGTGCACCAGCTCCATCTCACCGCCCACGCGACCACGCAGGCGGTCCAGCATCTCGTCGCTGGCGGAGGAGAACATCACCGAGCCGGTGCCGGTGAGGCAGCCGTCCCCGAGCAAGGCGCCCAGCACCCAGGGATCCACCGGCAACGGGTCGTCGTGGCCGAAATCGCCGGTGGCGCATTCGACCCATAGGCGATCCTGGTAACGCTTGCGGGCCAGCAGTTCGATCAAGTCCTGCGTGGAGACCACGCGCGGCGCTTCCCAGTGCCGGCAATCCACCTTCCACAGGTGCTCGGCACAGCACTCGGTGCTGCGGCCATCGGAGAAGGTGATCCGGAAGGTCTGCTTGATGCCCTGGGGATAGACACCGGTGACGATGGAGGGCCGGCCGTCCACCGACGCCAGCGCATCCCCCACCGCCAAGTCCCCCATCGGCTTGAAGCCGCCCCCACGCATGCGCACGAGGCTGTCCAGCGGCTGCGCCTTGCCCATGGAGGGTCGGGCCGCCAGGATGATCAGGTCGCCTGCCTGCAGGCCCGAGGTCATGCGGTCCAGGTCGTAGAAGCCGGTGGGCACGCCGGTGATGTCGTTGGGGTTGTCCGCCATCTCCTGGACGCGGTCCATGAGGTCGACCACCAGGGCGCTCATGTCCTGGAAGCCTTCCTTCATCCGCGAGCCTTCCTCGCCGATGCTGAAGATCCTCTGCTCGGCCTCATCCAGGATGGTGTCCACCGCCTTGCCCAGAGGGTTGAAGGCGGCAGTGGCGATTTCGTCGGAGGCCGACACGAGCTTGCGCAGGATGCCGCGCTCCCGCACGATCTCGGCGTAGCGGCGGATGTTGCCGGCGCTGGGCACGTACTGAGCCAGGGAGTTCAGGTAGCTCAGGCCGCCCACTTCGTCGGCGTTGCCCAGGCTCTGCAGGGCCTCGAACACGGTGATGACGTCGGCGGGCTTGTTGGCCTCCACCAGGCCGTGAATCGCCTTGAAGATCAGCCGGTGTTCGTAGCGGTAGAAGTCGCCGGCGCTGAGCAGGTCCGCGACACGGTCCCAAGCTTCGTTGTCCAGCAGCAGGCCGCCCAGCACGCTGGATTCGGCTTCGAGGGAGTGCGGGGGAACCCGCAATTGCGCCACTTCGCGGTCGCGCGGGAAGTCGTCATCGACGGGACTCAAGACTGCAGACATGATTTCCTTCGCAATCCGCAATGGTATGCCGGCCTGCCCCGCCGGTCATGGGACAACCTTGTGGATAAGCCGTGGCCAACACGGGCACAAGCCGGTATGGCATGTGGGCAACGGGGCGGCGCCACCGCGGCATCGGGCCCATCCGCCACCCGCCCACCGTCATCTCCCGGATGGACACAAACACGAATGATTCTCGTTTGTGTTATACTTCGTTTCGAACTGACCTGCACCCCCCGCATCCGTAACCCTGGACCCCTGATGAGTCGCCAAGCCCTCACCGCCCTTTCCTTCCTGACCTTGCTCGCCGCCGGCACCCCGGTACTCGCCCAGGAGCAGGTCCTGAACCTGTACTCGGCCCGCCACTACTCGACGGACGAGGCGCTGTACGCCAACTTCACCAAGGCCACGGGCATCAAGATCCAGCGCGTGGACGCGGACGATGCCGGCATCCTGGCTCGCCTGAAGGCCGAGGGCAGCGCCTCCCCCGCCGACGTGATCCTGCTGGTCGACGCCGCCCGCCTGTACAAGGGCGAAGTGGATGGCCTGTTCAAGCCGGTCAAGTCCAAGCTCCTGCAGGACGTCCTGCCCGCCCAGTACCGCGCCGCACCCACTGCCGAGGGGACGGCCTGGTTCGGCTTTTCCACCCGGGCCCGCGTGATCGTCTACGACAAGCTCAAGGTCAAGCGCGAGGACGTGGACACCTACGAGGAGCTGGCCGACCCGAAGCACAAGGGCAAGGTCTGCATCCGTTCGGGCTCGCACCCGTACAACCTGTCCCTGTTCGGCGCCATGACCACGCACCTGGGCGAGAAGAAGGCCGAGGACTGGCTCAAGGGCATCGTGGCCAACCTGGCGCGTGATCCCAAGGGCGGCGACACCGACCAGATCAAGGCCGTCGGCGCCGGCGAGTGCCAGATCGCGGTGAGCAACACCTATTACATCGCCCGCCTGCTGCGCTCCAGCAGTCCCGAGGACAAGGCCCTCATGGAGAAGGTCGGCGTGGTCTTCCCCAACCAGTCTTCCTGGGGGACGCACCTGAACATCGCCGGGGGCGCCGTGGCCCGCCACGCGAAGAACACCGCCGCGGCGGTGAAGTTCCTGGAGTACCTGGCCAGCCCCGAGGCCCAGGGCTATTTCGCCAACGGCAACAACGAGTGGCCCACCGCCAAGGGCGTGAAGGTCAACAACCCAGCCCTGCAAGCCATGAGCGGCGGCGACTTCAAGGCGGAGACCATCCCCCTGGCCGCTGTCGGGGCCCACACGGTGAAGGTGCAGCAGATGCTGGACCGGGTCGGCTTCAAGTAAGGAAGCAACGATAATGTGACGTTTACGTCAACGTCACACCATCAGGAGCTCCCATGGAAATCAGCGGCAAGGTCTTCATCGTCACCGGCGGCGCCTCGGGCCTGGGCGAAGGCACGGCACGCATGCTGTCGCAGGCTGGCGGCAAAGTGGTCATCGCCGACATGCAGGTGGAAAAGGGCGAGGCCATCGCCAAGGAAATCGGCGGCGTCTTCGTCAAGTGCGACGTGAGCAGCGAAGCCGACGGCCAGGCCGTGGTGGCCAAGGCCACCTCCCTGGGCAAGCTCATGGGCCTCGTGAACTGCGCGGGCATCGCCCCCGCCGAGAAGACCGTGGGCAAGAACGGCGCGCACAACCTGGGTGTGTTCACCAAGGTCGTCACCGTCAACTTGATCGGCACCTTCAACATGATCCGCCTGGCCGCCGAGGCCATGTGCAAGAACGACCCCGAGCCCACCGGCGAGCGCGGTTGCATCGTGAACACCGCCTCGGTGGCCGCCTATGACGGCCAGATCGGCCAGGCCGCCTACAGCGCCACCAAGGGCGGCGTGGTCGGCATGACCCTGCCCATTGCCCGCGACCTGTCCCGCAACGGCATCCGCAACATGACCATCGCCCCCGGCATCTTCGGCACACCCATGATGTTCGGGATGCCCCAGGAGGTCCAGGACTCGTTGGCCGCCGCCGTGCCCTTCCCCTCGCGCCTGGGCACCCCCCAGGACTATGCCAAGCTGGCGCGCCACATCTTCGAGAACGACATGCTCAATGGCGAGGTGATCCGCCTGGACGGCGCCATCCGACTCGCGCCGCGCTGAGCACCCCGGCCGGGGCTAACATGGCGGGCCACCCTGTGGACACCGCCATGACCCTACGCCTTTCCCTCCTGCTTGCCGGCGCCGTCCTGGCTGCCTGCACCAGCGCGCCCACCGGCCCGGCCCCGGGCGCGCCCTCGTCCTCGCCCTCGGCCCCCCCCACCTTCAGCTACCAGCCGCCCCTGTTGCCCGAGGCGGCCTCGGGCAACACCGAGAAACTCGGCTGGTCCACCCGCCGCTTCGCCGTGGCGGCTGCCAATCCCCTGGCCACCCACGCCGGCTACCAGGTGCTGAGGGCCGGAGGCAGCGCGGTCGATGCGGCGGTTGCGGTGCAGATGGTGCTCACGCTGGTGGAGCCCCAGTCGAGCGGCATCGGCGGCGGGGCCTTCCTGATGCATTTCAACGGCAAGGACGTCGAGGCCTACGATGGCCGCGAGACCGCGCCGGCGGCCGCCGATGACAAGCTGTTCCTCGGCGCGGATGGCAAGCCCCTGCCTTTCTACGAAGCCGTGGTGGGTGGACGCTCGGTGGGCGTGCCCGGTGCGGTGCGCATGCTCGAAATGGCGCACCGACAGCACGGACGCCTGCCCTGGGCGCAACTGATGCAACCCGCCATCGTCCTGGCCGAAAGCGGCTTCCAGATCAGCCCGCGGCTGCACACCCTGCTTCGCAACGACGCCCACCTGAAAAAGGACCCGGTGGCTGCGGCCTATTTCTACCGGCCCGATGGCGAGCCGCGCGCGGTGGGCACCGTGCTGCGCAACCCCGAGCTGGCCGCCGTCCTGCGCAAGATCGCCGCCGAGGGCTCGCGCGCCCTGCACGAAGGTGAGGTCGCCCAGGCCATCGTTGCCAAGGTGCGCAGCCACCCGACCAACCCCGGCGCCCTGGCCCTGGCCGACCTGGCCAATTACCAGCCGAAAAAACGCACGCCCCTGTGCCACGACTGGCGCGCCAGCGGACGTGACTGGCGGGTCTGCGGCTTTCCGCCCCCCAGCTCCGGCGCGATCGCGGTGGGCCAGATCCTGGGCATCCTGCAGCACACGAACGCGGCGTCCCTGCCCCTGCAGGACGGCCTGCCCTCGGCCGACTGGCTGCACCTGTACACGGAAGCCGCGCGCCTGGCCTTCGCCGACCGCGCGCAGTACGTGGCCGACCCCGACTTCGTGGCGCCGCCCGCCGGACGCTGGGACAGCCTGCTGGACCCGGCCTACCTGCCCTCGCGCGCCCGCCTGATCGGCCACCAGAGCATGAAGGTCGCCCAGCCCGGTACGCCGGGCGGTGGCACCGCCGCCCTGGCCCCCATGCCCGACCAACCGGAGTTCGGCACCTCGCACCTGTCGATCGTGGACGGCTACGGTCAGGCGCTGGCGATGACCACCACCATCGAAGACCAGTTCGGCGCGCGCCAGATGGTGACCAGCGCGCCCGGTCGCAGCGGCGGCTTCCTCTTGAACAACGAGCTGACCGACTTCAGCTTCGCGCCCGCCGACGCCCAGGGACGGCCCATCGCCAACCGCGTGCAGCCTGGCAAGCGCCCCCGTTCGTCGATGGCGCCCACACTCGTCTTCGACAAGGCCACCGGCCAGCTGGTCATGTCCGCGGGCAGCCCCGGCGGCGCACTGATCATCCACTTCACCGCCAAGACCCTGGTGGGCACGCT
>JACCED010700201.1_pt1 | contig 15216 bp, 13 predicted proteins | sample 7455021 | NCBI WGS metagenome assembly JACCED01 (sample SAMN15323456, study PRJNA562643) | freshwater metagenome | isolation source: river surface water | place: USA:Blue River Watershed | collected 2017-08-19 | reverse complement strand
GGGCGGCGATACCCGCTTTGGCGATCTGCGCGTCTTCGTTCGATTTCACGCCCGACACGCCGACAGCACCGACGCAGTCGCCATTGGCGACGATGGGCACGCCGCCTTCCAGCAGGCCGTCGATGTTTGGCGCCGACAGGAAGGAATAGCGACCATTGTTGATCACGTCTTCATAAACCTTGGTCTCGCGCTGGCCGAGGGCGGCGGTGCGCGCCTTGGACGGAGCGATCGAGGCCGACACGGCCGGTGCGCCATCGAGGCGCTGCAGCCACAGCAGGTTGCCGCCGTCGTCGACGATGGCGATGGTGACAGCCCACTTGTTGGCGAGCGCCTCGGCCTCGGCGGCAGCGGCAATTTTCTTGACGTCGTCGAGGGTCAGGGCCTGTTTGGTACGCATGCGGTTACTCCCGTTTTTCTTCAAAAGTTCTAGAGGATACTGCCGATATCTACGGAGCCGGTGGGGCCGGCCACCCGTAAAAGGGCTGGATTGTACGACAACTCGATGACCTGCGAATTGCATCTTCCGGCATGAAGGGAGCACTCTCGCGAAATCCTTGGCACGGCGAGGAAGTGCGCTGCATATCAAGTCCATGACAGACATTTCCAAAGGCGAACAACGCTGCCGGAAAGTCATGTTCGCGAGCGAAATTTTGACAAGTGCGGGGGCATCGCTTACATTCGCCCGATCATTTTTTATTTACTGAACTGAAACTTTGCAACAGTCGCCGCGTCCATCGCCAAACTTTCGCATCGCTGCCTGGCATCCTCGCCGGCTCGCGCTGCCGTTGGCGCTCGCGCTCGCGCTGGGCGCGCAAGGCGCACGCGCGGTCGATGTTGAAGGGGTTCAGGAAACGCCAGCCAGCCTGCACACCCGCATCCTGTCGCGCGTGTCGAGTTTCACCGATCGGGCCGCCAACCTCGCCGTCGAAGCGATGTCGCTGATCGGTATCCATTACCGTCGTGGCGGTACCTCGCCGCAAAACGGCCTCGATTGCAGCGGCCTCGTGCGCTATGTGTTCCGCGAAGCGAATGGCACCGAACTGCCGCGCACGTCGGCCGAGATGAGCAAGCTCGGCGAGCAGGTCGACAAGAGCCAGCTGCAACCGGGCGACCTGGTGTTCTTCAATACGCTCAAGCGCACCTTCTCGCACGTGGGCATCTACCTCGGCGACAACAAGTTCATCCATGCGCCCTCGTCCGGCGGTACGGTACGTATCGAGAGCATGGACCTCGCGTACTGGAAGGCACGCTTCAACGGCGCACGCCGCATTCCCGAAGAAACCAGGGCCGATCCGGCCAAATGATCAGTCTGGCACTCGCCCGACCGCATTCCTTTTCCCGTTCACTGCATTTTCCCTGAAGCCTCAGGGCTGAGCGCGTACCTGCTGCGTTTGCTGCGCATGGGGCGCCGGCGAGCTTTGTGCGGTCTGCTGCGCCTGCTCGCGCTTCTGCTTCAGCCGCTGCCTGATCTCGGCGATCGCGGCCTGCGCCGCCTTCTCGCCGGCGATGATGGCCACGCTGCGGCTCTGGAAGTCGCTGCCTTTCATCGTCGCCAGCTCGGGGCGGATCACGACATCGGCCTGCTTCAGTTCATAGCTATTGAGGCTCTGGCCCATGATCGCGAAAGTCTGCAGCAGTACTTCGAGGGTGCTCGATGCCGGCTGCGCATCCGGCTGCGCGGAGATGTTCACCGCGATCACGAAGTCTGCGCCCATCTTGCGCGCGAAGCTGGCCGGCACCGGCGATACGAGGCCGCCATCGACGTAATCGATATTCCCGATGCGGACCGGCTGGAATACGCCCGGCACTGATGATGAGGCGCGCACGGCAGCGCCCGTATTGCCGCGCCTGAACAGGATGGCCTGCCCGCTGCGCAAGTCGGTGGCGACGGCGCCGAACGGAATCTTCAGTTTTTCGATGGGCTGCCCGTGCACCGCGCGGTTCACGTAGTTTTGCACCGCCTCGCCCTTGAGCACGCCGGTCGATTGCGAGAAGAACGGCACCGACCAGTCCGAGATCGCTGCTTCGTCCATATCGATCGCCATCTTCTGTAGCGCATAGCCGTTGTTGCCTGCCGCGTAGAGCGCGCCGACCAGGCTGCCCGCGCTGGTGCCGACCACGACATCGGGCACGATGCCATTCGCTTCGAGGATCTTGATCACGCCGATGTGCGCAAAACCGCGCGCCGCGCCGCCGCCCAAGGCCAGCCCCACTTTAACGGGGCGCAATGCAGGCGCGGCAGGTGCTGCGGGTGCTATCGGTGCTGAGGGTGCGACCGGTGCTGAAGGCGAAGCGGACGGTGCTGGCTTGCCCGGGGCAGCAGGTGCTTCGGCGGCCGGCGGCGTTGCCCCCGGCGGCACGGACTCGGGTACGCCGGGAGTTGCGGGTGCACCCTGCACGGCAGGCGCGGCTGGCGTACTGCCCGCAACAGACGCGGGCGCCGTTACGGCGCCGGACGCCGGTGACGGCACTCCGGCTTCAGGGGACTGGGGTACGGTCTGGCATGCCGACAACAGCAAGGCCAGCAAAAGGGGGAGCAATTGCTTCATGCGACAGCTAACAGGGGAAATTACAGAAAAACCAGCCATCGAATCCGTCAACCATCGTCAAAACGACAACAGCACACGAGGTTGATTTTCATTCGAGCATTATGCGCAAAAACGTTAAATTTTGCGCAAATTCTTTAATTTTCAATAGAATTTGCACAAAAATGACATCATCGACTCGAGGGTCGCGCCGGTTCGCCCAGCCCGTGGGCCTTGAGAATCTCGCGCGCTTTCGAGCCTTGCAGGAATTCCGCAAAGCTGCGCGCAGAGGGGTTGGCGCTGCCGTGCGTCGTCAGTACGAAGCAGGTATCGAGCTCGCCTTGCAGTTCATGCGGAATATCAACCAACAAGCCGCGATGCTTCTGGTTCAGCGCGTGCGCAGTCGACGACGGGATCAGTGCGACATCGGCATTGCCGATACGCGCAAACAGCCCGGCCTGCTCGACCGAGGTCGCCGTCAGTATCTTGCCCTGCACCGACTCCCAGACACCGCCCTTCTTCAATGCCTCTTCCGCACGGCGGCCGCTGATAGTGAACTCGGGATTGGCAAAGGTGATGAAGTGAATCTTCTCATCTGACAGTGAAGCCAGCCCTTGCAACTTCGCCTTGCGATTTGCCGTCCACATAACCAGCGGATTCGACGCAAAATGCACGACCGGCTCGACCGCCAGCGCGTTCTTGATCAGGCGTTCATGGTAATGACGGTCGAGGCCGATATACATATCGACCTGGGTGCCGGCCTTGATCGCGGCGTACAACTTGCCCGCCGCATCGGACCGGAACTCCACGCTATCGCCGGGATGGACCAGCTTGTAGGCATCGGCCACGTCAGCGATGACTGAGCGCTGGTCGCCGGTGACGGCCACGCGCACGGCGCCCGCCAGTGCCACTCCCCAGAGGGAAGAAGCAATCAGGAATGTCAACAATGGCAAAAGGCGTCGCAAGGCCATGCAATCCTCGGAAACATCGGCTCTGCGGAAAAATGGCCGACAAAAACCGCTAGATCGTACACCATGCGGCGCCACGCTCAGGATTGGGTCTTCTGCGACTGCCCCGGTCAGGCGTCGCCGCCACGCCGCCCGATCAGCCAGAAGGCAAAGCTGGTAACACAAGCAACCAGCAGGACCACGAGCCAGAACCCATGCGGGTGTTCGGCCAAAGGGATGCCGGCGACGTTCATGCCGAACAGGCCGGCGATCAGGTTGATCGGCAAGGCAACAACGGTAAACACCGTCAGGGTATACAGGCTCTTGCTATTACGCTCGTTGAGCATCGCGGCGATTTCTTCCTGCAGCAGCTTGATGCGTTCCTGCAGCGAGCTCATGTCGGTCAATACCGCGGCGAACTCTTCGGAGGACTGGCGCAAATCCTGAAGGTCAGCGTCGGCAATCCACAGTGGTGGCCGCTGCAGCAGCCGGAACAGCGCCGCCGGTTCGGGCGCCATCAAGCGCTGCAGGCGCACCAGCACGCGCCGCAAGCCACCGAGGTTGCTGCGCTTATGGTCGAGGCGGCCAGCAAGCAGGTCATCCTCGATCTTGTCGGTACGGGTGACGGTATCGCGCACGATGCCGATCAGTACATCCGCCTGATCGCGCAGCAGATGGGTCAGCAATTCGACCGAGCTCTGGATGCGGGCGCCGTTCTGCACCGCCTGTCGCAAGCGGTCGACCGATTTGAGGGGTTTGCGGCGCGCGCTGATCACGAGCTTCGGGGTCACCCACAGCCACAGCGTTGATAGTTCGGATGCTTCGAAATTGAAGCCATGCAGTACGTCGTTGACGACAGCAATCAAGCCATCGTCAATTTGCTCGATACGGGTCGAGCGAGAGCCTTGCTGCAGCGCTTCGAAGAACTCGGGCGGCAACGGAGCATGCTCGCGAAGCCACTTTTCTGTCGAGGCTTGACTGAGATTGAAGTGCAACCACAGGAAGCTGCGGGCAGTACCACTATCCGGCCGCACTGCAATGTTGGCTGCGTTCGCCGCGTTGGCGACATCCGTCTCGACATTCGTCGCCTCACGCAGCGCCTGTGCGACCTCGTCTGCCACCACCGGTACGGTCGCCATTCGACCGTCGAGCCAATAGCCCCAGACCAAGCCGGTGGGATCTACCCGAAGCCCATCTATCAATTTGTCTTTGAACATGGCTAAAAGTTACCTGCAAAGAAAAACGCCCCCGAAGGGGCGTTTTCTCACGATGAATTGCCAGATCTCTTAGAAAGATACCTGAGCACGAGCATTGACGGCAGTTTCGCCAGTCGTACCGTTGACCGCAGTTTTGAAATTGGTCTTCACATAGTTCAGCATGAATCGCACATTGCTGTTTGCGAACCAGGTCAGGCCGTAGGTCATCGCATCTGCCTTGTTGGTAGTAGATGCAGTGACGGTCGCGTAATCCGTTTCAATATCGCTGTAGCGCAAGCCAACCTGCCACGCTCCCAAGCCACCCTTCGAAGTCGAGAATGCTTCTTTCGGCTTGATCCAGCCAAACGTGTTCGAGCTATCGCTGTAATTATGCGATTCACCAGTGATGTTCCAGACGGCAGCGAGGTACTTACCCTTGATTTCCTGCTCGACACCGGTCTTGTCGTAATTGAACAAGAACAGTTCGGATTGAACTTTGAACGGTCCGTAGGCGATTGCTGCTTCGATATTCTGTCGGGTACGATCGGATCCGGTCGCAACTGCGCTGGAATTCTTCGCGAGGAAACTGGAAATACCTTTGCCTTCGGTCGCTGAACCAAGCGAAGCACTGGTCGCATCCACTCGGCCAACGCTATAGCCAAGACCCAGATGGGTCACCAGGTCTTTGTTGCCGGCCAGACCGGCAAAGTTTGCAGCAACGCGTCCAATAACGTCAGTATTATCCGTCGTGGAAGTGTCGCTCGAAACGTGATAATTTCCAGAAGAAAGAGCAACCGCATAGGAAGCGCCCGATACCGGGCTGCCGAACAACATACCGCCGTACTGCTTGCCCGGGATAAGCTCCTTGTCGTCATTACCAACCAGGCTACGCTCCATGAAATCGATATTGTTGGAGCTGGTCAGCTGCTCGAGGCTGAACGGCATCTTGAATTTACCGACGCGGACTTGCGCAGCCTTGTTTCCAATGTAGGTCAGATATCCTTCGTCCAGTGTGCCTTTTTGTTCCGATGAAAAGTCACCAAAAATGAAGTAATCGAAGTCTTTGGTCAGATTGCCTTTGAGGCCAAGTCGAGCACGACGCAGACTGAAACCTTCAACGCCTTGGCTGGCTGCATTGCTCGGGTCAAACGAGCGATAGTCCATGTGAACGCGACCGGTCAGTGCAACAGAATATGCGCCGTCAGCCGACTCGATGCCAAGACCACTCTTCTGCACCTTACCGGAATCGCCCTGGCTCTGAATGTACTTGACCGCTTTCGAAACGTCCGCATCGGTACGCTTCTCTTTGAACTGCTCATTCTCATAAGCATCCGACTTCAGATAGTCTTCGTACTCAGCCTGGGTGATCACACCCTTCTTCAGCATCAGGTCCAGCAGGCTCTTGGCATCTGCGGCATATGCAGCCGGAGCCGACAGAGTTGCGCAAACTGCTGCGACCGCTACAGCGATACGCTTGGCAGCGATCAGTTTCGATTGTTTCATTCATTTCTCCGTTTAGTGTCTCAGATGCAATCAAGAATGGCCTTGAACATGCGGTTGCCGATTTCCTTAATTACTGAGCCGCGATTATTGCGATGAAATTTTTCAACTTTGTGACAAGCTGTTACATTTCTCGGATGACACAAACGCGTTGTCACGACACAACAACTACTGCCATCGCTTTGTCACATCCATGTCACATTCACGCCTGACCATGGCTGATTAGCCGTTTTCCGCAGGAGACTTGCTTCATGTTTGCCGCCGTCGACCTCGGGTCGAACAGCTTCCGCCTCCACATCGGCGTTCACGACGGTGAACGCATCCGCATCGTCAACAGCGCGCGGGAGCCTGTCAGACTGGGGGCCGGTCTCGATGCGCGCGGCAATCTGAGCCAGGCGGCGATTCACAACGCCATCGCTTGCCTGAATCGATTCTCACAAATACTCAAGGCCACACCGCTGTCGGCCGTCAGGGTCGTGGCGACCAATACCGTGCGCGTCGCCAAAAATGCCGCCAGCTTCGTACCGCAGTTCGAAAAGGCCATCGGTTATCCGATAGAAGTCATCTCCGGCGAAGAAGAAGGCCGCCTGATTTACATGGGCGTCGCGTCGACGCTGAACCAGCCAGCCGAAAGGCGGCTCGTGGTCGATATCGGCGGTGGCTCGACAGAATTAGTCCTCGGCCATGGCCATGACATTGAAGAAGTCGAGTCTTTCAGCATCGGCACCGTGCCGATCACCAGCCGCTTCTTCAATGGCGACAAGATCAGTGCCGCTGCTTTCGACGAAGCCGTGCTGGCAGCGCGCAGCGTATTCGAGGATGGCCTTGGCCCCTTCCATCCGAAGCTGTGGGACACCGGTTACGGCTCGTCCGGCACCATGCGCACGCTGGCCGAGATCATTGAACTGAACCAGTTGGGCGATGGCCTGCTATCCCTGAAAGCGCTGTACGCGCTACGCGACGGCCTGATTGCCGATGGCAGGGCCAGCAAGATTTCGCTGGCCGGGATCAGGGCCGAGCGCATCGCCGTGACGCTGGGCGGCTTGCCGGTCCTGATCGGCTTGCTCGAGGAACTGGGGGCGAAATCCTTGCAGCCCGTCGAAGCCGGCTTGCGCATCGGCGTCTTGTGGGACCTGTACCTGCGCGAACGCAAGAAAGACCGCCGGCAGGAATCGATCCGCCGCTTCATGAAACGCTTCGGCGTCGACGATGCGCGCGCTGCGAAGGCCTCGGCCAATGCCCTCATCTTCTATCACCAGCTGGCAGGCGACACGGGTCCGCTCGAGCGCTTGCTGGGCTGGGCTGGCAAGATCCATGAAGTCGGCATGGTGGTATCGCACACCGGCTTCCACAAGCATGGAGCTTATCTGGCCCTGCATGCGGACCTGCCGGGCTTCACGTCACAGGAGCAGCACATCCTGTCCATCCTGCTGCTGGCGCAGAAAGGCAACCTGCGTAAGGTTCAGGACGCGCTGTCCGAGATCGAAATCGCCAAGGCCGTACTGGCACTGCGTCTAGGCACGCTGTTCATGCACGCCCGCATCGACCCGGCCATCGAACCCACGCGCGTGAAACTGCGTACACGCATCGAGCTGGAAGTCCCCCGCCAGATGCTGGCCACCCATCCCACGCTGTCATACTGGTTCTCGAAAGAGCAGGCAGCATGGGAAGATGTCGGCAGCAGCTTCCTGTTGCGCGCCACGCCCTGAGCCACACGCCCGGCCGTTTTCGCGCCCTCCGGCAACGCTGACCCGGGCTGCTCCCCGCTACCGAAGCCCAGCCCTTGGCCTGAATTCGGCACCCCCTGTTTTGGCTTGTAACAATTCAAAGCCAATAATCGTATATATTATTTATTCGATTAAACAATTCGCGGCCGAACGCGAGTCAACAGGGAGAAATACATGATCAAGACCGCAGCCAAGAAATCCGTCAAGACCGCAGCAAAGCGCGCGCCGGCAAAGCCGGCCGCCAAGCGCCCCACCGCGAAAAAGGCCGGCGCTACCACGGCCGCGAAGCGCCCGGTCGGCCGTCCGTCGGCCGCCAGCAAGCAAGCGGCTAGCGCGCCGAAAGTGGTGAAGGCCGAAAAGCCGAAGAAGGCCAAGCTCGTGCGCGACAGCTTCACGATGCCCGAGTCCGAGTACGCGTTGATCGGCGCCATGAAGAAGGCCTGCCTTGGCGCCGGCTTCGAGATCAAGAAGAGCGAGATCCTGCGCATCGGCGTCGCCCTGCTGGCCAAGCTCGATCCGAAGAAAATCAAGACCGCCCAGGCGGCGCTGGAGCCGCTGAAGGCCGGCCGCCCGAAGAAGCACAAGTAATCCGGAAGCGCGTCCAACGCGCCGGGCAGCCGCCGGCCTGTGTGCATCGCGCATCACAGGCCGCCGCTTGATGTCGGAATGAAAATACCGGCATGGCGGGACGCGGCCTCATGTCATCAAGCGTTCACAGTGTCATGGTCTGATCGGGAAGGTAAAGAACGCCCTCCTTCACGCCACGATCGGACACAAGAGCGCCATGGACGACAATAAACCGCAGACCGGCCAACCCGATTTTTCCGCAGTCCTTGATGCGCAGCTGTCGCGCCGCAGCCTGCTCAAGGGCTCGCTGGCGGTCGCGGCCAGCGCCTATATAGGCGCAGGCACGCTGTGGCTGACACCGGCCGGCAATGTGCAGGCAGCGATGCAATCGCTGAAGCTCAATTTCTCTGCTGTCCCCAAAAGCAAGACCGATGCGCTGCAACTGGCGAGTGGCTATTCGTATGCTGTGCTGATGGCCACCGGCGACCCCATCGTCGCCGGCGTGCCCGATTACGCAAATGACGGCAGCGACCTCGCATCGACCTTCGCGCGTCGCGCCGGAGATCACAACGATGGCATGCAATATTTCGGCGTCGGCAGGAACGGGCTGTGGGATCCGGCCAATGCCGATCGCGGCCTGCTATGCGTGAACCACGAAGCCGTTACGGCTGCGTTTTTGCACAAGCAGGGGCAGACTATCGTCGACGGTCGCCGCACCGTCGAAGATGAAGTGATGAAGGAAATGCTGGCGCATGGTGTCAGCGTGGTCGAGGTGGTCCGCGAAGGTAAAAGCTTCCGCCTCAAGCGCGACTCGCGCTTCAACCGCCGCATCACGACTTTCACCGACATGGAAATCACTGGCCCGGCCGCGCGCAGCCCGCTGATGGTCACGCGCTACTCGATCACGGGTACGCGTACGCGCGGCACCATCGCCAATTGCGCCAACGGCCACACGCCTTGGGGTACCTACCTGACCTGCGAAGAGAATTGGGCCGGCTTTTTCCGCCGCTCGTCGTCTGACGACGGTAAGCGCAGCGCCAAAGAACTGGCCGCCTTCAAGCGCTATGGCGTGGCCGGCAAAGGCAACCACCTGTGGGCCAGCGTGCAGCCGGACACGGCCGACAGCCGCTTCGGTCGCTGGCATGCCGCCGTGACTGGCACCTCCACCGACGGTAGCGATGATTACCGCAACATTGCCAACACCTTTGGCTGGGTGGTCGAGATCGATCCCTTCGACCCGGCGTCGACACCCAAAAAACGTACGGCGCTGGGACGGTTCGCGCATGAAGGTGCATGGCCGGGTCGCGTGGTCGCGGGTGAGCCGCTGGTCTGGTACATGGGTTGCGATTCGCGCGGTGAATACATTTACAAGTACGTATCGAATGCGGTGTGGGAACCGGAAGACGCGAAACGCCCGGCCTATGCCGGCGACAAATACCTGAACGATGGCAAATTGTTCGTCGCGCGCTTCAATGCCGACGGCAGCGGCGACTGGGTCGAACTCAAGTTCGGCGCCAACGGCATCGATGCCGGCCATGCACCGTATGCGTTCGCAAACCAGGCCGACGTGCTGGTCCATGCGCGCCTGGCCGCCGATGCGGCCGGCGCAACGAGGATGGACCGCCCGGAATGGGGTGCGGTCAATCCACGTAATGGCGAGGTCTACATGACGCTGACCTACAACCCGTCGCGCGACTTCGACAAAACGGATGCTGCCAATCCGCGCTTCTACAATGATCCGAAGGAAGGCAAGGCCCAGAAAGGCAATGCCAACGGCCACATCATTCGCTGGGCAGAAAAAGATGGCAAAGCTTCGGCCACCCGCTTCCAGTGGGACGTGTTCCTGTTCGCTGCCCGCGAGTCGGCCGACCGCGGCCATGTGAACCTGTCGGGACTGGGTGCTGGCAATGACTTCTCGAGCCCGGATGGCCTGTGGTTCTCGCGCAGCGGCCTGCTGTGGATAGAGACCGACGACAACGCCTATACCGATGTCAGCAACTGCATGCTTTTGGCGGCGATTCCCGGGCAGGTCGGCGACGGCGCCACCAGAGCCATCACCAACCGCGATGGCGACAAGGAGCGCAGCGTGACCACGCACATCGGTGCGCCTGCCACCGATGCCAGCTTGCGACGCTTCCTGGTGGGTCCCGTCGATTGCGAGATCACGGGCCTGACCGAATCGCCAGATGGCCGCGCGTTGTTCGTCAATATCCAGCACCCGGGCGAAACCACCAGCGGCAAGGACTTCGACATCGCCAATCCTGCCAGCTGGCTCAGCCACTGGCCGGCCGGCGGCACGTCACGGCCGCGCTCGGCCACGATCGTCATTACCCGCGACGATGGCGGCACGATAGGCGCCGACGAAGCCTGACGCTTGCGCTGAGCGGCCGCCATACCCGGACCGCGCGTGCCAGGGCCCCTGCGCCGGTAGCATTCCAGCCCGGCCGCCCGGGCATTGACTATGTCATTCATCACTCTGCCAGCGGGTGGCGGGACCGCGCGTTTCGGCCGGATGCGCAAGCTGTTGGCATTCGTTCCACAAAATGTCACCAAACGGAAATACGGCTGTCACTCCTGTGCAGCAATCGGACATTAACCTCCATGTCATCACAACGATAAGGAGGGACCGATGAGACTGATGACGATAGGCGCTGACGCCACGCCCAACTTCTCCAAACTCTCACTGAGCCTGGCCACCACGCCGGAAGAAGTGCGTGAAGTGCAGCGCCTGCGCTACCAGGTCTTCGTCGAAGCCATGGGCCTGGACGCACTGACGAACAGCGAAGGCCTTGAGCGCGATGAATTCGACGACTACTGCGACCACCTGATCGTACGCGACACCCGTACGCTGAAAGTGGTCGGCACTTACCGCGTGATGGGCGCACGCGGCATCGCTCAGACCGGTCGCTTCTATTCCGAAAGCGAGTTCGACCTGTCGCGCCTGCAAAACCTGCGCCCACGCATACTCGAAGCCGGGCGCGCCTGCATCCATCCGGACTACCGCAGTGGTGGCGTGATCATGATGCTGTGGGCCGGCCTCGCCGCGTGCATGAAGAAGGAAAACGCCGAATTCCTGATCGGCTGCGCCAGTGTCAGCCTGGCTGATGGCGGCAACACCATCAATGCCTTGTATCGCAAGCTGGCCGGTGAAAATCTCGCCCCGCCGGAATACCGCGTGATGCCGCGCCTGCCCTTCCCGCTGCACGATGAACCAGTGACTAACGACTTCGCCATGCCCGCGCTGATCAAGGGCTATCTGCGCAGCGGCGCATGGATTTGTGGCGAACCGGCCTGGGACCCTGATTTCCACAGCGCCGACCTGTTCATGATGCTGCCGCTGGCACGTCTGGATGGCCGCTATGCGCGCCACTACCTGAAAGACGCGGTGGCGGCATGAACGCACGCGAGCCCTTCGTGAAGACCAGGAAAAAACTGTTCAAGCATCCGCTGCACAAACCCGAGCCGCTGCATTTCCGCACGATCTGGATTTCGGACGTGCATCTCGGCACCAACGGCTGCCAAGCCAAGCGCCTGCTGGAATTCCTGAAAGCCACCGAGTCCGATACGCTTTATCTCGTCGGCGACATCGTCGACGGCTGGCAACTCAAGCGCCGTTGGTACTGGCACCAGACGCACAACGATGTGGTGCAGCTGGTGATGAAAAAGGCCAAGAAAGGCACCAAGGTCATCTTCGTGCCGGGCAACCATGACGAAGCCATCCGCCAGTTCATCGGCCTCGATTTCGGCGGCATCAAGATTCGCGACGAGCTGGTGCACACCACGGCCGACGGCAAGAAGATGCTGGTGCTGCACGGCGACCGTTTTGACGGCGTGATCGCCTGCGCGAAGTGGCTGGCCTATGTCGGTGATTCGCTGTACACGATGATCCTGAAGTTCAATCAGGTCTACAACGCATGGCGCGCGCGTGCCGGCCTGCCCTACTGGTCGCTGTCACAGTACCTGAAGCTGAAAGTGAAGAACGCCGTCAGCTATATCACCTCGTTCGAAGAAGCACTCGCGGCCGAGGCTCGCAAGCAGGGGCTCGATGGCGTCATCTGCGGCCATATCCACAAGCCCGAGATCCGCGACATCGACGGCATCATGTATTGCAACGACGGCGACTGGGTCGAAAGTCTGTCGGCGTTGGTCGAAGATGCGACCGGCGAACTGCGCCTGGTCGACTGGCATGAAGTAATGCTGCGCTGGGAACAGGCGCAACTGGTCGTCGAGGACGAGCTTTGCGCAGTGCCGGCATAAGTACCAGGTCGCAGCAATGGCGACCGCGCCTGTCCCGGCTGTGGGACGAGCTGCTGTTTTCCAGTCTCGAACTCGCGCCACCGCCTGAACGCGAGGCGACCGCGATGAGGCGCATCAGCCAGGTACGGCGCGTGCTGGTGTTGTCGGTGTCGGCCGGCGCCGGCCATGTGCGCGCCGCACAGGCCATCGTCGCGCATGCGAATGCCGATTTCGGGCTGCTCGATGTCCGGCATGTGGACATGATGACGCTGGTGCCCGGCTGGTTCCGCAAAATCTATAGCGACCTGTACATGAAGCTCGCCAGTGGTCTGCCGGAAGCCTGGGGCTGGCTGTACCGCAAGACTGATCGCGAGCACGGCGGCAGCCTGCCGCAGCGAGCGCGTCGTCTGCTGCAGCGACTGTGCGCGCGCCGGCTGTTCCGGCTGGTGGCCGATTTTGCGCCGGACGCCATCGTCTGTACCCATTTCCTGCCGGCCGAGGTGCTCGGCACGGCCATCACGAAACATGACATCGACGTACCGGTCTGGGTGCAGGTTACCGATTTTGACTTGCACCAGATGTGGGTGCATGAAGGCATCAGCGGCTATTTCGTGGCCAATGAAGAACTGGCCTGGCGGCTGCAAGCGCTGGGTGTGCCGACCGGCCGCGTCATCGTCAGCGGCATCCCGGTGATGCCGGGTTTCGTGCACCGGCCCGACCGCAGCAGCGCTGCGGCGCGCTTCTCGCTTGATGCGTCGAAGACGACCGTGCTGATGATGGGCGGTGGCAGCGGCCTGGGTATGGATGCGACACGGGTGCGACGCTTGCTGGAACTGCAGCCGAACATGCAGCTGATCGTGATGGCCGGTCGTAACCGCGCCTTGCTGGCCACGCTGACAGCCATGGTCGAAGCATTCCCGAGCCAGTTGCGTGCGATTGGGTACACCGACGAAGTGCCGGCGCTGATGGCTTGCGCCGATCTGGCCATCACCAAGCCGGGCGGACTGTCGACCTCCGAATGTCTGGTGGCGGGACTGCCGATGCTGCTGGTGAACCCGATACCCGGCCAGGAAGAACGCAATGCTGCCTGGCTGATGCAGGAAGGCGTTGCGCTGCGCGCCGACGACCCGGTGACCCTGCAGTTCCGCTTGTCGCGCCTGCTGCAGGATCGTGCGTCGCTGGAGCGCATGCGCGCCCGCGCGCTGACGCTGGCCGCGCCGCGCGCCGCGCATGAGTTATTGCAAAGGGTCGTACGCCGATGATGGAATTGATCACGGGCCACCTGCCCTTCTTTGGCACGCTGGGCTTCGTGCTGTTGCTGGGCTACTTCTTTGCGAAGCTGGAGATCGCCATCGAGGGTGGCGACGGCTGGGCGGCGAACCTGCCTACCTGGCGCATCGAACATCACTGGTTGCTGGACTTGCTGTGGGGCGGTCGGGAAATGACGGGCTACCATGCCTGGGCCTTTTCGCTGGTAGCGCTGTTCTTCCATTTCCCGCTGGTCTTCGGCGGCGATTACAGCTGGGCCGGCGAGCAACGCGTGCTCGGCTCCATCATGGTGTTCTGGGTCTGCGAGGATTTCCTGTGGTTCTTGCTGAACCCGGCGTTTGGCTTCGAACGCTTTGAAAAGACCCATGCCGGCTGGCATCGCCACTGGGTCTGGGGCGCGCCGGTCGAGTACTGGATCTTTTCGCCGGCCGGCCTGTGGCTGCTGTGGTGCTCGTATCGCTGATGACGGGTCGCAGAGGGCTGCGCATCACCTCGTCACCTCACGCACTGTCCAGGTTCAGGTAAGCGCGATCATTCGCCGCTGAAGAATTCCGGCGCCAGCACGGCCTTCAGGTAGATGTCATTGCCGTCTTCGCGGTCGCGCTGTGCGATCCACCACGCATTCGACTTTTTCACGGTCCAGTCCTGCTCGACGCCGGTTAGCAGCAAGGACGCCACCCGCCCCAGCCAGGGCTGATGTCCTACCACCATCACCGGGCTGCGGCCATCCGGCCAGCCGGCGGCCTGCAAGACTTCGGTAGCGCTGGCCTGCGGCCCGATTTCGGGCACGATCTTGAACTTGCGCCCCAGTGCTTCGACCGTTTGCTGGGTACGCGCAGTCGGGCTGCACAAGATGCGGCAGCCGCTGGGCAGGGTGCGATCCAGCCAGGCACCCATGCGCGCGGCCTGCTTGCGCCCTTGCGGCGTCAGCTGCCGGTGTTCATCGGGCTCGCCGATTTCCGCCTGCGCATGGCGCCACAAGATAATTTCCATCAGGTCCCCAGAGTTTGCATCAGGTGGCCCTGCGCGCTGAATGGGTGCTGGCGCGCGGTCGCTTTCTTGCGATGATAACGCCCGTGGGAATCGAGCTCCCACGCATTCTGGTTGTCTTTCAGATAGGGTTTCAGGCCTTCGTCGATCACGCGCTTCTTCAACTGCTTGTCGAGCACCGGGAAGGCGACTTCGACGCGGCGGAACAGATTGCGGTTCATCCAGTCGGCGCTGGCCAGCCAGACGTCGTTCGCGCCGT
>JACCED012071115.1_pt1 | contig 15217 bp, 14 predicted proteins | sample 7455021 | NCBI WGS metagenome assembly JACCED01 (sample SAMN15323456, study PRJNA562643) | freshwater metagenome | isolation source: river surface water | place: USA:Blue River Watershed | collected 2017-08-19 | reverse complement strand
TTTCTTCACGTGAGCAGGGGCTCCTCTTTTTTTCATAAAGTCCTCCTAAGTATGGCTTTTTAGCCTACTAAGCCTACTGGAGATCAATTATTCAAAAAAGCCTTTTAATGCTCGGAGCCCTGGTTAATTAAATAGAATTCTTGCAATCATAGTTTGACTTCATTATATGTAGATGGTTCTATTCTAAAAATCGATTCATTCTATGCTAAAGAAAATACTATTTGACTCTTCCTCTTTATTTTGGACCTTCCTCTTTCTATTTAGCTTGCTCCTTGTAAGAATCGACCGGGTCAGCTTTAAGCAAAACGACAGCTTCAACATCCGCTACATCCAACCCGGCTTGCCAGCAAATGCGAAATGGAATATCGATCCTCCATCAGAAAAAGAACTGGGTGTCATCGATAAGATCCTCGACCAACCTTTCCACTACTTGGCAAAAGGGGCCCACTCCTTTGCCTTCCTGAGCGAAGATGGACAGTATGTGATCAAGTTCCATCGCTATCCGTCCCATATGCGCATCATGCCATGGGCCAACCGTCCGTTTGCCTACCACTTCAATCAGAAACGGATCAAAATTAAGGAATACAATCTCAAAAAGCTCGATTACAATTTGAGCAACTATAAAAATAGCTTTGATGATTTACGGGAAGAGACCGGACTGATCTATGTCCACACCAATCCCACGACGGAATTAAACCGTTGCGCGACAATTGTTGATAAGACCGGCAACACCTATCAGATCCCGCTGGATCGTGTGACGTTTATCCTCCAGCACCGCGCCCATCTGCTCTACACTACATTAGACCAACTCAAGAAACAGCAGGATATCCAGACTTCAAAACAAGTCGTCACAGCAATGCTCCAACTGTTTGTCAACTGCTGCCAAAAAGGCTACATCGATGAAGATCCTGTCCTCCGAAAAAACTATGGGATTATTGGAGACCGAGCAATCCATATTGACATCGGAGACATGGTCCACCGCGAAGATGTGAAAAAAAGGGAAAATTATATTCCGCATGTCAAGGAAATGACCGAGAGCCTCAGAAAAAGAATCGTCCGCGATTATCCATACCTCTTAGACCACTATTACCAAGAAATTGATAAGCTCTAGCTATTAAAAAATTCTTTAAATTGAGATTGAAGCGAAGCGGGGACAACCTCTTCGATTCCCGTTTTGTCGTACATTAGAAAATAGGTACACGCAATCATGATTCCAAAAGCTGGGCTAAATACGGTAATAAACAGTGATAGGCCGCATACGAGAGACCGCTTGATCGTCAGCCACATCCGCGCGCTGAGAATGTTAAACAGTGGAACTTTAGATAAAGTCACCAATCTCAATACTCCGCTCACAACAAATAGAATGGCAGCATAGAGAAACCAGAGGATGTCCGCAGTTAGCAGAAGTAAAAAGAAAAGACGGGCTGTAAGTGAGGAAAAAAAGCGGTCTCGTTGACTGAGCTGAGTTTGATGGATAGCGGCTTGGGGCTCCTCTCCCTTTGCAACCTCTTCGTTCAGAAATTCTGGAAGCCCCCCCCCTTTTTCCATCTCATTTCCATCATAGTCAAAAATGTCGTAGATTGCCATGGAAAACCCTATTTTCTGTGCTTAACCTTGTTAAATCCATTCAATGCCGCGATCCGATACCCTTCTGCATAAGTAGGGTAATTGAACACCTGATCGATAAAATAATCAATTCGCGCATTAAAACTCATTGCAACCTGTCCAATGTGGATCACCTCGGTAGCTGCACGGCCGATGATGTGGATTCCTAATATCTCTAAAGTATCGGCATGAAAGAGGATTTTGAACATTCCAGGATCGTTGCCAGAAATTTGATTGCGAGCGATCTCGTAATAATACGCCCGTCCAATTTCGTACCGAAACCCTAATTCTGTGAGCTCTTCCTCAGTATAGCCGCATGAAGAAATTTCTGGAATGGTATAAATTCCGATTGGATAAAATGTCGGAAAGTGGTGCGTTTGCGCGCCAAAAGCATGGCGTGCAGCGAGCCTTCCCTGCTCCATGCTTGTCGAAGCAAGGGCCGGCGCTCCAATCACATCGCCTGCAGCATAAATGTTGGGAACAACTGTCTGAAACAATGCGTTGACAGGAATATATCCCGATCTGTCCACAGCAATCCCCACATTCTCCACCTGCAATTTTTCGACATTCGCTTCACGGCCAAGCGCATATAAGACCATTTCTGATTTGAGCACTGTGCCATCTTTGCACCGCACTTCAACCTCTTCTTTGCGCCGCCCAATCTTGTCAGGCTCTTTGTTGCCTATCACCTTCAAGCCGATTGTATTGAGAGCTTTTTGCAAATGCATTCCGATCTCGTGATCTAAAAGAGGGAGCAAATGGTCCCTTTTGTCAATGACGGTCACTTTGGTGCCAAGAGCTGCAAAGAAACTGGCATATTCAGAACCAATGATCCCACCGCCGAGAACAATGAGAGTTTTGGGAAGATGGTCGATGGTGAGCAGGCGAGTCGAGTCGAGGATCCGTTCATGATCAAAGGGAACATGAATTGGATTGCGCGGTTTAGATCCCGTTGCGATCAGAAAGTAATCGGCTGTAACGCGAAAGGAGGCATGCTGGTGATCATCTAAGATCACGACATGGTTTTTATCCTCAAACCGGGCCGCGCCATAGATCAGACGGATCTTATTCTTTTCAAACTGACGATTGAGCATCTTCCATTGCTCGTCGAGCACCTTATGCAGTCGAAAATTCAAATCGTTGATCGAAACTTCCCGCATCATCCGATTTTGGCCGTAAAAGCTCCTTTCATAGAATCTTGTCAAATCGATAATTGCTTCGCGCAGCGACTTAGATGGGATCGTCCCTGAATTGAGCGAAGCTCCTCCAGGGAAAGAATCCTTCTCGATGATGATGACATTTTTGCCAAGCTTTGCAGCTTGGATCGCCGCCTTCTGCCCTGCCGGTCCTGAACCGATCACGACATAGTCTGCATAGAGTTCTTCCACAACCAGCTCCCACTCGTCTAAAATTTTAACTTACACGAGAGGATTTCAAAAGTCCAGCACCAGAAAAATTAGCCTTAAAAGATAAAAGCTCTATTCTTTAGGGAGAGTTTCGATGCCGTCATTGAAGTCTTTTTTGTTGGCTTGTGATTCGAAAACTTGCTGTTGAGCTTTTGTCACTTTTTGGTAGTCTTCGAAGGAGCGGATGATGTGGGGACGGACAAAGATCACAACATTGCGCTTCTCGTCGTGCTGCCGCGTCTTGCTAAATGCAGCGCCGATCCATGGCAAACCGCCCAGGCAAGGAAGGCCAGCTTTGTGGCGCGCCTTCGTATTGCGGATCATCCCGCTCAGTACGAGGAAGTTCTTGTCGGGTACGTGGACGTGAGTCACCATATTCGTCTTGGTCGTCCGAATTCCATTCACTGCCGTATTATTATTTGGCAGCTCATGGTCCAAACTCTCTGTGATTTCCTCGTTGAGGTCAAGAGTGATCACATCCCCTTCGCCAAGGCGCGGAGTAATACTGAGACTCACACCAATATCCCGATATTCGATGTTAGCAGTCGTCTGCTGACTTTGCCCGACCGTTTGAACAACCGATCCTGTAAAAGGAATATTATCGCCTACGAAGATCGTTGAATTTTTATTGTCTTGCGTGATGATCTTTTGGTTCAGAACGATTGTGCTGTCACCATCTATTTGCAATGCTGAAACAAGGGAACCTAATGAAAGGTAGGACTTTCCTTTGTGCATGATGATATCGCCGATCACTCCTAAGTCAAATCCTGGGACCAGAGGAATTTGGTTCATGCCGGTCGGCGTATTGGTTGCATTGATCCCCTGCATCGTGCCCGCAAAAGATCCGGGCCCGTTATGCTGAGGTTGAAAATTACCCATTCCAAAGCCCAACTGGTTCCGGTACTGTCCACCCGCTGCCCACTGAAGGCCGAACTCCATATTCTTTTTCACATCAGTCTCAATGACAAGAACCTCGATAAAAACCTGCCTTAACGGAACATCGACAGTTTCGATCAAACAGCGCAGCTTTTCTAAGGTCTCAGGATCTGCCGAGCAGAGTAAGGAATTAGTCGCTTTGACCCACTGCAAAGATTGCAGGGCGTTGATCAGTTTCGGAGGCGCGTCTGGCTGATTCTTCAGATCGGCTGCAATCTTCTTGAGTGACTCTTCCAGCTCAAGACCTTCATGATATTGCACTTTATATGAGAAGAACTCGTAGCTCTCTTTTGCTGGCACAGGGATGCTTGCGGCAGTTGATGCAATTAGTCCATCGATTGTCCTTCCAGAATGGAAATTTTCCGGGAGGGCAAGCTCTTCGTCTGATCCTCTATGGACCACGTAATAATCTGATTCGCGACTGACGACAAAGCCATGCACTTTCAACAACTGGATCAGTGCCTGGACAACCTTAGCAGAGCTTACAGGTTTTCCTGTCGATAAAGAAACTTTAAATCGCATGTCTTGATTATCGAAGATGAAGTTTTCTTCCGAAATCTTACTGACAAAGCGGATGAACTCGATGACGGGAACGTCATTGAAATTGATGCTATAACCCTCTTGGGTTGATTGAGGTGTTTCCACCGCTTCGACTCGATCTTCTTCCGCTAGTAACAAGGAATTTGGATAAGAGGCGAACAATAAACCGATGAGGGCGCTGCACGTAAGAAGATGTTTGAGATTTATTGTATTTTTAATCATAAAATTTACGACACGCGACGAACATTATATGAAACAACTCAATTTTTGTGGAGTTTTTTCTAAAGGAAACCTTTCCCGCCGTAGAGGAAAATGCGGAGTTGACATCGCTTAAGCAATTCTGAATTTGCCTCATTCAGCTCAACAAAAAGTTCTCGCATTCCGATCTACTCTCCAGGGAAATCAATTTTCTCGATGAAGAATTTCCCCCGGAAAATTCTTCATCGAGAACGGCTTATTTTGAACACCTTGAGCGCAAATAAATGACTCTATACCGAAATAACCTGAAGAATCGGTTTTTGCCAGCGTCACCGGCCAATGAATTCGAGATCCGCCTGCATCGCTGAACTTATTCAAGTTAAGCTGCTTCGGCGTCGGTTTAGCCTGACTTAAATTCATGGTGGCTCCTTGCTAAATTTCCGATTCTTCAAGTGATTTCGGTATATTCAGGTTTGTACAAACTCTTTCCACTTGTCGATTTCTCCCAGACATGAATAATATCCGTGCACCCTCATTAGGAAATGAAACAAGATGAAAGCAATCACGATTGACAATCTCGATATCAAAGACCACATCCGTTGGGCACAAGATCAAACGATCCTTGATCCAACTTATTTGGCAGAAGCGCAATCGATCGTACACCACCCCGAGCACATGGGCATGTCGACGATCTATACGTCTCAATGGGAAACTCTATTCGAATGGCAAAAACGGAATCTTCCCTGGGCTTCTTTCTCTCCCCCTTTAAAGTACCACGTTGCTAGCAGAAGACTGTTCTCTTTCCGCCTATTTCCTAGCATCTTTTGGTCGGAAGATGAAGAAGAATCAAGTGAAGACGCGCCTGACCAGCACGAAAAAGAACCTTCCAACGACCTGTGGAAACAGGTGATCAATATTGCAGCATTTCCCAACCAACCCTCTGTCTTGTTCGAAAAAGACAAAACGGCGATTTTGAATTTGCTCGAATCGATCAAACACCTGAATAACCTTATTGCCCATATTTCTGCGCGCAAGCTGCAATATCAAAAAGGCTAGACACACCCTCATATACCGAAATCACTTGAAGAATCGGTTTTTGCAAGCGTCGCCTGCCAATGAATTTGAGATCCGCCTGCATCGCTCAACTTATTCCAGTTGAGCTGCTTCCGTGCGGGTTTGGCCTGACTTAAATTCATGGCGGTTCCTTGCCAAATTTGCGATTCTTCAAGTGATTTCGGTATAATGTTTCTTGACTTTACCCACTTTCAAAGCAATGATTAAAGGCAATTGCAAAACTGCTTTTCCCAAAAAAGTCAGATGTCGAACAAGTGCCAGATCTATTTATCGATCCAATCTTGTAAAAAGCTTGGAAATTGGATGCTGGCAGAATTGATCAAATAAGGTCCTTTAATATGGTTTTAAATATCAGCATCCTCGGTGCAAGCGGAAAAATGGGACAACGGATCCTCAAACTAGCAAAGGAAGATCCGCGCTACAAGATTGTCAGCGGCTCTATACGCCCTAACGACGATCCCCATTTTTTTCTTTTAACAACAAATCAACTTGCGATCCCGATAAAGACAACACCCGAGGAGGCAATGGATGGATGTCAAGTCGCTATCGACTTCTCATCCATCCATATGACTAAAAAACATATCGAAACGGCCCATGCATTAAAAAAGGGGCTGGTCATCGGCACAACGGGTTTAGATAAAGATTCTCTAACAGCCATGACACTTGCTGCCCAAGAAATTCCTATCCTCTACTCCCCCAACTTCAGCTTAGGGATCGCCCTATGCCTGGAAATGGTAAAGAAACTTGGAAACGCACTGTTTGGAGATTGCTATATCGATATCATCGAGACGCACCACATTCACAAAAAAGACAGTCCCAGCGGCACGGCTCTAGCAATGGCCAAGGCAATTGGGAGAGGGGAGATCGCTTTCAGCAAATCCGACTCCAACAGAAAGAAAGAACAGATTGTTATCCACAGCATCCGCTCAGGCAATGTAATCGGAGAACACACCATCATTTTTGAATGCGGCCATGAACGGATCCAATTGACCCATCAGGCCCACAGCCGCGATGCATTTGCAAAAGGAGCGTTAGTTGCAGCTGAGTTCATCGCACAACAGCCTCCAGGCGTCTACTCGATCGAGGACCTATTTCATTCGTGAACAATCCAAATAAATTCAAAGCCCCCTGGTGGCTTCCCGGCGGTCATCTCCAAACAATATGGCCTAACCTGGTCAAAAGAAAATGCACGATTGCACTTGAAAGAGAGCGCCTCACATTGCCGGATGGTGACTTCATCGATCTGGACTGGACTATCAGCAATCAAACAGCTCCTCTCGTCATTCTTCTGCACGGTCTAGAGGGATCGGTGAAGTCAAATTATGCAAAAGGGATGCTCAGCGCTTTAAAAGCCTCCGGACTTCACCCCCTCATCATGCATTTTCGAGGCTGCAGCGGAGAGCATAATATCGCTACAAGATCTTACCATGCTGGAGAAACAAGCGACCTTCAGCACCTCGTCCACGTGTTAAAGAAACGATTTCCTTCAAGGCCCATTGCCACCATCGGTTTTTCACTCGGCGGAAATGTCCTTCTGAAATACCTCGGCGAGACCCAGGAGGACAATCCGATTTGCTGCGCTGTTGCCATCTCTGCCCCCTTTTTGCTCAATCGGTTTGCAGACAGAATCCAACAAGGATTTTCATCCATTTACCAACGACATTTGCTTTCTCAATTAAAGAAAAAATTATTAGAAAAAAACAAACAAACAAAACTTTCAATTGACATCAATAAAATTAAAAACATCGAAACATTTTGGGAATTTGACGATTTAATTACTTCAAAACTTCACAACTTTAAAAATGCGGAAGATTATTACAAAAAATCTAGTTCATTCTATTATTTGCAACATATTAAAAAGCCGACTCTGTTATTGCATGCTTCTAATGATCCATTCCTCGATCCCGATGCGATTCCAGATCCATCTCAGCTACCCTCTCAAGTGCACTTAGAGTTACAGCGAAGCGGGGGGCATATAGGTTTTATGACGGGGCTTCTACCCTGGAAACCTAAATATTGGTTGGAAGAAAGAGTTCCTAGATTTATTACAGCTCATTTACAGCATTTTCCCATTGAATAAAACCGCCTTAAAGGCTCAATATATTGACATGAAGAAAGTACCTGTCAAAGATTTTTATATTGGGCCCGATGAACCGCTTGCAGTCATGTCTGGACCATGCGTCATCGAGAATGAAGAACATGCTCTGAAAGCTGCTGAGCAGTTATGCACCATTTTCCGCAATCTCAAAGGGATCAACCTCATCTACAAGTCCAGCTATGATAAAGCCAATCGCTCTGCGAACGCCTCGTTTCGAGGCCCCGGCATTGAAAAAGGACTTGCGATTTTAGAAAAAATTAAGAAAGAATTTAACATCCCTGTCCTGACCGATGTCCATACTCCTGAAGAAGCTCTCGCTGCAGGACACGTCTGCGACATTATCCAGATCCCCGCTTTCCTTTGCAGACAGACCGACCTTGTTCTAGCTGCCGGAAAAAGCGGAGCTGTCATTAACGCTAAAAAGGGACAATTCATGGCTCCCTGGGACATGGGCAATGTCGTTGAAAAGATCGTTTCAACTCAGAACGAAAAAATTATCCTCACTGATCGAGGCACCTGCTTCGGATACAACAACCTTGTCAGCGACATGCGGGCGATCCCGATCATGCAACGATTCGGGTTCCCAGTTTGCTTCGACGCCTCCCATTCAGTCCAGCTTCCAGGCGGCCGTGGAAGCTCCTCAGGAGGACAACGGGAATTTATTCCCATTCTTGCAAAATCGGCAATTGCAGCTGGCTGTAATTGCCTGTTCATTGAATCCCACCCTGACCCATCTCTTGCCAAAAGCGATAAAGACTCCGTCTACCCGTTTTCTGAACTATCCAAACTCATGCGTGAGCTAAACCTAATCTACCAAGCAATAAGGAGCTGAGATGGCATGTATAAGAAAATTACGTTGCTTAGCTTAGCGAATTTTAGCCTGCTGCTCCTCTGCTGGGCAATCTGCTTCGGCCACGTCAGAGATACCGATTACGCATCCTATCGCGCACAAAAGCAAAACCAACAAGACACTTCCGTTAAAAGCCTTGCCCAAACGGCAAACCAGAACCGCAAAGGCGTCGTCAAAGAGATCTATTTTACCCAAGAGGACCAGTCGCGCCTCCACTACCGGATCGAAAGCGATTCTTCCCTCTTGACCCTAAAACCTGAAGGTTCTAAGTTCGACTTGATCGAAAAGCTTGAAAAAATGCGCTGCTGGATGCAAGACAAGATCGAGCTGACAGGACAGGGAAACTCCCCTGTGCAGCAAATGCGCTACTTGGAAGCCGAAGAGGGGGTTTATCGCTACACTGCGCAGCAATTTCTGGCCCAATCGGTCGCCTTGTCCCTCTACCGGATCCAAGGGCGCGACATGCCAAATAACTTGGGCCCCTACAAGCCCTTTTTGCGCGGCGTTGCACAAGATGTCTCCTTTGTAGTCACAGGGAAAACTCCCCAGTTTCAGGCGCAGCATTTTAAGGCATTGCTCAATCAGCAACCCGAGGATAAGCCATGAGAAACATCATCTTTTCTGCTCTTTTTACCTCTTTCTCTCTTTGTGCAGCAGAGCAGGTCCCAGAATCTGGCTCCCTCTCTTCAACGAGCGCTGCTTATGATGGGCAGTCCCTTATGCTTACGGGACATGTCGTCCTCGATCACGGCCTCGGAAAAATGATGGCGGAAGAGGCAAATCTGCAAAAGCAAGAAGCTTCCGGAAAAGATTTTCCTTTTACGCAGATCCTGCTCCGCAAAGATGTCTTGCTAGCTCTAAAAAATAGCGCCGAACTCCGCTGCTCGCATGCTGAATTGGACTTCACGACGTTAAAAGGTCTTTTGCATGCAGAACAAGGAGAAAAAGTGTCCTATACTGACGCCCTTAAAACCAAAAAAAGCACCCCCTCCTCTGCTTTGCAACTACTCAGTCGCGAGCTAGAACTCAGTTTTTCCAAATGGGAACCGGATGGAAAAAAAGCAGAGTACGAAGTGGAGACCATCTTAGCCACAACCGATGTCGAAATCCACTACGCTAACAATTTCCAGCTCACGGCAGACAAAGCCCTTTATCGGAAACAAATTTCCGGAGACCAAAAGAACGCCTCCAAAGATTTTCAAGGAGTCATCACCGCCTATCCCAAAGATGCGCTGACCCAATGCCGCCTGACCCATGACGAGGATATCATCGATGCCGATTCTGCAGACGTCGACCTGCTCAACGAAAAAATGTCGCTGCTGCATCCGAAGGGAATTCTAGCTTCTGCGATCATTCCCCACGTGCAAAAAGGGCAGCTGCGCTTTCAGTGCGATCATTTAACTTGGGACAACCCTGAGAACAAGCTTATCCTTCAAGGCCACGTTCGGATCCAAGATGATGCTTTAGAAACAATCGAAACAGAAGATTACATCGAGATTGATCAGCCGCTTGTCAAAGGAAAAAGGGTTCTCAAGGGGATTCGAGCACATGGACCGACCACGCTGACCTACAACGATTCTGAAAATGGCGGGTACCATAAGATCCTTTGCCACGGCAATGCCCAAATCGATAGAGAAAAGCTTCAAGCCGTTCTTGAAAGCCCAAAAACCGATGGAAAAGTTCTTCCCCACCAACAACTCTATTACGAAGAAGCGGAGCTTTGCATCCGTGCTGATCAGGCCGCTTTTGAATACTCAATCGCCGACAACGTCCTGCAGCCTGTATCCCTCGCACTCAAAGGTGCAGTCCGGTTAAATTCTCTAGGGATACAAAAACCACCCCGCTGCGGCGTTGCCGACCGCCTGAACTACTCGTTGACTACACGGACGCTCATCTTATCGGCAAACCCTGGTAAAAAGGTCCTCTTCTGGGATGAATCGCAAGGCACCCGCGTTAGCGCCAACGAAGTCCATATCACCGAAGATCCTCACACAAAACAACAACTCATCAGAGGCATTGGCAATGTGCAATTTGTATTTAGCGCAGAAGAAAATGCCCTGCTGCAACAACTCTTTCCTCAATTAAAGATCAACCATGAATAAGCCCACCTCTTCCCCCATGCAAATCAGCCTCAACCAACTCAATGTCGGCGCCCAATCTGTCAAACAGATCAAAAAGCCAGCTCCTCAACCGGTAGCACCGCAGAGAAAAATCCTTTCCCACGGCCCGATCTTGCGCGCAGAAAACCTCATTAAGGTCTACGGAGAAAGAACAGTCGTCAACGACCTTAACTTGCATGTCGGAAAAGGAGAAGTCGTCGGCTTGTTAGGCCCCAACGGCGCCGGTAAAACAACAGCCTTCTACATGACGATCGGCCTGATCAAGCCTGATGCAGGAAAAGTCTTTTTCAATGGTGAAGAGATCTCTTTTCTCCCTGTCCATGAACGGGCAAAAATGGGAATGGGATATCTTGCTCAAGAGCCTTCCGTGTTCCGCTATCTGACCGTTGAAGACAACATCCTCTGCATCCTCGAGACACTCGATATGACAAAAGCCGAAAGAAAACACCGGCTTGGAGAACTGCTCAGCGAACTGCACCTTGAGCACCTTTCCCAAAAAAAAGCCAGCAGCCTTTCCGGCGGAGAACGGCGGCGCCTTGAGATCACCCGTGCCCTCATCACCCAACCTTCCCTTCTGCTGCTCGATGAACCCTTCGCCAATATCGATCCTCTTGCGGTCAATGACGTAAAGAATATGGTCCGCCATCTGAAAGCTAAAGAGATCAGCGTCCTCATTACCGACCACAATGCCCGCGAGATTTTTTCGATCGTCGATCGGAGCTATTTGATCCGCGATGGCAAAGTGCTTATGTCAGGAACTATGGACGAGCTTTTAGAAAATAAAGAAGCACGATCGAGCTACTTCGGCGATGATTTTCGACTCTGATAAGCAATATACCGAAATCACTTGAAGAATCGGAAATTTGGCGAGGAGCCGCCATGAATTTGAGTCAGGCCAAACCGACGCCGAAGCAGCTCAACTTGAATAACCTGAATAAGTTGAGCGATGCAGGCGGATCTCAAATTCATTGGCAGGCAACGCTGGCAAAAACCGATTCTTCAAGTGATTTCGGTATAATCCAATTTTCTAGTTCAAAGATAGGCATTGCAATTTTGTAAAAAAAATTTGCAAAAATTAAAGATTTCCACAACAATATTCTTGAAAATTGTGGTAATCAATGGAAAAAGACCTTTCTCAACAAGTGATTGATGCCGCCATGGAGGTTCATAAACTTCTTGGTGGTCCTGGCTTGATGGAAACCATCTACGAATCCGCATTGTGCCATGAGCTGTCGCTTCGAGGATTGCACACCCTAAGACAAGTCCCCATTCCTGTGAAATACAAATCAGCGGAAGTCAGAGAGCCTTTATTTCTTGATATTCTTGTAGAAAATAAATTAATTATCGAAGTCAAAGCTACAAGTAAAGATTTTCCATATTATCAGATTCAACTTTTGACCTATTTACGTCTGACTGGAAAAGAAAAAGGACTCCTCATCAATTTCGGCAAACCCCATCTCTTTGAGGGAATTTGTCATCTTGTCAACTCCCCCGATTGCCTTATCTATTAACCTGAGTTTCGGGGTTAAGAATCTGACAGTCCATGCTTAGTGTAACAATTTTCATGCAATCCGAAAAATCTGTTTTCAAGAGGATTTCGATGATTCACTTCGTTACGAGACAACAACTCATAGCTTGGGAAGAGACAATTCTGCTAAGGAAACGATTATTAATCGAAACAGTGAACGATCAATTGAAAACTATTTCCCAGATAGAGCACACGCGTTACCGTAGCCCTCAACATTTTTTTATTAACTTGTTGACTAGAATTTCCGCATATAGGTTACAGTCCAAAAAGCCCTCGTTAAATTTGGGTAGCGACCATATTGGCTCTCGTATAAAAACCAGAAACTCAGGTTATCATGTCTTTACAACCATCATCAAACGCAACTACTGGATGGACAGTTGATCAACATCTGAACAACCGATATGGATCCAACAACCTAGCTGAAGCGGTCTGTCGAAAGGTCCATGTATTTGAAGCCTTACCTAGAAACCAGAAAACCGTAGAGAAAGTTGCGGGTGATGTGTTTGACTCTCTTCACCCAATCGGAGAGAATAGAACTGCTTTGGAAACATGCAATTACAATGAGCGGCCTTCTTCAGAAGATGGCAACCGGGTAAGCAACCATACAGCACCTAGCATTTCCCTCTCGCCAGAAACGATTGATTCCTCATTGGATGATCTAACTGTTGAGCTGAAAGACATCTTAAATGAATGGGCAGAGCAAGGAGAACCTCAAGAGGAAAGAGATACAGCTAAATCTAGAATTATTGATTTTTTAGAAGATTCTAAAAAAGAGGAGCTTGATTTAAGTTTTTTGGGGTTAAAATCTCTTCCAGATATTTTTAACAAAGAGCTATTGATTTCCAGACTAACTAGTCTAATCCTTTTTCATAACCAACTCACATCGATCCCCGAGCACATCGATCTGCTCCAGAATTTAACAACTCTAGACCTCTATGACAACCAGCTCACATCGCTACCTGAGCAAATCTGTCAACTCTCGAATTTAACAACTCTAAGACTCTCTCGGAACAAACTCACATCGCTCCCCAAGAAAATCTTTCAGCTCTCGAGATTAACAACTCTAGATCTCTCTAGCAACAGGCTTAGATCCCTCCCTGAGGAGATCGATCAGCTCTCGAATTTAACAATTCTAGACCTCTCTAGCAACAAGCTCAAATTGCTCCCCCAAAAAATCTGTCAGCTCTCGAAATTAACAACTCTAGATCTCTCTAGCAACAGGCTTAGATCCCTCCCTGAGGAGATCGATCAGCTCTCGAATTTAACAATTCTAGACCTCTCTAGCAACAAGCTCACATTGCTCCCCAAAAAAATCTGTCAGCTCTCGAAATTAACAACTCTAGATCTCTCTAGTAACCAGCTCAAATGGGTCCCCAAGAAAATCTGTCAGCTCTCGAGATTAACAACTCTAGATCTCTCTAGCAACCAGCTCCAATGGATCCCCGAGGAAATCTGTGAGCTCTCGAAATTAACAACTCTAGATCTCTCTAGTAACCAGCTCAAATGGATCCCCAAGCACATCGATTTGCTCCAGAATTTAACAACTCTAAAACTCTCTAGCAACCAGTTATCCTTGTTCCCCGAGGAAATCTGTCAACTCTCAAGATTAACAACTCTAAACCTCGCTATCAACCAGCTCCAATGGATTCCCGAGGAAATCTGGCAGCTCCAGAATTTAATAACTCTAAACCTCTTTGGTAACCAGCTCACATGGATCCCCGAGGAAATCTGTCAGCTCTCAAGATTAACAACTCTAGAACTCTCTATCAACCAGCTCCAATGGATCCCCGAGGAAATCTGTCAGCTCCTGAATTTAAGAACTCTAAAGCTCACTGGCAACCAGCTCCAATGGATCCCCGAGAAAATCTGGCTGCTCTCGAAATTAACAACTCTAGATCTCTCTAACAACCAGCTCCAACAGGTCCCCGAAGAAATCTGTCAGCTCCAGAATTTAATAACTCTAAACCTCTCTAACAACCAGCTCCAATGGATCCCCGAGAAAATCTGGCTGCTCTCGAAATTAACAACTCTAGATCTCTCTAACAACCAACTGAAATCGATCCCCAAGCACATCGATCTGCTCCAGAATTTAACAACTCTAAGACTCTCTAGCAACAAGCTCACATCGATCTCCAAGAAAATCTGTCAGCTCGCGAATTTAATAATTCTAGACCTCTGTAACAACCAACTCACATTGCTCCCCGAGCAAATCGATCAACTCGAAAATTTAGAAAAACTAGCTCTGAGGAATAACCCCAATCTGCGAAGCCTGCCCAACAACGACCTGACTAATTTAGTTAAGCATTGCAACATTTATGTTGAAGGGACCAGACTTCCCCAGCATGTCCGCAACAAACTACAACAAGTTCGCAGTGCTCCTGATAATACTTATCGAAAATAAGTTTTAGTTTACACTAGGCTGTTTTCCAAAAAATTAAGGACAAAAATGGGCAAGTTAAAAGATGAGTTATCCAAGCTTGATCGACTCCGGGTGCCATTCGAGAACTTCGCTCGAGAAAGTGGGCGAAAAATTAAAATTCATTTTTGACAAATAACCTGAATAATGGGTTTAGTTTATAGAGAATTATTCCAGGTTGCGAGGCAGTTTTCCGGAGATTTTGGCACGTTCAATAGCTGAGAGCACCTATGGACGTGCCAAAATCTCCGAAAAGTGCTCGCAAGATGCGGCAAGGTTCCATGAAATAAACCCATTATTCAGGTTCATAGAGATTTAGGTAATACCATTTCCAAAAAATAAAGTCATAAATTAGCCCACGATCTCGAGCAGAGGTTCCTCACTCTAGAAGGAACGTCAACAAAAGTATTCCACGCCTCACAGCAGGCAATCATAATGGCATTATA
>JACCED011191449.1_pt1 | contig 15218 bp, 14 predicted proteins | sample 7455021 | NCBI WGS metagenome assembly JACCED01 (sample SAMN15323456, study PRJNA562643) | freshwater metagenome | isolation source: river surface water | place: USA:Blue River Watershed | collected 2017-08-19 | reverse complement strand
GGTAATAGTATTAAGATACTAGATCTAGCTCTAAAAATGATTGAACTTTCTGGTTTAACGGTTCTTGATCAAGATAACCCAAACGGTGACATTGAAATTAAGATTGTCGGCTTAAGATATGGTGAAAAACTTTATGAAGAGCTTCTGATTTCAGGAAACTCACTACCCACTCAGCATCCGCGCATCATAAAAGCGAATGAAAATTTTGAGGTGCCTGATAATTTTTTTATAACTTTGAAATATTTAAAATCTGCTATGGACCAAAATAACATACCACTTATTCGGGAAATTATTGATGATTTAATTGAAGGCTATCAGATGTCGGGCGAGGTGGTTGATTTGATTTCACTTGAAAGATCTTAATTGGTAGAGTGATATTTTAATTTTCATGGACTCCTATGAAAATTAAAATATACAATTTCATCATATTGGAGTATTTCCCCGAGGCACTAAAAGTTAACTTTTAACTGTAAAATATTAGCCGTTGCCATGCTAACTTGGTATAAATATTTTCTGGAGTATTAATACAACATTTGATGATGTGCCTGATTCATTCGGATATGTTATGAGTAAGACAATTTAAATTATAAAAAACTCCCCTTGTTTTGCTTTTTTTTCTTAATTGGATTGACTTCATTTTAAAATTCACATTTTGATTGGTGAAATTAGTCTCGCGTTCTAGGTTGTTGTGCCTCTAGTCTTTCGCCAGATTGAGTAATTAATCTTTTTATATGGTGAAAAATTTGAGCGTTGCTCTAACCATGGATAGCTTCATGATCATCTAGTTTTATTATTTAATAGTTAGTATTTCGATTTATAAAAATATAGTTGTTTCTGAATCATTGAGTGAAATTCAACTTAGCCGGCTTTTTCTATTATTTTTCAAATATTTTAAGTGCATTAAATACAGGAAAATTTTCATTATTTCTAAGAAAAATAGAATTATGATTACTTTATTGTGAAGCAGCAACTATTATGTAAGGCTCATCTAGATAATTATGTAAATTTAGGTAAATATTAAAATGAGAATTTAATGATATTTAATATCTAAAGATTGTGATCGGAGTAAAATTTTAAATAGCGAATCATATGAACGATAATTTTTTGATGGATTTTTATATTAAAACCCTATTCTTTAGTAATTACTCTTTTTTTGAATGCCCAGATTAGTTATCAATTCTAGATGATATAAAAAATCCATTAAACCAAATGATATGAGAAAATTCATATAATCAATTTAACTAATTAAATTATGATTCTAGTAACTGGTGGCGCAGGTTTTATTGGCGGTAATTTTGCCTTGGATTGGTTAGCCAATCCTACTGCTGAAGGTATTTTAAATTTAGACAAGCTAACCTACGCTGGTAATTTGGCGACACTCACATCTCTTGAAAAAGATACTCGCCATGTGTTCGTTCAAGGTGATATTGGCGATTACGAGTTCGTGCTTTCATTGCTGAAAAAATACGCTATTAGTGCAGTTGTGAACTTTGCTGCCGAATCCCATGTCGATCGCTCGATTCATGGACCTTTGGACTTCATTCAAACAAATGTCGTAGGTACATTTAACCTTCTGGAAGCTGTTCGCGCTTATTGGACTGAATTGCCAGAGTCGCTGAAGCACTCATTCCGCTTTTTACACGTGTCGACGGATGAGGTGTACGGCTCACTCTCACCTGCTGATTCTGCTTTCTTAGAAACCAATCGATATGAACCTAACAGTCCTTACTCAGCTTCTAAGGCATCTTCAGATCATTTGGTACGTGCATGGCATCACACCTATGGCCTACCAGTTTTAACCACGAATTGTTCTAATAATTATGGCCCTTATCATTTTCCAGAGAAGTTAATTCCCCTGGTTATTCTCAATGCATTAGCTGATAAGCGTTTACCAATTTATGGTGATGGTCAACAGATCCGTGATTGGTTATACGTCAAAGATCACTGTTCGGCAATTCGTCGTGTATTAGAGGCTGGCAAGTTGGGTGAAACCTACAACGTGGGTGGTTGGAATGAAAAATCCAATTTAGAGGTGGTGAATACCATTTGTTCAATCTTGGATGGTTTACGACCCAAGACTGATGGAGTTTCATATGCATCTCAAATCACTTACATCAAAGATCGCCCAGGGCATGATCGTCGTTACGCCATTGATGCCACAAAATTAGAGCGTGAGCTTGGTTGGAGACCAGCTGAAACCTTTGAAACAGGCATTCTTAAAACGGTGCAATGGTATTTAGATAATCAAGCGTGGACCGATGGTGTACTGAGCGGCTCTTATCGTGACTGGGTCAAAAAGCAATATAACTGATGAATGATTGCTAATACTTATATGTCTTACTCGTCCTCTGAGATGCTAGATTACAGCCGACCCATTTTAGTATTTGGTCGTGATGGCCAAGTGGGGCGAGCACTACAAATTTGTTTAAATGATCTTAAGCTGCCGGCAGTTTTTTTGGGTCGTGCTGATTGTGATTTAACGTGTGAGTCTTCCATTGTGGATGTACTTAATCGTTATCGGCCACAAGTAATCATCAATGCAGCGGCTTATACGGCGGTTGATAAGGCAGAAGTAGAGCGAGATCTGGCTTTTGCGATTAATGCCAAAGCCCCAGAGTTGATGGCGCGTTATATTGCTCATGTGGCTCACGGCATTCTTGTTCATTATTCAACAGACTATGTGTTTGCAGATACCAAACAAGATACTTATTTGGAAACTGATCCAGTAGGGCCTATTGAGCATTTAAATGTTTACGGTCAAAGCAAGCTGGCTGGTGAGCAGAGGATTAAAGACGTGTTTAACTTGACCCATGACTCTGGTAACCCAAGTGGCAATGATAAATTTTCTAGATATTTTATCTTGAGAACGTCTTGGGTGTATGGCGATGGTGCTAATTTCATCCGAATGATATTGCGCTTGGCCAGTGAGCGCGATCAGTTAGAGGTGGTGTCTGACCAAGTAGGTGTGCCCACATCCGCACAATGGTTAGCGGAAACTTGTGTGCAAGTTGCAGGCTCCAGAGCTACATCAGGGATTTATCATGCAGTGCCTGATGGGCAAACATCATGGCATGGTTTAGCGGTCTTTGCGATGGAAATTGCTACCAGTTGTGGTGAAGGCTTTGAAGTGAAGTCTAAGAATATCCTGCCAATACTTGCCACTGATTATATAGCACAAGCAAGAAGACCTTATAACTCTCGCTTGAGCAACGCGAAGTTAAAAAAAGCCTTGTCAGAGATGGCGTTTACATCTCAATATCCTCACTGGCAAGAACAAGTCGAAGCCTATGTGAAAGAGCATGCGTCAAACTATTTAAAAGCTAGTCAAATATTAAAAAATTAACAAGAAAGTAAGTGTGTATGAATCGACAATCAGCTAGCAATCGTAAGGGCATTATTTTGGCGGGTGGGTCAGGAACTCGTTTATATCCGGTCACTCAAGCGGTGTCAAAACAGCTGATGCCTGTCTACGATAAGCCGATGGTGTATTACCCACTCACCACTTTGATGTTGGCTGGTATTAAAGATATTTTGTTGATTTCTACACCACATGACACGCCAAGTTTTTCTGAGTTATTAGGCGATGGCTCTCAGTGGGGGTTGAATATTCAGTATGCAGTGCAGCCATCGCCTGATGGTTTGGCGCAAGCTTTCATTATCGGCAAAGACTTTGTGGGTAATCATCCCTCAGCCTTGGTGTTAGGCGACAATATTTTTTATGGCCATGAGCTATTTAATCAGCTGCAGACAGCTAACAATAGAGTAAATGGTGCCACAGTGTTTGCTTATCATGTTAATGATCCAGAGCGCTATGGTGTTGTTGAATTTGATGATTCATTTAGAGCTTTATCGATAGAAGAAAAACCCCTTAAGCCAAAAAGTAACTATGCCGTCACGGGCTTGTACTTGTATGATCAACAAGTATGTGACATCGCTAAATCGATTACACCAAGCGCGCGAGGTGAATTAGAAATCACCGCAGTGAATGAAGCATATCTGAAGTTGAATCAACTACAAGTAGAAATCATGGGCCGTGGTTACGCTTGGTTGGATACAGGAACACACGATTCTTTATTAGATGCGGCTGGTTTTATTGCGACTTTACAAAAGCGCCAGGGATTGATGGTCGCTTGCCCAGAAGAGATTGCTTATCGTCAGGGTTGGATTAGTACTAATGATCTATTGAAGTTGTCGGCGTCGCTCAAGAAAAATGCTTATGGTCAGTATTTGGAGAAAATATTGAGGGAGAAAATATAATGCCCATCACAGTAATGCCTACTGATATTCCTGATATTTTGATCATTGAGCCAAAAGTCTTTAGTGATGATCGCGGTTTCTTTTTTGAGTCATTTAATGAGAATAATTTTTCTGCCGCAGTAAGTCAAAAAGTTACCTTTTTGCAGGACAACCATTCATTCTCAAAAAAAGGAGTACTTCGAGGTTTACACTATCAAACTCGACAAATGCAAGGTAAGTTGGTGCGTGTTTGTCGTGGAGCGGTCTTTGATGTAACTGTCGATCTTCGTCAATCATCAAAAACGTATGGTCAGTGGGTGGGCGTTGAACTCTCGGCAGAGAATAAGAAACAGTTGTGGATACCTGAAGGCTTTGCGCATGGATTTTTAGTTTTGTCTGATGAAGCTGAGTTCTTATACAAAACAACTGATTATTGGCACCCTTCTAGTGAGCAGTGTATTGCTTGGGATGATTCCACTTTGAATATTCAGTGGCCAAATATTGGTGTGACACCGATTTTGAATGTCAAAGACTTGCAAGGGTTATCCTGGGGTCAAGCGCCTAAATTTGATTAGTTTGAGCGTTTAATTAATAATAGTTTTAGCTTAAATCCTTCAATATTTCATATAAAATTTGGGGATGTCTAGTAATATCAAACCGGTTATTCTTTGCGGAGGTTCTGGCACTCGCTTATGGCCACTATCAAGAGAAAGCCTTCCTAAGCAATTTGTACCATTAATTGGTGGCTTAAGTCTTTTAGAGCTAACTATTGCCCGAGTCGAAGAGCTAGGTTCACCGGTTTGTATTACGAATGAAGAGCATCGTTTTTTTGTTCAAGACCTATTAAACCAATCAATCAGCAGCGACCAAGCTTTTGCTGCCAATATATTTTTAGAACCAGAGGGGCGTAATACAGCAGCGGCTATGGTGAGTGCCGCTTTACTGCCAGGTATTGCTAGGACTGATTTACTACTATTTTTGCCATCAGACCATTTTGTGTCTGACATTGATGCATTTATAGAAACGATGCAGTCAGGAGTTGCTGCAGCGCAAGCTGGTTACATTGTGACATTTGGTGTTCAGCCTAGTTTTCCAAGTACTGCGTATGGTTATATAAAGCAAGGAGATCAATTAAGCCATTTAAATACTAGTTCCAAATCTGCTTATGTGGTGGAGCGTTTTATAGAAAAGCCACCCACGAATAAAGCCCAAGAAATGTTACTGTCAGGCAGTCACCTTTGGAATGCCGGTATTTTTTTGTGTCAGGCATCTGTGCTGATTGATGCACTATCAAGGCATGCTCCTGATATTTTACAATCTTGCCAAATTGCTATGCAAGGCGCTCAAGTCGATGGTGCTTTTGTGCGACCTAATAAAGAAGCTTTTTTAGCTTGTCGGCCGGAGTCTATTGACTATGCAGTGATGGAACGCTTCGATAAGGTCGCGGTTGTACTATTTGGAGGCGCGTGGAGTGATGTGGGCAGTTGGAATGCGGTTGCTAACTTATTGCCAGCTGATGTATCTGGTAATCGTATCAATGGTCAAGGTTTGGCAATTCAATCGACTAATACCTACATTAATGCACCCCATCGACCTGTGGTGGCATTAGGCACCTATGATTTGGTGATTGTAGATACGCCCGATGCTGTTTTGGTGGCATCTACAGATAAGGTCGAGCAGGTGAAAGAAGTGGTTGCTCAGCTTAAAAAAGACGGTGCTTCACAAGCGCTTAGGCACCGTCGCGTTGCTCGCCCCTGGGGTTGGTACGATTCGATTGATGTAGGCGATCGTTTCCAGGTGAAGCGAATTGCTGTTAAACCAGGCGCTAGCTTGAGTTTACAAATGCATCATCATCGTGCTGAGCATTGGATTGTAGTGAAGGGTACGGCCAAAGTAACTAATGGTGAACTAGTTTTCTTGTTAGAAGAGAATCAGTCAACTTATATTCCAATTGGAGCTAAACATCGTTTGGAAAATCCGGGTATGTCTGACTTAGAAATGATTGAAGTTCAATCAGGGGGTTATCTGGGTGAAGATGACATAGTTCGCTTTGAAGATACCTACGGCCGTAATTAAAATTTACTTAAAAAATAACCAGATATGACAACAAATAATCAAAAAAAAGTGGCATTGATTACAGGTGTAACCGGCCAAGATGGCTCATATTTAGCAGAGTTTTTGTTGGGAAAAGGGTATGTTGTTCATGGAATCAAGCGTCGCGCATCTTTATTCAATACAGATCGAGTTGACCATCTTTATCAAGACCCTCATATTGATCATCGCAATTTTGTATTGCACTATGGTGATTTATCTGATTCATCAAATCTCACGCGTATTATTCAACAAACGCAACCAGACGAGATTTATAACTTGGGTGCGCAAAGCCATGTAGCAGTCTCATTTGAGTCCCCCGAGTACACGGCTGATATTGACGGTATGGGAACCCTACGTATCTTGGAAGCTATTCGTATTTTAGGTTTAGGAAAGAAAACTCGCTTTTATCAAGCATCAACTTCTGAACTCTATGGTTTAGTGCAAGAAATTCCTCAAAAAGAAACCACGCCGTTTTACCCTCGTTCACCTTATGCAGTAGCTAAGCTTTATGCGTATTGGATCACGATCAACTACCGTGAAGCTTATGGAATGTTCGCTTGTAACGGCATCTTGTTCAATCATGAAAGTCCTCGCCGAGGTGAAACTTTTGTCACTAGAAAAATTACTCGAGGTCTAGCTAATATCGCTCAAGGTTTGGAGCAGTGTTTGTATATGGGGAATATGGATGCTTTGCGTGACTGGGGACATGCTAAAGATTATGTGCGTATGCAATGGATGATGTTGCAACAAGACCACCCTGAAGATTTTGTCATTGCCACTGGTGTTCAATATTCTGTTCGAGAATTTATTACGAAAAGTGCAGCTCAATTGGGGGTTACTCTGAAGTTTGAAGGTCAAGGTGTTGATGAGCGCGCTGTCGTATCTGGTATCAGTAGTGACAATGCTCCCGCCTTAAAAGTCGGGGATGTGATTGTAAAAGTGGATCCTCATTATTTCCGACCAACTGAAGTTGAAACCTTATTGGGTGATCCTGCTAAAGCCAGACAAAATCTAGGCTGGGTCCCGGAGATTACTTTAGATGAAATGGTTCAAGAAATGGTTGCGCATGATTTAGAGCAAGCAAAGCAACATGCTTTATTAAAATATCATGGTTATGCTGTTCACGTGGGTAAAGAAAATTAACTAGCCTATAGTAATCAATTTTTTATATGAGTAATAACTTAAAAATTTATGTTGCTGGCCATCGAGGGATGGTAGGATCAGCTATAGTTCGTCAATTGCAGGCCAAAGGGTTCAACAATGTCGTGACGCGCACTCATATAGAGTTAGATTTGTGTAATCAGGAGGCTGTCAATGAGTTTTTTCAAAAAGAAAGGCCGGATCAGGTTTACTTGGCTGCTGCAAAGGTAGGTGGCATCCATGCAAACAATACGTATCCTGCAGAGTTTATTTATCAAAATTTGATGATGGAAGCGAATGTGGTTCATCAAGCTTTTGAGAGTGGCGTTAAAAAATTACTTTTTTTAGGTTCAAGTTGTATCTATCCCAAAATGGCTATACAGCCAATAACTGAAGATGCCCTTTTAACTGGGAAGTTAGAGGCTACTAATGAGCCTTATGCGCTTGCTAAGATTGCAGGTATTAAATTGTGCGAGAGCTATAACCGTCAGTATAGTCAATCTCATGGTGTTGATTATCGCTCAGTAATGCCAACAAACCTTTATGGCCCAGGTGATAACTATCATCCTGAAAATAGTCACGTGATTCCTGCATTGATTAGACGTTTTCATGAAGCGAAAGAGAAAAATTTATCAGAAGTAGTCATTTGGGGAACGGGAACTCCTATGCGTGAATTCTTATATGTTGATGATATGGCTGCAGCCTCTGTATTTGTGATGGAATTAGATAAGCGTAGTTATAGTCAGCATACAGAACCCATGCAAAGTCATATCAATGTTGGCTTTGGCTCAGATATTACTATTAAAGAACTTGCACACGTTATAAGTGAGACGGTAGGATATCAAGGAAAAATTACCTATGACTCAACAAAACCAGATGGTGCGCCTAGAAAACTAATGAATAGTGAGCGACTCAAAGGAATGGGTTGGTGTGCCAAAGTTAATCTAGTGGATGGTCTAGTAATAGCCTATCAGGACTTTTTAAGCCAAATTAATTCCATTGAATAATATTTTTCCTGCCTAAGTTTTCTTTTAGAAGGGTTGCCCTACTCTTAATTAATTGATTGTCACAGTGGTTAACTTGTTCAGTTGAATTTTTAGATAATTCCTCTGTGCTAGAAATATTAAATGCTAATCTTCCACATTACTTAATCACTCTGTGTCTAAGCATACGCCTTTGGAGTCTGGGGTTATCATGTGGTGCCTGATGGAGAAATTTCATGGTGTAAGCTGGTATTATTTTAAGACGAAGAAGCATCTTTGTTGGGATGATCTATTAAAGTAGATGTGAAAAATGTTTTGTCTATGCAGACAATGGATGCTTTATTTAAAGCGAGGGGCCCCTATAATTCAAGAATGAATAACACCAAGTTAAACCAGTTACTGTATATTCTTGCACCATCCCGGGCATATCCAGCTTGGAAAAATTAAGTAAGAAACTTATCCATGCTAATGATTGAACGGTAAACATGATTTTATTAACAGGCGCAACAGGTTATATTGGATCTCACACATGGCTAGAGTTGCTGAATGCAGGATATCAAGTGATCGGAATTGATAACTTTTCTAACTCCAATTCTTTGATGTTGGAGCGGATTCGAACGCTTGCAAATCAAGAGATTTTCTTTGAACAAGGGGATGTTTGTGACAGTCATTTCTTGAATAAAATCTACAAGAAATATCCCATTGAAGGTGTCACTCATTTCGCAGCATATAAGGCTGTTGGAGAGTCGGTTCAGAATCCCATCAAATATTATGAAAATAACATCAATGGACTATTAAACTTATTGAGAGTTGCTAGTCTATATAACTGTAATATGATGGTTTTTAGTTCATCTGCGACTGTTTATCATCCTTGTAACTCAATTCCTTATGTGGAGGGGATGGTGTTGGGATCAACCAACCCTTATGGTTGGACAAAATACATGTGTGAGCAAATCCTTCGTGATTGTGAGATAGCTAGACCAGATCTAAGGGTTGCATATTTAAGATACTTTAATCCTATTGGTGCCCATCATAGCGGCTTAATCGGTGAGGACCCTATTGGTGTTCCAAATAATTTAATGCCATATCTCACGCAGGTGGCAGTGGGTAAGAGAGAGTATTTGTCGATTTATGGCAATGATTGGCCTACCCATGATGGCACTGGAGTGCGTGACTACATTCATGTGGTTGATTTAGCTAAAGGCCATCTTCGGGCGCTCAATTATTTGATGACTAACCATCAATCTTTAACTGTGAATCTGGGTGCTGGCAAAGGCTATAGCGTGCTAGATCTGGTTCATACATTTGAAAGATCGACCGGCATTCAAATCCCATATAAATTCATGGATAGAAGATATGGAGATATTGCTGCATTCTATGCGGACCCATCGCTTGCTAAAACATTAATAGGATGGTCAGTTGAGCATGATTTAGAAAAAATGTGCCAAGATAGCTGGAATTGGCAATCAAAGAATCCTAATGGGTATTCCAAAACTTGATCCAATGAAGAAGATAACAGCTTGATCATGAAAATAACTCCCAGTCCTATTTCAGATATATTGATTATTGAGCCTGATACATACAGTGATGAGCGTGCCAGTGTTTTGTATAAAACAATTGATTACTGGAACCCAAAATCAGAGTACTGTATTCGTTGGGATGATCCGACTTTGGCCATTGATTGGCCTAAGAGCAACTTCCCACCAATCCTGAGTACGAAAGATTTTTTGGGGGTAGCGTGGTTGGATTCGCCCAAAATATCATGAAAGATTTCTAAAGATTTTTGTAAATTTCATCTAAATGAAAGCGTGATTTGAACAGCAAAATAAATAACAAAGGTCTCATCATTCTCGCTGGCGGGAGTATTGGACATCGTTTGCCATTTATTCAAAGTGCTGCTGTCAATCCAGCTATGATCCCCGTTGGTTTAAGGCCGGCAATTGCATATTTATTTGAATTTTATGCAAACTATGTTTCAGAAATTATTGTCATTTGCAATCCCAGTTCAGCAAGTGATATTAAAATTCAGTGGGATATTGTTTCAAGAGCGCATCACTCAAAAGTGAACCTCAAGATAATTTCAAAAGATACTTCACATATATTAGATAGTCTTTGTTTGGCAAGTGAAGAAGCTAATTATTCTAATATTGAGGATTGGATTATTAGTCCTGTGACATCAATTCCAACGATACTGGTCAATCCTAACTCCTATTTGGTTGAACAAGATATTCGTGCTAGTGCTGGGTGGTCTTTTTTATTGAGAAACAAAGATCAAATTAAATTTATCTCTAGAAATTCAAAAGATCAGTATCAGTCTGGACATGCCTTTACCGGCATTTTTCAGGTTTCAAAAATTGCGTTAAGTAATGCTCTGGCTCAGCTGAGGGGCGATGACCTTATCGAGCTAATAGTTTGTTTGGTTGAGAAATACGGTCTCACTTATCAATTGGCTGATTGGATTGATATTGGTCATGCAGTTAATTATTACCAAGCAAAATCAAGAATTGTGGCTAGCCGACATTTCAATTCAATTGAAATTGATACGGTGAAGGGTTTGGTCTCAAAAAAATCCAACAAAATTAAAAAAATATTAGATGAAGCGACTTATGTTGCTACCTTGCCCAAAGAAATTCAGCTTTGGTTTCCTCGTCAAATTGGTGATGTGCATGTGAAAGATGGCTATGCTAACCAATTGATGGAGTATTACGCATACCCGGTTGTTTCCGAACTTTTCTTATATTGGCGTCTTGATTTATCTCAGTGGCACCAATTTATGAGTTCAATAAAAAGGTTGCTTTCTGACTTTAAGAGTCATCTAGTTTCGGTATCAAAATCGGAGCATGACGATTTATATCTGAATAAGTTAATGGCGAGGGTGGGCGATTTTTTTCTACAAGTAAAAAATAGTTACCCCAATATTCACAATGAAGGTGTTGTTGTTAATGGCGAAAAAAAACATTCCTTGGATTTTTTACGCCCATGGGTTGAGAAATTTTGTGATCAGTTATATAGGCAAGATGATCATTGCATCATGCATGGAGATTTGTGTTTTAACAATATTTTGTATGACCCCTATGGCGGAACTATAAGGCTCATTGATCCGCGCGGGGGCATGTCATCCAATGGCGGGAATCTACATTCTGGTGATGTTAAATACGATTTGGCTAAATTTGTACACTCCGCAATTTATGGCTACGACTTTGTAGTGTCAGGGCAATTTAAATTTGAAGTTCATGATGGCGAATATTCTTATGAAATTTTTATGGGAATAAATTCAACGACAATGTTCTATTTGGTAGATGATTTACTGTTTGATTTGAATGTTAATCGCGATGAGATTGATTTCATCGTGGCACTATTATTTATGTCGATGGCTAGTCTGCACCCAGAAGATCGTAGGCGGCAAGTGGTAATGTATATACATGGATTAAGTATATTGAATAAGGTTTATAAAAAGTATGCGCATTTGCATTGATTTTGACGGGGTGATTTGCCAATTAAAAAATTCAGATTTAGAATCTTATGAGAATTTGAAACCGATGCCTGGTGCAGTCGAAAAGCTAACCCAGTTAAAACAATCTGGCCATTATTTAATTATTTATACAGCTAGGCGGATGAAGACCCACCAAGGAAATTTAGGGGCAGTGATTGCTGATATAGGCAGAATAACCATAGATTGGCTCGATAAAAATCAAGTCCCTTATGATGAAATTTACTTTGGAAAACCATGGGCGGACATTTATATTGATGACAATGCCTATCGTTTCCAGGCTTGGGCTGAGATTAATGATGATGCTAGCAATCTGCCAAGTTCCAGTGAGTCTGGGCTGACTAAATGATTAACTATGTAATCACCATGGCTGGTGCTGGTAGTCGTTTTAGGGATGCTGGATATGCACTTCCAAAATGGCGGTTGATTGCAAATGATAAAACATTGCTGGAGTGGTCAATTGACTCACTCCCGCTTGATATTTGCAAAAAAATAATTTTTATTGCTAAACGTGAAGAAGCAATTCAATATGACTTGAAAGGTTTGATTCAAGAAAAATACTCTCACATGCTAGGGGAGGTTTATATTCATCTGATTGACCAGGTAACTAGGGGTCAAGCTGAAACGACTTTATTTGCAAGAGAGTACCTAGATGTGAACTCACCCATTGTTATTTTTAATATCGACACCCGTTTTACTTCGCATACCTTGAAAGAAAATTTATTGAATGTGAGTGTTGATGGTTTTATGGGGGCATTTACTTCGAGTGAGCCGTGCTTTAGTTATGCCCGTACCAATCTAGAAGGTTATGTGATTGAAACTGCTGAAAAAGTGGTGATTTCAAATCATGCGCTGACTGGACTTTATGGATTTTCAAAATCAGAATCCTATTTTGAGGCGGTGGAGGCGGCAATTAGTGACAATCACCAAGCGATGGGTGAGTATTATGTGGCACCAATTTATAACACCTTAATTAACCAAGGAAAAAAATTTAGATTAGATCTTGCAGAATCGGTCGATATTTTAGGAACGCCCAACGAATTGGATTTATTCAAGCTTAAAACTACTTGTAAATCGATGGCTAGATAGAGATAAGAATGCTCATTAAAAAAAAACTAAAAGTCGCATTACTATTTAGTGGGCAAGTAAGACCTATTTCTGCAGGAACGTTCAATCTTGGCCTTAAAGAATTTACTCGTGATCTTGATGTGGATGTGTACCTCACTCATTGGAGTGAGCCGGGTATTTCAATGGGGCATAATTTATCAAAAGTTAGCCAAGCAACGCAGTTGGATTTTGACATTGATTCATATCTTAAAGATGCGTTTGATGGATTTAATATTGTTGCCCATGAGTCTGAGGTTAGTGATAACTGGAGGCTTTCTCTAGATCCAGGGCATGCTGATATATTGAATAGCGATAAGTACTCTCGATTGACCATTCACTCTCTTCCTCAGTTATATCAGATATATAAATCATTTCAGTTGGTGGAAGATCAATTCGATCACTATGATGTAGTGATGCGCTGTCGCTATGATTTATTGTTTGTGACTTCATTTCAAGAGTGGGGATTTGAACATGGAGTTGTCTATGGATTAAATTTTGGTCGTGCCTATCATCCTGACCGAATTTATGACATTTTTTTCTGGGGATCACCTTCTGCTATTCGTTCTACACTGACAGTTTGGTGTGACTTGCCTAAATTAATTCCTGATTCATTTGATAACGGATTAGATCAACGTGATGCCTGTAGACTTTTATACTTGGGAGCAAGGCAGAGTAAATCAGTTGTGAAATCGGGTCTAGTGCGTTACTGCGATATCTATAGACCTGAAAAATCAGTTTATGAATATTATGTCAATATTTTGTATTGGGGTCTGATTGAAAAAAGTGTTTTGCCGATATTGAAGCAAAAAGTATTCAATGATTTCTATAATCAATTAACAAAGCAAATCGGTTTAATTAAGATGCAATGCTTCCGCTTCTTGACCGGATTGGGGATATATAAGCGAGGAACCCTCGGGTACTGGAAGAAGAAGTTTTCTAAGATTCTTCGAGTTCTGCGAAAGCTATTATCATGAATCAGCACAAAGTTAAGAAGAAAATCCTATTTATTACATTTGGCAGAGCTACAGTGCCAAGTGTGCATTTTCGCTTAATGATTCACCGTGAAATTTTGCAGAGTAATTTTATGATTAGTTTTTCAGAGGGTTTTTCTAGTCTTTGGAAAAATTTATTGAATCAACCGGATTTGCTATTCATACAAAAAAAGCAGCTACCATTTTTCTACTATCTTTTAATTGCCATTCTTTTTAAAAGTAAAGTTATCTACGACTTTGATGACGCTATTTATTTGCCGCCAAAAAAAGATTGGAGTTTTATTACTCGATTAAAGATTGAATTTCGCTTCATTTTGATGTGTAAGTTGGCAGACTTAGTTATGTGTCCTAACTCCTACCTCGCCAATGAAGCTCTTAAACATAATCGTAATGTACGAATATTGCCTATGTGTGTTCCGTCTGTGCTGGATCATGGGGTTGCTAAAGAGTCAATTTGTTTAGGTTGGGCTGGACACCCCCAAAGCTTACATCTTTTGAGGACCATAGAAGCTGATATTAAAAAATTTCAAGAGCTAACCAACCATAAAAATTTTATTCTTTTGTGTGGTGAGGATCCGCGTATGAGTTTCGCCTATGAGTGGTTGCCATATAGTATTGACAATCAACGATTGTTTTTTTCTAAAGTTAACGTTGGACTTGCTCCATCAAGAAATACACCATTTGATCAAGGTAAATCACCAATAAAAATTATTCAGCATTTTTCGCATGCTCAAACAGTTATTTCGAATATGAAAGGTGGGGCTGAAGATATCATCAATGATCAAAATGCATTCATTGTTGATGATGCTGTGAGTGATGCATGGATTGAGCAAATGATGACTCTTATCAAAAATCCATTACTGGTCAAAGAAAAGTCCGAGCAAGCTCTCAAAGACTTTCATCAGAATTTTGATTCTCAGATGGTTGGCGATCGGTTTGTGGCGCTCATCAATTCTGTATTGAGATGAGTTTATGACCATTCACCTTGTCTATCCTCATGAAAATCGGATATCCACTCCTCATGCCATCGGTCATGAGCTTATTTTGGGTTTGAGAAGCCAAGGATATGAAGTGTGTCCTTATGACTTATATGATGATATCCCTGATGATTTTCAACCCAGAGAAGGTGACATCCTCCTAGGCCATCCTCGTTGGGAGACTGAATCTGCTTTTGAT
>JACCED011499105.1_pt1 | contig 15224 bp, 8 predicted proteins | sample 7455021 | NCBI WGS metagenome assembly JACCED01 (sample SAMN15323456, study PRJNA562643) | freshwater metagenome | isolation source: river surface water | place: USA:Blue River Watershed | collected 2017-08-19 | reverse complement strand
TCGGCCGGAGTCTCCACGATGATCTGGGCAATCGGTTGAGCGAGATCCAACTGCTGGCCGAACAGGTGGCGTTGTTTTTCACCCCCGGGGAACCGACCTCGCCCATGGTCGAACGGATCCGCCGACGCTCGGTGGAGGCCACCGAGGCCCTCGACAACATGGTCTGGTTGCTTCGCGATGTCTCCGAGCCGGCGGTGGATCTCGCGCGGCACATGGAGCTTTTGGCCCGCAATTATTTGGATACCTGCTCGGTCGATCTGGATTATCAGGTCCTGGCCGGTCATCAGTTCGAGATCGGGGGCTGGGTTCGCCAGTTGCTGATTGCCGCGACGCAGGAATTGACGCGCAATGCCGTCCGGCACGGGCGGGCGACTCGCATCGGAATCCGACTGCGGGTCAGCGAAGACTCGGTCACCTATCGGGTGGAAGACAACGGCACCGGTTTCGATCATCGTCAGGCGGTGACACTGGGGCGTGGATTGTCGAATCTGATCGGGCGGGTCGAAGACATGGGTGGGTCCGCCTCGGTGGTTTCCAAGTTGGGCGCCTCCGTGATTCTCATTCAAGTTCCGAGAATCGTTCGATGAAAACCCTGAAGACTGAACCAGCGATGGAACTCCCGGTCCCGGACATGTCGTGGGACAATCCCCGGATCCGGGTGGCCATGGTGGAGGATTCGACCGGGTTCGGCGAAATGCTCGCCGCGTGCCTCGGTCACCAACCCGAGTTCGAGTTTCTCGGGGGCGCTCGCACGGTCCGTCAGGCTTTGGAGCGATTGCCCGTGTGGCAACCCACCATCGTGCTGCTGGATCTCGGGCTGCCCGACGGCACCGGGATCGATGTCCTGAGGGCTCTGACGCCGACGATGGGCAACACCTCGTTCATCGTCCTGACCGTCTTCGAGGATGACGCCTCCATCCGGGAGGCCCTCAGTTCCGGTGCGGTGGGATACATGCTCAAGCGTTCCGGTTGGCGATCCATCGTGGACGGAGTGAATCTCGCCGCAGGCGGCGGGTCTCCCTTGGACGCCCAGATCGCCCGCAGGCTGCTGGAGGTCTGGAAAATCCACGGATCGCGGGAGCACCAGAAGGTCCACGACCTGCCCGAATTGACCGCCAAGGAAAACGAACTCCTGCGTCAGATGGTCAAGACCGGCGACTCGGTGAAGCAGATTTCCGAAGCCATGGGTCTGACCTATGCCACCGTCCGCACCTACATCCGTCGCATCTACGTCAAACTCGGGGTGCACAACCGATCCCAGGCCGAGCGGAAACTGCTCAGCCTGAACCAGGAACGGCCTTGAGTTGCATCCGTTCTGCCTCCGTCTTCGGATCAGGAGTGTCCCTGCAGGAACTCCATCCCCTCGAACAGACCGTGACCCCGCTCGCCAAACCCCTGAAAGCCCCCGGTACCAATACCCGGTCTCGGAACCGGCGCCCCCGCCTTCTTGTCCCGTGGACGTGGATCGGGTGTCTCCTCGCGATTCCGGTGCTGTGGGGCGGTCCCCTGGAAGTGATGCCCCCCGATGCCCAGGGATGGTTCCGACTCCGATCCTCTCAACCGACCAACCGGGTTCAGACGATCCAGGTCTCCACCGACCTTCGGTCTTGGCGTGATGCGGCCGTGTTCCATGGGGGCGACCTCGAGTTCAGCGATGTTGCCGCCCCGGGCGCGTCGGGCCGCTTCTACCGGATGACCAGCCGCCCCAGAACGGCGGCCGATGACGGGCGCAATCAGCTCACGACCCAGGCCGATCCATTCCTGGCCACGGCCCCGGGCGATCCCTTCGACACGCCGGTCCTCTGGGCGAAGTTCACCGTGCTCCGCGGGGAGCCGTCCCGGGTGTGGTTTCAGAACTCCGTCCGGTATCCCTTCCACTACGACTACGCCCGCCTGCGGTTGGCGCCCTTTGCCGGGATGCCCCGTGCGGAATTCGACCTGCGCACCCTCCACACGAACGACCCGCTTGCGGTCCTGGGGGCCGTGCTGATCCCCGGCGACGGTCGTCCGGAGTACGGGATCCAGATCGTGGGCCAGCAACCTTGGCCGCGAGGCGAGGTTCTGCAGTGGCTGAGGCTCGTCCGTGCGGCGGTCCGCGCCCCGGTCGGCACCCAGGCCTGGTACCTGCCCACTCCGGAGCAGATGGCCGCCGCCGAGGCCGATCGGGAGTTGTTCGCCAGCGCCGGGTTCCCCGTCGGGAGCATCGAGCGATGGCTCTCGCGGGACGTGGTCTACTCCGAGGGTTGGGCGGTCGGTCGATTGACCTGGGTGCCCGCGGTCGAGATCCCCGCCGCCGTGGCTTCCGGACGGCTCCGCGCCACCGACATCCTGTTGACCGACCGGGTGCCCGCCGAACTGCCCCCGCTGGCCGGGATCCTCACCCTCAGCCCCTCGACGCCGAATTCGCATGTCGCCCTCCTGGCGCAGGGCGACGGAATTCCCTTCGTCTGGTTCGCCGAAGCGGCCGAGCGCGAGCGGCTGCACGCGTTGGCGGGCCATGAGGTGGCCCTGCGTACCCTGCGGGGCTTCTTCGAGGTCGCCTCGGTGGTCGACCTGGGAGACGGCCTGACCGGAGCCGTGCGCGAGGAACTGCTCGCCCTGAAACGGCCCCGGCCCATCGACTACGTGCCCCGGCAGATCCTGGGATCCCTGACCAATGTCGCGCCCCTGTCGCCCGCGGACGTTCGTTGGGTCGGTGGCAAGGCCGCCCATTACGGACTGCTTCGTGTCGCTGTCCCGTCCAATTGCCCGCCGGCCATCGCCCTCACCTTCGACCTGTGGGACCAGTTCCTCTCACAGACCCTGCCCGCGGGGCGGACCCTCCGCGCCGAGATCGAGGCCCGATTGGCGGGTCTCGACCGCGATGCCGGGATCGCGGTGCTCGGGCCCCGGCTCGATTCCATCCGCCGCACCATCACCCGGGAGGCCCGGTTCACCCCGGCGCAGCAGGCGGCCATCCTCGGGGCCCTGGCCCAGGCGGGTTTCGATCCACAACGGAAGCTCCGGTTCCGCAGTTCGACCAACGTCGAGGATGGCGAGGAGTTCACCGGGGCCGGGCTCTACGACAGCCACAGCGGATGCCTGCTCGACGACCTCGACGCCGACGCTTCCGGGCCCTGCGGGTGCGATCCTACCGAACCGGAGGAGCGGGGCGTGTTTCGGGCGATCCAGAAGGTCTACGCGAGCTTCTACAACGACAACGCCTTCCTGGAACGCTGGCGGCGGGGCGTCGTGGAATCCGAGGTCGGCATGGCCCTGCTCGTCCACCCCTCCTTCCCCGACGAGATCGAGATGGCCAACGGGGTGGCCACCGTCACCTGGGAGAACTCCTTCGGCACGGTCTCGTTCAACGGCAAGCTCGTGTCGCAGGTGGGTGCGGAATCGGTCACCAATCCGGACAGCGCCACCCGTCCCGAGGTCGTCGACTTCTACCAATCCATGGGTTCGATGGCGCTGGCCCTGCGTCAATCCTCCTCGAGGGTTCCGCTGGGTGGCCAGGTGATGCCTTGGGAGGGGGACTACCGCCGCTTGGTCGGGTTGCTCGACGCCGTGGCCCGCGAATACGCGCGGCGCAATCCCCAACGGCGGAACTTCGCGCTCGATTTCGAGTACAAGCGGGTTCAACCGGGCCGCATCGAGCTCAAGCAGGTGCGCCCCCTGCCGGTGACCGATCCGAAGGCCGTGCCCGTGACCACCTTCCTGATGCCCGGTGTGGAGACGCTCACGGTGGAGGAGGGGGAGTTCTCCAGCGTCTTCGCCAAGCACCGGCTCAAGTGCCGGCTGCGACTCGAGACCGAGGCCCGACGATTGACCTCCGCCGGCTTGGCCACGCCACTCTTCGCCGCCGCCGCGTGGGAGCCCGCGCATCCGGACGGCGCTTGGGTCCCCACCCAGCCATGGACAAACTGGCCCGGGTTTTCCCACGCCGTGTCGGGCGATGAAACGCGCGATGCTTGGCTGGTGGGCTCCGGAGCCGATCGGCGCACCCTCAAGCTGGTGGTGCGTTGGCAGCGCTCGGCCACCCCTCCGGCCTCGGCCTGGGTGACCCTGCTCGACGGGTCCCTGAGCCTCGAGGCGAAGTACGATAGCCCCCAACCCGAGGTGACCTGGGAGGGGCCCGGGACCGTCCTTACCGAAGCGGTCCGCTTGGTGCCCCTCCGTCCGCCGGGGCCCGACGCCCTCCCGCAGGCTCGGACCCTGACCCGCGCCGGAGGCCTGCGGGTGGAGACCCGGTTCCTGTGGCCCCCGGAACCCAACGGTCCCACCGCGGGCTATACGGCCCCCAACCTCGGATTCGTCGAGACGCGCATCACGGGGTTGACGCGGGAACCGTTGGTCCTGCGGAACGGTGCCAGCCAGACCTACTCGCCCGGGCACCACAATTTCTTCGAGACGTTCCTCTTCGAACCGGCGCTCGATCCCGGGGTCTCCGCCGACCAATTGAAGGAATTGCAGGACGCCGGAATCCGGCAGCTGATCGCCGAGACCGGTTTGTTCGAAGGGGTCCAGTGGTGGAAGGTCGGCACCGACGGCAAGGTGCGTCGATGGTAGCCGGGGGCCCGCCGAGTGCGTCAGAAGCCTCGCGGAGCCCGATGCCGGGTCGGGACGGGATCACGCACGACCCGGGTTCGGGTCAGGCCCCGGCTCACGAATACAGGGCCATGAACTCGCGGCGGTAGCGCGCCTCCTGAGCGGGGAGTTGGCGGCGGAGCGTCTCCTTGGAGACGGCCCCGTGCTGGAATCGGCGCTTCTCAAAAACGGGCATGTCCACGCCGAACACGGCCTTCACGCCACGACGGACCACCTCGCCCTTCAGGGAGTACAGTGTGGGCACATCGTACCGGGTGAGTTCGATGAACGGGATGGCTTCGCTGACCGCCATCACGCCTCGGCTCATGAGGGGGCTGTACCCTTCGAAGCCATGCCGCCGGGCCGGCGCGTAGGTGCGCACGTAGCCGCGGCTGAGCCCGCCGCTGTAGGTCAGCGAATGCTTGATGCGTCCGACGCCCCAGCCCTCGTGGTAGAGCATGAGATTGTGGACCACCGAGCGGATGGTCAGTTCGGGGTTCTCCTCGATGGGGTAGTCCTTGAGGTTCTCGTCGCCGCCGTCGCCGTCGAAGAGGTGTTTCCAGTCGGGGTAGCGTTCGCGGATCCCGCGGCAAAGGGCCAGCGCCATGGAGCCGCATTCCACATCCAAGGGTTTGTAGTCCTCGAGCACCCGGAGCGTCTCCGAGGGATTGAGTTCCTCAGGGGTTCCGGAGATCTCCTCCAGAAAGAGGCCGAGCCCCAGGCCATCCAGGAAACGGCGCGCCTGGTCGAGGTCGGGACCATCACCGAGGTTGAGCGTGAAGGCCTTGAGGCGCGACGGGCTCAGGCCCAGCCGCTGCATCTGGAAGTAGGTGGCCAGGAACACGGCTCCGCTGTCGACGCCGCCTGAAAAGGCGACGCCGATGGGTTCACGCGGATCCAGGCTCCCGAGCTGTTTGCCGATCTCGTCGGCCAGCGCACCGATGTATTGCCCTCCGATGGTGTCCAGATCGGCGGGCAGCGAGTTGGTGAGCGGATTGAAATACCGGGTGTAGACCGGGTCCGGATCGGGGCAGCCGATCAGCTGGATCTCCACGATGTAGTGCGCGGGTACCATCCGGGTGTAGCTGGGGTGGAATTGGTCGGCCAGCCCCTCGCGCTCGAGCTGCGCATGGATGGCATCCATCCGGTCGGCCACGATGAGGGCGGGTCCCGCGGCGCGTTTGGCCAGGAAGTAGCGCATGGGCCGGTCGAGGGAGCGCGCCATGCGCACGGTCTTGCCGTCGCGAGCCAGCAGCGCGAAGGACCCGTCGATCTCGGCCACCCGATTCGCATCGCCACTGAGCACGCGCCGGACGGCGTCGTCGTAGGAGGTGTTCCTCAGGCGATTGAGCGAGGGGTCCAGCAGGTCGACCACACGTTCCACGTACTCGGGGTGCATGACCGTGATCCTGAGTCAAGCGGGCGCGGTGATCAACCGGTCCGTTGGGGGTCGGGCTTGCGGGGCCGGACTCGCTGGGGGCGCCTATTCCAATTCGATCCGGCCCCAATCTTCAGGACGGCCCTGGACACCGGGTCGCGGCGACCAGGCCAGACGGGTCCGATTGATGTTCTCACCGGGCAGGGCCTCGGCCTTGTCGCCGTCGTAGATCAGGACATTGAAGCCGGCACGGGTGCTCGAGTTGCCCTTGAGCGAGAGTTCTTTCAGGGGAATGGCGGCCCGGATCGCATAGCCCCCCGCCTGCCGCCACGACAGCAGGCGGGTGCCCGGCGAGTGCCTTTCCAGCGGACCCGGATCGGCATCGGCATCCCGGGCGCCCCGGACCCGACCTGTGCGGTCGAAGGGGAAGATGCCCGCCTTCCAAGAGCCCAGCGTGTGTTCGGCACCCGCGGCCGGGTCCACGCACAGTTCCACCGAATCACTGCGCCAGTGGCCCTTGATGTCGTCGGGTTCGATGTTCGACACCACGTGATCGTCCCGGACTTGCACCTCGATCCAGAGAGTCTTTCCGTCATGGGCCACCCGGAACAGGCCGCTGCAATCGACCGGACCGTCGGACCGACCCTGCCAGGACTGATCGGCGCCGATGACCGTGGGGGGCACGGCGGACCACCGCGGATCGTTGGGATCCGGGTTCCAGGGCAACGGTGCGACGCGGGGAACCCTCAGGGACGGAACCGGATGCAGGCGGACCGTGGCCCGGTGCTGGCCGACCCACGCCTCCAGAGTGACATCTTCCCGGGCTTCGTGCGGAGCCGTGATCACCACCTGATTCCCCGACCTCAGGTGGGCCGACCAACCGTCCGGAACCCGGAACCCGACCGGTCCCTGGATCGCCGAGCGCGCCCGGATGAGGGACAGGCTCGTTTGTCCTCCGGCAACGACCGGAAGATCCGCCGCAAAGGACTGGGCGGCGTGGTCGATCCGGTGGGCCCGCACGAATTCCAGATACCGCGCCACGGCCGGTCGCGGCCGGAAGGACAGGGCGGGGTCTTCGGTTGTTTCCGGCCGGGGAAATCCGTCCCAGTGCGGGGGACAGGCTCCTTCGACCGGCAGCCCGTCGAAGAGGTTGCTCGAGCCGGCCCGGATGGGCACGACGCTGGAGACCGGCGTGAACGCCTGCTGCGTGGTCCGGCGGAACCAGGGGGATTGGGCGATCGACCCGAAGGCCTGAGATCGGTGGTTCGAGAGGGCTTCGCCCGCCACGGCGACCGGCAGGCGCCCGTCGGGAAGCGGGCCGGTCAAACCCATCGACAGGGACAGGCTCGGGTCGGATCCGCTGCCGGCATAGAAGAGCTTCCGCGGCCGCCAGAGAGAAAGACCCTCCCGGAGCAGTTGATCGGGGAATCGAGCGGGGTCGGCCGCGGCTTCGACGGCCTCGGTGGCCAGCCACCCCGCGGCCTGGTGGTTGCCATGCTGGCCGGGCGAGGGGGCCGGGTTCATGGTGATCACCACCTCGGGCCGCAGCGCCCGGATGAGGCGCACCAATCTGCCGAGAGTGTCTTCGTGGCCCCAGCGTTCCAGTGTGATGGAAAGGCTCTCGGTGTAGGCGAAATCAGCCTTGTCGAGGAAGTGGGCCTGTTGCACGCCCAGCCCCCGGAGGGCGTCGCGCAGTTCGACTTCGCGGAGGATTCCCAGGGCCGCACCCGACTGGGTTCCGACCATGTTGCCCCCGCCTTCACCGCGGGTGCAGTAGACATGGGCGACCGAGCGTCCTGAACCCAGCGCCAGCGAGGCCACGGCGGCCGCGACGCCGGTCTCGTCGTCCGGGTGGGCGAACACCCCCAGCAGATCGACTTTCAAGCGGGCGGATCCGGCGGCGGGTTCAACGGCCCGGACCGTCAGGGCGGTTCCCAGGAACATCAGGAACGCCACCGAGGCCGTTCGGCTGAATCGCATCAGAGGGAGCATGGCCAGAGGCTGTCGCGCTCCGCCGCGGCGGGCAATCAGGGAGCGCTGCCGGGCACGCTTTCGGTGTCGCTGCAGCGACCGATGATGCGTCCCCGGGAAAGATCGAAGGGGGAGAGCTCCAGCTCCATCCGGTCGCCGGGCTGGATGGCCCCGATCACCGGTTGCAGCTTTCGGGTGACGTGAGCCACCAGCTCATATCCGTTGGGCAGGCGCATCCGGTAGGCGGCCACTCCCAGCGGGCTCAGAACCTGGGCGGGAACGTGGATGGCGTCTTCTTTGGGCATGCTGTTGAGGTGGCTGGGGCGGTTGAGGCGGGAAGGGGACCCGCTGTCGGCCGAAAGCAGGAAGGCGAAGAGAGATCTCTTCGCCTTCCGCAGTTCAGGTCGGGCCGGGATGGGCCGTTACGGAATGGGCTATTCCGGCATGGGGCTTGGGCATCAGGGCAGCGACGTCGCGCCCATCAGGAATCGGTCGCACTCGCGAGCGGCGCCACGACCTTCATTGAAGGCCCAGACCACGAGGCTCTGGCCACGACGGCAGTCGCCGGCGGCGAACACCTTGGGGATGCTGGTGTTGAAGCGTCCATGCTCGGCCTTGATGTTGGAACGCGGATCGCGCTCCAGCCCGAGCGACTCGAGCAACGGCTGCTCGGGCCCGAGGAAGCCCATGGCCAAGAGGACCAGCTGTGCCGGAACCACGCGATCGGTTCCCGGAACATCGACCGGGGTGAATTGCCCCTTGTCGTTGCGCTCCCAGCGGATCTCCACCAGATGCACTCCGGACACGTTGCCCTGATCGTCGGTGAGGAACTTCTTGGCGGTCGTCAGGTAGACGCGCGGATCGGCCCCGTACACGGCTGCGGCCTCTTCCTGACCGTAGTCCATCTTGTAGGTCTTGGGCCACTCCGGCCAGGGATTGTCCTTGGCGCGCTCGGTGGGCGGCTTGGGCAGGATCTCCACTTGGATCAGGCTCTTGCAGCCGTGGCGCATGGATGTGCCCACGCAGTCGGTGCCGGTGTCGCCACCACCGATGATGATGACATCCTTCCCGGCCGCCGAGATCGGAGGCTGCGCCTTGTCGAGCAGGGCCTTGGTGTTGCCGTGGAGGAACTCCATGGCGAAGTGGATGCCCTTGGACTGACGGCCCTCGATGGGGAGGTCGCGCGGCTTGGTGGCCCCGGTGCACAGCACCACGGCGTCGAAATCTTCGAGCAATTGGGCCGAGGTGATGTCGCGACCGACCTCGGTGTTGCAGCGGAAGGCGATACCCTCACGCTCCATCTGCTTGATGCGGCGCAGCACGACCTTCTGCTTGTCGAGCTTCATGTTCGGGATGCCATACATGAGCAGACCGCCCGGACGGTCGGCGCGCTCGAACACGGTGACGTAGTGACCCGCCTTGTTGAGCTGGGCCGCGGCCGAGAGTCCGGCCGGTCCGGAACCGATGACGGCCACCTTCTTGCCGGTGCGCTTCTTGGGCGGCTGCGGCTTGACCCAGCCCTTTTCCCAAGCGTGGTCGATGATGGTGCACTCGATGTTCTTGATGGTCACCGGCGGCGCGTTGATGCCGAGCACGCAGGAACCTTCGCACGGGGCGGGGCAGACCCGACCGGTGAACTCCGGGAAGTTGTTGGTCTTGTGGAGACGGTCCAGTGCTTCCTTCCACAGACCCCGATACACGAGATCGTTCCACTCGGGGATCAGGTTGTTGATGGGGCAACCGCTGGCCATGCCGCTGACCAGGGAACCGTTGTGGCAGAAGGGCACACCGCAGTCCATGCACCGGGCGCCCTGTTGACGCAGGTGCTGGTCGTCCATGTGCTCATGGAACTCGTTCCAGTCCTTGATGCGTTTCAGGGCGCTACGGTCGAGAGGCAGTTCGCGAGCGTATTCGAGGAATCCTGTGGGTTTTCCCATGTCTCTATGTCGTTTGAAGGCCTAGGTCTCGTTGCGATTTCCGGGGTTCTGTGTCGCGTGGATATCAGCCCCCACCGGTCCGGGAGACGTCCTTGGAGTTGGCTTCGAAGGCGGCGTTCAGCGCGTCGTCGCCCGTGAGGCCATCGGCCTGGGCTTTGAGCAGCGCCGTGAGCACACGCTTGTAATCGCGGGGCATCACCTTGACGAACTTCGCCTGGGTGGTGCTCCAGTCCTTGAGGATGGAAGCGGCCCGGGTGCTCTTGGTGTTGATCGCGTGGTTCTGGATCATCTCCTGAAGCACCGCGTTGTCGGATTCTTCGAGCTTTTCCAGGGCGACCATTTGCAGGTTGCACTTGGAGGCGAAGTCACCGGCCTCGTCGTAGATGTAGGCGACGCCGCCGGACATGCCCGCGGCGAAATTGCGGCCCGTCGGACCGAGGATGACCACCGTTCCACCGGTCATGTACTCGCAGCCATGGTCACCCACGGCTTCGACGACGGCCTTGACGCCGGAATTGCGGACACCGAAGCGCTCGCCCGCCATGCCGCGGATGAAGACCTCGCCTTGGGTCGCGCCGTACAGGGCCACGTTGCCGACGATCATGTTCTTCTCCGCGGCGAACGTGCTCGCCGCCGGGGGATAGAGGATGAGCTTGCCGCCGCTCAGGCCCTTGCCGAAGTAGTCGTTGGCGTCGCCTTCCAGCGTGAAGGACATGCCCTTGGGCATGAACGCGCCGAAGCTTTGGCCCGCGCTGCCTTGGAAGGTGATTTGGATGGTGTCTTCCGGCAGGCCGGCGGCACCGCGTTGGCGAGTCAGTTCGCTGCCGGTGATCGTTCCGGCCACGCGGTTGACGTTGCGGATGGGCAGGGTCGCTTTGACCTTCTCACCCCGCTCGATCGCGGGCTTGCAGAGAGGCAGCAACTGGGTGATGTCGAGCGACTTGTCGATGCCGTGGTCTTGCACCATCTGACAATAGCGACCGACCTCGGGGCCGGCTTCCGGCTGGTAGAGGATCTTGCTGAAGTCGACGCCCTTGGCCTTCCAGTGTTCGATGGCCTTGCGGGGTTCGAGCCGGTCGGTGCGACCGACCATCTCGGTGATGGAGCGGAAGCCCAATTGGGCCATGATCTCGCGGACCTCCTGCGCGATGAAGCGCATGAAGTGGATCGCGTGCTCCGGTTCGCCGGTGAAGCGTTTGCGCAGTTCCGGATCCTGGGTGGCGACACCGACAGGGCAGGTGTTGAGGTGGCACACGCGCATCATGATGCAGCCCAGTGACACCAGCGGTGCGGTGGCGAAGCCGAACTCTTCGGCGCCGAGCAGTGCGGCGATGACCACGTCGCGGCCGGTCTTCAACTGACCGTCGGTCTCGACCACGATGCGCGAGCGCAGGTTGTTGAGCACCAGGGTCTGATGGGTTTCGGCCAGGCCGAGTTCCCAGGGGATGCCGGCGTGTTTGATGGACGTCTGGGGCGAAGCACCCGTGCCGCCGTCGTAGCCCGAGATGAGCACCACGTCGGCATGGGCCTTGGCCACACCGGCGGCGATCGTGCCGACACCCACCTCGGACACCAGCTTGACGCTGATGCGGGCGTGGATGTTGGCGTTCTTCAGGTCGTGGATCAGTTCGGCGAGATCCTCGATGGAGTAGATGTCGTGGTGCGGCGGCGGGGAAATCAAACCCACACCCGGGGTCGAGTGACGAGTCTTGGCCACCCACGGATAGACCTTGGTTCCGGGCAACTGGCCGCCCTCACCGGGCTTGGCGCCCTGGGCCATCTTGATCTGAAGCTCTTGGGCGTTGACCAGATACTGGCTGGTCACTCCGAAGCGCCCAGACGCCACCTGCTTGATGGCGGAGTTCTTGGAATCGCCATTGGGCAAGGGGGTGAAGCGCTCGGGGTCTTCACCACCTTCACCGGTGTTGGACTTGCCGCCCAACCGGTTCATGGCGATGGCCAGCGCCTCGTGGGCCTCCTTGGAAATGGAACCATAGCTCATCGCGCCGGTCTTGAACCGCTTCACGATGGACTCGACGGATTCCACCTCTTCGATGGGGATCGGGTTGGCCGACTTGAAGTCGAGCAGACCGCGCAGGGTGGCCCAGTGCTTGAACTGTTCGTTGACCGCCTTGGAATAATCCTGGAAGGCCTTGTAGTCGCCCGTGCGCACGGCCTTCTGCAGCTTGTGGACCGTGTCGGGATTGAACAGGTGGTACTCGCCATCGCGGCGCCATTGGTAGCGGCCGCCGACATCGAGGGTCGGGCTCTGAGACTTGCGGTCGGGGAAGGCCGCGCGGTGTCGCGTTTCGATATCGCGGGCGATTTCTTCCATGCCGACACCTTCGACGCGGGTCGGCGTCCAGGTGAAGTAGCGATCGACGACGGCCTCGTTGATACCGACGGCCTCGAAGATCTGGGCGCCGCGGTAAGACTGGATCGTCGAGATGCCCATCTTGGAAGCCACCTTGATGACGCCCTTGACGGCCGATTTGACGAAGTTCTTGTAGGCGGTCTTGGAGTCGACGTTGGTGAGCAGACCCTGATGGATCATGTCGTCGATCGACTCGAAGGCCAGGTACGGGTTGATGGCGCCGCATCCGTAACCGATGAGCAGCGAGAAGTGGTGGACCTCGCGCGGTTCGCCGGACTCCAGGACCAATCCGACCCGGGTGCGGGAACCCTCGCGGATGAGGTGGTGATGCAGACCGCTGACGGCCAGCAGGGCCGGGATGGCCGCGCTCTTGGCGCTGAGGCCGCGGTCGGAGAGGATGAGGATGTTGGCCCCGTCATCGATGGCCTTGGAGGCGGCCTTGAAGAGGTCTTTCAGAGCCTTCTCGAGGCCCTTGGCGCCCTTGTCGACCTTGTAGAGGATGGGCAGGGTGACCGACTTGTAGCCCGACTGGTTGATGCCCTTGAGCTTCGCCAATTCTTCATTGGTCAACACCGGCGACTTCAGCTCGATGAGATGGCAGCTCTCCGGAGACGGAGTCAGCAGGTTCTTCTCGGAGCCGATCGTGGTGATGGCGCTGGTGACGATCTCTTCGCGGATGCAGTCGATCGGCGGGTTGGTGACCTGCGCGAACAACTGGTGGAAGTAGTTGTAAAGCAGTTGCGACTGGTTGGAGAGCACCGCCAGCGGCGTGTCGGTGCCCATCGAACCGATGGCTTCGACGCCGTCGCGGGCCATGGGGACCAGCAGCATGCGGAGGTCTTCGAACGAGTACCCGAAGGCCTGTTGGCGCTGGAGCACCGTGGAGTGGCCGGGTTCGGTCAGGTGCTCGGGATCAGGCAGCGAGGACAGCTCGATCAGGTGCTGGTTGAGCCACTGACGGTAGGGCTGTTCACTGGCGATCTGCTCCTTGATCTCGGCGTCGTCGACGATTCGGCCTTGCGCCGTGTCGATGTAGAACATGCGGCCGGGTTGCAGGCGGCCCTTCTGGGCGATGTTCTCCGGGGCGATGTCGAGCACGCCGACCTCGGAGGCCATGATGACCTGGTCGTCCTTGGTGACGTAGTAGCGCGAGGGGCGCAGACCATTGCGATCGAGCGACGCGCCGATGCGCACGCCGTCGGTGAACGCCACGCAGGCCGGACCGTCCCACGGCTCCATCAGGCAGGAGTGGTATTCGTAGAACGCCTTCTTCTCGTCGCTCATCGACTCGTGATTCGCCCAGGGCTCCGGGATCATCATCATCATCGCGTGCGGCAGCGAGCGGCCGGCCAGGACGAGTAGTTCGAGGACGTTGTCGAACATCGCCGAATCGCTGCCGTCGGGATCGACGATGGGCAGGATCTTCTGGATGTCGTCGCCGAAGGCATCGGACTGGAACAGGGCCTCACGGGCGCGCATCCAGTTGATGTTGCCCCGCAGCGTGTTGATCTCGCCGTTGTGGGCGATGTAACGGTACGGGTGCGAACGCGCCCAGCTCGGGAAGGTGTTGGTGCTGAACCGCGAGTGGACCAGTGCCAGACCGGACTTCATGCCCGGGTCTTTCAGGTCGAGGAAGTACTTGTCGACCTGCTCGGTCAGGAGCATGCCCTTGTACACCAGGGTGCGGCACGAAAGGCTGCAGATGTACCAGTAGCCGGCGCCATCCTTGGTCGAGCAGCGGATCTCGGAGTACGACCGCTTGCGGATGACGTAGAGCTTCCGCTCGAAGGCCAGATCGTCCTTCAGTTCGGGGTTTTTGCCGATGAACACCTGCCGGACGTGGGGTTCGGAGGATTTGGCGGTTTCACCGAGCGAACTGTTGTCGGTAGGCACGGTGCGCCAACCGAGGAGGTCCTGCCCTTCGGATTGGATGATCTTTTCGAAGGCCATCTCCAGCTTGCGGCGCTGCCGAGGGTCGCGGGGCAGGTACACCATGCCCACGCCGTACTGGCCGGCCGGAGGCAGGGTGATGCCCACGCGTTGGGCTTCGTTGGCCAGGAACTCGTGGGGCATCTGGATGAGGATGCCGGCTCCGTCTCCCGTATTGGCTTCGCAGCCGCAGGCGCCGCGATGGTCGAGATTGCGGAGGATCTGGAGCCCTTGCTGAACCACCGAGTGGGTCTGGGTTCCCTTGATGTTGGCGACAAAGCCGACGCCACAAGCGTCGTGTTCGAAGTCAGGCCGGTAGAGTGAGTTCGGTACGGACGGGTACGAGTTCATTCAACGGGAATAGTGAGACCTTGTTTGGGTCCAAGTGAGGAAAGTGAACCAACCGAAGCGGAGAGGGGCAAAATAAATTTTGAAACGGACCGGGAAATGCGCCGATTGCAGGGATCCGCAATGCGATTCCGGCAGGAGGTTTCGAGTCGCTGGTCAGAGGGGTGACGCGAGGTGGGTCAGCTCTTCCAGTCGAACGCGTGTTTTTTCACCGCGTACAGGTAGCCGATGAACACGATGCCGAGGAACGACAGCATGCCGCCCAGCCCCAGCAACAAGTCGGTGCGGGCCAGTTCCTTGAACGTGACCGCCCAAGGGTACATGAACACGACCTCGATATCGAACAGCACGAACAACAGGGCCACCAGATAGAATTTGACGCTCAACCGGGCATTGCCTTCGCCCTGCGGCAGCATGCCGCATTCATAGGGGATGTCCTTGGTCTGGGTGCGGCGGCCTGATTTTCCGAGAAGCACGGACACGGCCAGCGTCCCCCCGGCGAAGTTGGCGGCGACAAACAGCAGCATCAGCACCGGAAGGTACTGGTTCAGTTGAGTATCCATCAATGAGGACATGGTGGGATCGAACCCGTCTCCCGGCAAGCGGACATTGATGCCTCCCCCTCAAAACGAACGAGCCTGTCCCTTGGAACGAGCCTGTCCCTTGGAACGAGCCTGTCCCTTGGAACGAGCCTGTCCCTTGGAACGAGCCTGTCCCT
>JACCED010532685.1_pt1 | contig 15228 bp, 14 predicted proteins | sample 7455021 | NCBI WGS metagenome assembly JACCED01 (sample SAMN15323456, study PRJNA562643) | freshwater metagenome | isolation source: river surface water | place: USA:Blue River Watershed | collected 2017-08-19 | reverse complement strand
GGGGCATTGGCGGCCACAACATCCGCTTTTTGAAGGCGAGACTTTAGTTCTTCGAATTCGTTTGTCATATCTAGTAAGTGTCCTGAGCTAGCTGTTCTTTTCAGATTCCAGAAGAATTTCTTGAAGGTGCTTCTTTGCTCTAGTGAGCCTTATTGCTGCGGCATTTTCAGACACAGAAAGTGCTACTGCAATTTCTTTGTGGCCAAGACCTTCAAAGGCCCATAAGGCTAGGAGCTCTTGCTCACTCTGGGTTAGTTGGCCCCAAGCGGTCCTAAGGCCAATGTCCTCAATGGCAATTGATTCTGCCGAGGGTGCCGCTACTGGTTCTGAGAGGAGCCCAAGGATTCGGCTGCGGTTTGCAGCTTTTCTGAGGTGATTAGAGATTAGGTATCTCGCGCTTTTGTATAGCCAGGGCAATTCCAGGCCCTTAGGGATCTCGTCTCTTTTACTCCAGGCGAGTTCAAACAGGTCTGCCGCGAGGTCCTCTACGTCGTCGGCTGGGAGACGGCGGGCCAAAAACCTGCTGATTTCAGGCAGCTGGGCGCGAAACAAATTACTGAACTCTTCGGGTGACATTTCCCCTCCTACTAACTAAATGTAGTGAGCAGGCGGTTATTTTCTGGGACGTCGAAAACAGTCCGGCGCATGGTCCTGAACCATTCCTACCGACTGCATAAGTGCATACATGGTTGTGCTGCCCACAAACTTGAACCCAAGTTTTCTGAGCTCTTTGCTCATGGCATCCGATTCACTTGAGGTGGCAAGCCACTCAAAGTTCTTGGTAGGCGTCAGAGGCTGCTTGGGGGCGAAGGACCAAAGTAATTCCGTGAGATCTAGGTCTTTGTCCAAAATCAGATTCGCGTTGTGAATTGCTGCACGAATCTTTTGTTGATTTCTAATTATCCCGGGGTCTTGCATAAGTTTTTCAACGGCTGACTCTTTGAACTTGGCAACCTTTTGAACCTCAAAGTTTTTAAAGGCTTTTCTAAAGCCCTCGCGACGCTTCAAGATTGTGATCCAGCTCAGTCCCGCCTGAAAACCCTCTAGAGCGATTCTTTCGAAGAGCTCATTTTGCCCACGTAGTGGAACACCCCACTCTGTGTCGTGGTAGTCAATGTAGATCTGATCTGGCCAAGCCCACCTGCAACGCTCTAAACCATCGTCGTGTTTGCGCGTGATCATTTTTGATACGGAATTGCTTCGTGCTCTAAAAGCCAAAGTTTTGTCTTGACGCCCTTGCCACCGGAATAGCCGGTCACAGCTCCGCTGGAACCCATGACTCGGTGGCAGCCAACGATTAGTGGAACCGGGTTAGCACCAACAGCTCCACCGACCGCTCTGGAACCCTGTGGTTTCCCAATTGCCTTTGCAATTTCCCCATAGCTTTTGAATTTTCCAAAACCTAGTTTGTAGATCTGAGCCCAGACGGCCTTTTGAAATTCGGTTCCCTCAAGGTCTACCGGAACCGTGAACTTGGTCACGGTGCCATCGAAATATGCGGCTAGTTCTTTTTGTGCTTGCTTGGCTATTGCGCTGGCCTTGCCTGCAGGTAGTGCGTCTTTCTTTGACCCAACTCCAATTTCAAGTTTGGTGACACCCTTGTCACTGGACCAAACTCCTATGCGCCCAATTGGACTTGAAAGACTTAGATACGCCTGATTTTCCATTTGAACATTCTCCCGCTTTTTCAATCTGGGGATTTGAGTTCTCCACAGTTTTAAATACCCTTTCGAACTAATCAACTAGTTACCTCAAGCTTTTAGTGTGCAGATAGCTTTTCTTTTGCCTTCGCTGGCATATGGTGCCTACTTAGGCATTAGCTCTGGCCACTGGGCGCTTCTCTTTCTCTCTGCGGGGTCGCTGCTTCTTTGGAAGCTACTTGGAACTAGTCACAAACTGACTGGAGAAATTCGCTTTGAGGAAGGCAGAGTCTTTATTGGCAACCGAAGGTTGCATCGCCTTGTTGCGCTGTGGCCAGCAGAACTTAGAGACCGGGTTTACGAGGCCGCCTTTGCTAAGCCACTTGAGATAACCGAGGAGGAGTTTCTCGAGCGCTCTAGGAGAAAGCAATGGTACCTGGGGATTTCCCAGATGAGTGACGTCTTTCTTCCAATAGGACTCGCAGGCCATCACGCGCTTGTTATTGGACCAACTGGATCGGGCAAAACAGAACTAATCAGAAACCTGGCACTGAACTTTGATTCGGACATCATCGCAGTTGATTTCAAGGGAGGCTTGGGGCTTCAAGCTATGAACCCGGTCCGGTTACTTACCAATCAGGATTCAGAACCAGAAGGTTTCTGGGAGTTTGTCTCTCAACTAATGGACTCCAGGGAACGAGTTGCAGGTTTGGAAACAACATTTCGTCCGATTCTGCTTTTGGTGGATGAGCTTGCACTTGTCCTCTCTTCGAGTTTGAAAGCACAGCAGGCTCTTGAGCGAGTGGTTAGTAAGGGCAGAAGCCTTGGAATAGTTTTGATTGCAGCCAGTCAAACTCTCTCAGGTATTTCAAGAGTCATATTGGCTAATGCCACCCTGCGGGTAGTGATTGGTCAGGTGGATGCAGTTGATCTTGCGCAATTTGGAGTATCTGGTTTGGCAAGCAAGCACATGACAAAACTTGGGAATGCGAGTTTGATTGCCGGGGGAGAGCTAACTCCTTTTGTGTTTTATCCGCTTTATCGAGCAAAAGAAAAAGCACCCGACACAGAAGTGTCGAGTGCTAATCCTCTAATGCTTAGATTCGCTCCCATGCACGAGTCAATACATCTCTGAGCATTGCTTCGATGTCGTTGAACTCCTTGGGTCCAATTGTCAGCGGCGGAGCGAGCTGAACAACGGGGTCTCCTCTGTCGTCCGCGCGGCAATATATTCCCGCTTCGTAGAGTGCCTTGGAAAGGAATCCACGAAGTAGTTTCTCCGACTCTTCGTCGTTGAATGTTTCGCGAGTCACCTTGTCTCTCACTAGCTCAATTGCGAAGAAGTAACCGTCACCGCGAACATCTCCCACGATGGGTAGATCATGCAGACGCTCAAGAGTGTTTCTGAAAATAGGAGAGTTCTTCTGAACGTGTTCGATGATTCGCTCGTTCTCGAAGATATCCAGAGTTGCGATTGCTACAGCACACGCAACCGGGTGAGCGGCGAAGGTGTAACCGTGAGCCAAGATGTTGGTGCCCTTGGTGAATGGCTCGAAGTACTTCTCTTTCATGAAAAGCGCTCCCAGTGGCTGAGCACCACTGGTGATTGCCTTTGCGGTCACCATGAAGTCCGGGCGAATGTCGTAGCGCTCGGAAGCGAACATGTGACCGGAGCGACCGTAACCGGTGATGGTCTCATCCGCAACAAGTGCAACGTCGTATTTATCGCAGATCTCTCTTACTCTTCGGAAGTAGGAAGGTGGTGCGGTGAAGCAACCACCGGAGTTCTGAATTGGCTCCACATAGAAGGCAGCGACTGTCTCTGGGCCCTCCATGAGAATTGCTTCCTCGAGGCGGTTAGCTGCCCATTGGCCGAACTCTTCTTCGGTTGCGAATTCCTTTGGTGCTCGATACCAGTTGGTGTTTGGCACTCTGAAAGTTGATGGAACCAGTGGTTCATAGAACTTCTTCATTGCCGCAATACCGGTAATCGAGAGCGCTCCATGGCTGGTGCCGTGGTACGCAGTCATTCTCGAGATCACCTTGTGCTTTAGTGGGTTACCGGTGAGCTTGTTGTAGTGCTTGATGATCTTCCAAGCGGTTTCAACTGCCTCACCTCCACCGGTTGTAAAGAAGATTCGGTTTAGTTCCTTTGGTGCGTGCTTTAGAAGTCTTTCCGCCAACTCGATCGCTCTTGGGTGGGCGTAAGACCAAAGCGGCATGAAGTCCAACTCCAGCATCTGCTTCTGCGCAGCTGCTGCGAGCTCTGGACGACCGTGACCTAGGGCATTTGTAAATAGACCCGAGAGTCCGTCCAAATACTTCTTGCCGTTGATGTCGTAGATGTAGTGTCCTTCACCGCGCGCAATGATTGGCATGTCCTGAGTTTGAAAAGGACTGTGCCTTGTGAAGTGCAGCCAGAGGTGATCCTTAGCTGACTGCTGATACATGCCGGGAGTAATCTCCCAGCCTTTTTCCATTGCTTCCGCTAGATGCAGGTTGTTTCGGTCTGCACTGGAGCTCGACACTGTGGTCGAAGGCTTGCGCTTGCTAAATAGCCTGCGCAGCCCACTTGCTTTGCTGCTTTCCTGGATTGCCATTTGATATCACTCGTTACTGATTGGTTTTTGGGTTTGTGGGGAGGTCATCATCGAGTTCCCCAGTTGTAGAACTGCTTGTGGAGGCTGAGGTAAACAAATGTTTCCGCAGACACCACTCCGGGCAGCGACCGGATTTTTGAATTGAGTAGTGCGATCAGACTGTCATCGTCTTCACAAACCACTTCAACCAAAATGTCAAAACTTCCAGCGGTTAGCACCACGTAGTCAACTTCGGGGATGTTTCCCAATTCATCTGCAACGTGCCTGGTGTCACCCACGCAGCGAATTCCAATCATTGCTTGACGATTGAAACCAAGTCGCATTGGGTCGGTTACCGCAACAATTTGCATTACGCCGGACTCGGTGAGTTTCTGAACTCTTTGTCGCACAGCGGCTTCTGAGAGACCGACGGCCTTTCCGATTTCGGAATAAGACTTTCGGCCGTCGTGCTGAAGTTGCTCGACAATCAACTTTGATACTTCGTCGAGCTGAGATTGTCTGGTGCGTAGCATCCGGGACATAGGACGATTATGCCAGCAAAATGGCATTTCACCAATTCGATTCGAAGTAATTTGCCATTTTTTCTTCGAATTCCATTGTGTTTTGGCTTTTTGGTAATGAAAAGGGTCATTTCGGGTTTAGATTTTTACCTAGAACCAACTCAATGAGGAGTAAATCGTGGCAGTTCGCGAACTAAAGAACTTCGTAGGTGGCAAGCAAGTAGCCGCCAAGTCAGGCAAAACCAGCGATGTAATCAACCCGGCGACCGGTGAGACCTATGCCAAGGCCCAGGTTTCTTCCGAGGCCGACGTCCAGCATGCCTTCGAAACCGCCGCCAAGGCCTTCGAAGAATGGAGCCAAACCACCCCGAGCGAGCGCCAGTTGGCGCTGTTTCGCATTGCCGATGCCCTGGAGGCTCGTGCTCAGGAAGCTGCCGACCTAGAGTCAGAGAACTGCGGAAAGCCAAGGGCCACCCTGGTGGACTACGAGATTGCCCCTTCTGTGGATCAGATCCGTTTCTTCGCAGGGGCTGCTAGGAACCTAGAGGGCCGCGCAACCGCCGAATATGCCAAAGACCACACATCTTCGATTCGCCGCGAACCAATCGGAGTAATTGGCCAGGTGACTCCTTGGAACTACCCACTGAATATGGCCACCTGGAAGTTTGCTCCTGCGCTAGCAGCTGGAAACACTATTGTTCTGAAGCCTTCCGACACCACTCCGGTCTCCACATTGTTGTTGGCCGAGATTGCGGCCGAGTTTTTGCCAGCCGGTGTGTTTAACGTGGTGACCGGTGACCGCGACACCGGAAGAGCCATGATCGAAAACTCGATTCCGCAAATGGTTTCGATTACCGGTTCGGTCCGCGCGGGTATGGAGGTTGCCAAGTCGGCAGCTACAGACCTAAAGCGCGTTCACTTAGAACTCGGCGGCAAGGCTCCGGTCATCGTCTTCGATGACGCAGATCTAGCTAAGGCAGCCGCCGGAATTGTGGCAGCGGGCTTTTTCAATGCCGGGCAAGACTGCACCGCGGCTACCAGGCTCTTGGTTCACGAGAAGGCTTACGACAACTTCATGGCACTTTTGGTTGCCGAGGTGAAGGCAACCGCCATCACTGGTGACCCCAAGCGTGATGACATTTTGTTTGGTCCGGTAAACAATGCCAACCAGCTCGAGAGAGTGAAGGGCTTTGTTGACCGCCTGCCAGACCACGCTCGCATCGAGGTGGGCGGCTCGCAGATTGACTCGAAGGGCTACTTCCACGAGGCGACTGTCTTGTCTGGTTTCAAGCAGACCGACGAGCACATCCAGAACGAGATCTTTGGTCCGGTGCTTACGGTTCAGAAGTTCTCAAGCGATGAGGAAGCGCTGCGCTGGGCGAATGATGTGAAGTATGGACTCGCCTCCTCGGTTTGGACCTCGAACCACACAAGGGCGATGCGCTTTGCCAAGCACCTGGACTTTGGTTGCGTCTGGATTAACACCCACATCCCGCTGGCTGCTGAGATGCCACACGGTGGCTTCAAGCACTCCGGCTACGGCAAGGATCTCTCGATGTATGGCTTCGAGGACTACACCCGCATCAAGCACGTTATGAGCTACATCGGAGACTAAGGAAAAAACCAAGGTAAAAACTACGTTTCCTGGCGCCAGAGGGGCCCCAAGTGTGACAAACTTTGTCTTGCTTCGGCCTAAGTCGAGAGCCTTGGAACTGGGACGCTTCTTTGGGAGCGGTTTTAGGAGAGAAAAATGAAGCGAGGACTTCCTCAAGACCCAATGATGCGCCAGTTGGTGCAGATGGCCAGAGCAAACATGACTCGTCGTGCGGCGCTCGCCGGAATGGGTGGAACCGCAGCAGCTCTGACTCTTGCGTCATGTGCACCTGCCGGTTCTGCAGCGCTAACTCCAGCAACCGACGTTTCAGATTCCGAAAAAGTTTTGACTTGGCACAACTGGCCGTTCTACATGGATGAGAACGAAGACGGTAGTGACTACCCGACCTTGAGCCGTTTCGAGCAGGAGTCCGGCATTGCTGTGGAGTACCTACTCGAGATTGACGACAACGACACTTGGTATGCAAAGGTGAAGGACCAGCTCGCACTTGGTCAAGACATCGGTGCAGACGTTGCTTCCCCAACTAGCTGGTTGGTCGACCGCATGATTGGTCTTGGCTATCTGCAGAAGATGGATGATGCGAACATGCCAAACAAGGTTGCAAATCTTGCTCCTGCTTACATGGGTGCAGCTAATGACCCAGACCGCACTCTAAGCGTTCCTTACCAGGGAATTTTGGGTGGCATTGGTTACCACAAGGCTCGTTTCAAGGAAGCAACCGGTAAAGATGCTCCGACTTCGATGGCTGATCTTTGGGCACCAGAACTTAAGGGCCGCGTTGGACTGCTTTCCGAAATGCGTGACACGATTGGTCTAGTGCTTCTATCACAGGGAATTGACATCACCTCCGCCGATAGCTTGACCGAAGACGCATTCATGTCAGCGGTTGACTTCATCGCAGCTCAGGTTTCTTCCGGGCAGATCTTCAACATCAAGGGCAACAGCTATGCAGAAGATCTAAAGAGCGGAAACATCATTGCTGCAACCGCATGGTCTGGTGACATCACGATTATTAACTTCGAGACCGACAGTGAAGACTTCGGATTCGTCTTCCCTGACACCGGTGCAACCATCTCTGCCGACATGTTCTGCATTCCAATGGGTGCTACCCACAAGAAGAATGCCGAAGCGCTAATCAACTACTACTACGACCCAGCAAATGCAGCAGAGCTCGCAGCTTGGGTGAACTACGTAACTCCAGTAGTTGGTGCCAAGGAAGAGGCAATGAAGATTGACCCTGCCTTGGCAGAGAACCAGTTGATCTTCCCAAGCGAAGAGACTCTTTCAAAGACTCACGCATTCCGCGCTCTAAATGGACAGGAAGAGCAGCGCTTCGCGGCTGCTTGGCAGAACGTTCTTCTAGGCGCATAGGTGGCACAGGAGTTCGTCGCTAGAGGACAAGACCTCGAACTAGTTGGAATTCGGAAAGAGTTTCCTGGCTTTACCGCGATTGAGAATCTTGATCTAAAGATTCCTGCCGGTGAATTCTTCGCCCTGCTCGGACCTTCGGGTTGCGGTAAGACCACGACTCTTCGAATCGTTGCAGGACTTGAGCAACCAACCAAGGGCAAGGTTCTAATTGGTGGCAAAGACGTAACCGAAACTAAGCCACACGAGCGTCCAGTGAACACGGTTTTCCAAAGCTACGCACTATTTCCTCACATGAGTGTTCTGGAGAACGTTGCATTCGGACTCAAGCAGCGCAAGGTTTCCGAACCTGCCCAGAAGGCACAAGCCGCACTCGAGATGGTCGAGCTTTCTCACCTGGCAAACCGCAGACCTCAACAGCTCTCGGGAGGTCAGCAGCAGCGCGTTGCGCTTGCACGTGCGCTAGTAAACCGTCCGGCGCTACTTCTTTTAGACGAGCCGCTTGGTGCACTGGATTTGAAACTTAGAAGACAGATGCAGGTTGAGCTAAAGGCAATCCAGATGGAAGTTGGCTTGACATTCCTGCATGTGACTCACGACCAAGAAGAAGCCATGGACATGGCTGACACGGTTGCGGTTATGAATCAGGGTCGAATCGAACAGATGGGTGCACCAGAGGCACTCTACGATCGCCCTAAAACCGCATTCGTTGCAAAGTTCCTGGGCCAGTCAAACATCTTCGTCGGCGAGGTCGTCGAGGAGAATGCAAACGCTGTAGTCATTAATTGCAACGGTCAGCGCATTGCGACTCCAAAGGATCGCAGCGAAAAACACAGCGGCAAGATTGCGGTTGGTTTCAGACCGGAAAAGGCAACCTTCCACTCGGAGAAACCAAAGCTGAATTCAGACCACAACATGGTTGGCCCCGGTGAGATCATCGACATCAGATTCACCGGTGTTTCCAATCAGTACCTGATTGATGTTCCAGGATTTGGAGACATCACCGTCTTTGCCCAAAACGTTGGAAAGAGTCCAGTGGTTGAGCTAGGAGCACAGGTCTGGGTTTCTTGGAAGGTTGAGCACGGATTCGGTTTGAGTGATTTGCCGCTAAAGGCAGATAGCGACGAGGAGTAACCCGGTGGCATTCGTAGCGCTGGGTCAGGGTGGTTCAGGAGCAAAAAACGCAGCTCCTTTGAAATCAAGCCGAGTGGCACTGTTGCTGCTAGCTCCCGGAATGATTTACCTGGCGCTCTTTTTCCTTACCCCGTTCATCTCGCTAATCATTACCTCGCTCAAGACTGCGAGCATGACCGGCGAAATTGGAATGTATGACTTCGCCTTCCAAGTCTCCAACTATGCCTATGCCGTGGAGTCTTATCTGCCGCAGATTATTCGCTCGTTCATCTACGCACTGGTGGCAACAGTTCTTGCACTCGCGATTAGTTACCCAATTGCTTACTTCATTGGAGTGAAGGCTAGGAATAAGCCGCTACTAAAGGGTCTGCTACTGACGTTGGTAATTGCCCCATTCTTTATTAGCTTCCTTCTCCGCACCTTTGCCTGGAGACAGATTTTTTCGAACGAGTCTTGGATTATCACGACGCTGAAGGACATTGGCCTTTTGGGTCCAGATGAGTATCTGATTGGCACATCCTTTGCGGTGATCTTCGGTCTCACTTATAACTTCATCCCTTTTATGACACTGCCGATTTACACCTCACTCGAGCGGTTGGACACTCGTTTGGTGGAGGCAGGCGCTGATCTTTATGCAACCCCTGCAAAGACTTTCTGGAAAGTCACATTCCCGCTTTCTTTGCCCGGTGTTACTTCCGGAACTCTTTTGACCTTTATCCCAATAACCGGTGATTACATCAACGCAAGTCGTGACTTCCTCGGGTCCAGTGATACGGCGATGATCGGAAATGTTGTAGAGGCGAACTTCTTCCGAATTCAGGATTACCCAACCGCATCCGCTCTTTCGGTGATGCTCATGGCCGCAATTGTGGTTTTGGTTTCGCTTTATGTACGCAGGAGTGGAACGGAGGACTTGCTGTGAGATTCTCGCTCGGCAAATACCTGCTTCCAACTTATGTATTTCTTACTTTTGCATTCCTGATGATCCCAATTGGCTACACCTTTGTTTTCAGTTTCAACGAAGTGGAGAAGTCAAACATCGCCTGGAAAGGCTTCACGCTAGATAACTGGCTGCAGGTTTGCAATCAACCCGAGGTTTGTGAGGCATTCACAAACTCGGTTTCCATTGCAGTGATTTCAACCATTATTTCGACCGCGCTGGGAACTGCGATTGCGATTGCACTTGGGCGCTATAAGTTCCGTGGCCGCGCTGCAACTAACCTGTTGCTATTTTTGCCAATGGCCACGCCCGAAGTTGTAATGGGTGCTGGACTCGCCGCCCAGTTCCTGTCGGTGGGTATTCCAAAGGGTTTCTGGACTGTAGTCGTGGCGCACGTGATGTTTACTCTGAGCTTTGTGGTTGTAACCGTAAAAGCTCGAGTGGCGACGCTAGATCCAAAGCTTGAAGAGGCCGGTAAAGATCTCTATGCCAACGCCCAGGCGGTCTTTTGGAGAATCACATTCCCGCTCTTGGTTCCTGGTATCGCGGCAGCAGCAATGCTTTCATTTGCATTGAGTTTTGATGACTTCATCATTACTCAGTTCAACGCGGGCCCAGAGACCACATTCCCGAAGTTCATCTACACGGCAGCTGCTCGAGGAATTCCTCCGGAGGCAAACGTGATTGGGTCCGCGGTGTTTATCGTTGCTATTGCAATCGTGCTAATCGTTCAGGTTCGCTCTTCCTATAAGCAGCGCAAACTAGCCAAATAGTGACTCCACTGCCTCACGGAAGTGAGCGTGGTGGTGAGCAACATCCTCTTCATCGGTCTGCGGAGACATTAGCGCCATGTTGTGGAAAGGCGTCATAAGAATGCCTCTGTTGATTGCGTGCAGCTGAAGGTACTGCTGCAGTTCGAAGTCATCTGCGTCCGCCGCTTGCCTACCGGTGGTTGGTGCGGTCGGTCTAAAACTGTATTCACCTCGGCAACCAACTCTCGAAACCTGCCAGGGCAGCTTGTAATCGTCGATGACCTCTTGCACGTTCTTCACCCAAAGCTCGGCCAATGCTTCCATCTTTTCGAATGACGCTGGGGTTAGAACAGATTCCAAGGTTGCTCGAACGGCAGCCATCGACAAGGCATTCCCCGCAAGTGTTCCTCCAACACCACCAACATCGATTGACTCCAGGTGGGTTGATGTGGCGATGCGCATGGCGAGCTCATTTGTCATTCCAAATGCACCTACCGGCACTCCACCACCAATTGTTTTGCCAAGTACGACTGCGTCCGGCTTGAGGTTGTACTTCGCGGTCATTCCACCGGGGCCTGCGGACAGAGTGTGGGTTTCATCCAAGATCCAGATCACGTCGTACTTCATGCACAGGTCATACATACCCTCGAGGTAACCAGGCTGAGGTAAAACGATTCCAATGTTGGTGAGCGCGGGCTCCATCAGCATGGCCGCAACTTCGCCGGTTTGGAATGCCCGTTCGGCTGCCTCTAAGTCATTGAATGGAATTGAAATGGTGGTGTGCGAGACGTCAATTGGTTTACCTACGTTGTCACGCCTTGGGACAGTGTTTCCCTCATCGTCCATCACAGCAAAGGTTTCGTCGACAGTGCCGTGATAGCAGTAGTCGTGAACTGCAACCTTTTGTCTACCCGTGACGTGTCTGGCGTAGCGCAGCATGTGACGGTTGGCATCAGTTGCACTGAGAGAGAATTGCCACTTGGGCATCCCAAAGCGCTCTGCCAACATTCCGGCCGCGTGAATCGCATCGTCGGTCGGCAACATAAAGGTTGAGCCGCGGGCAATCTGCTTTTGCACGGCTGCAACTGTGGCATCTGGTGCGTGTCCACACATTGCGCCGGTATCTCCCAGGCAAAAGTCTGTGTACATCAGGCCATCAACATCTGTGAAGTGCGAGCCTTTTGCGTGCTCGACATAGATGGGGTAAGGGCCCGGCCACTTCGACATCCAAATCATTGGAACGCCCTCAACCATTGGACCCAAGGCGCGCTCGTGGTGCTCGCGCGAGCGGGGGTGGGTTGAAATGAAGCGGTTGTTTTCTTCTCTAAATAGGTTGTCTAGGCGCTCTCTGTCGCCATAGGCCTGCACGATGAATCACCTTCGAATCGGTCTTTTGGAACCAAAGACCTGAATCTCAGGTCTTGCTACCAACCTAAACAGAGACTCAGAGGTTAGTCAAACCAGCTTCCAACACATCGAGTGCTTCGTGAAGCAACTCATCAGTAATGGCAAGGGGAGGAAGGAATCTGATCACGTTGTTGTAGGTTCCAGCATTTAGAACCACCACACCGTTCTGGTGACAGTGCTTCACAAGCGCATCGGTTACCGCCTGGTTCGGGTTCTTGGTTCCAGGCTCAATAAATTCAATTGCCTGCATGGCACCGCGACCTCTGATGTCTCCAATAACTGGGAATTTCGCCTGCATCTGTTCGAGTCTGCCGCGAATTAAGTCACCGATTGCAATTGCTCGCTCAAACCAGCCACCGGCTTCGAGTTGCTCAAGAACTGCTACACCTGCGGCAACTGCGGTTGGCGATCCACCGAATGTTCCACCCAGTCCACCCGGGTGAGCAGCGTCCATGATCTCCGCGCGACCAACAACTCCCGAAAGTGGGAGACCACCGGCGATGCCCTTGGCAACAGTTACTAGATCAGGTTCGAATCCCTCTTCCCAGAGGCTCGCAAACCACTTTCCGGTTCTTGCGATGCCGGACTGAACTTCGTCGGCCACCATCACGATGCCGTTTTCACGAGTCCACTTGTTTAGAGTGCTGAGGAATCCGGGTGCTGGAACGATGAATCCACCCTCACCAATCACGGGCTCAATGAACACCGCTGCGAGCTGTGAAGCTCCCACTCTTTTTTCTAGGTAGGTGATAGCTCGTCTGGCAGCTTCCTCACCGGTCATACCCGGCGCATCACGGAATGGGTAAGACATAGGTGCGTGGTGAACGCTGCCAACCATTGGACCAAAACCTGTTTGATAAGGGTGTGCTTTGAAGTTCATTGACATGGTCAATGCGGTTCGGCCGTGATAGGCGTGGTCAAAGACTGCAATCTCAGTTCGCTTGGTTGCCTTGCGAGCAATCTTCACTGCGTTCTCTACTGCCTCGGCACCAGAGTTGAAGAATGCCGCACGTTTTTCAAATGAACCCGGAGTGTGCTTAGTAATGATCTCGGCAACCCTCACGTATGGCTCATACGGGGTGACGGTGAAGAGTGTGTGGGTTAGTTTGGCAACCTGTTCCTGCACCGCACGAACTACACCCTCGTTGGTGTGACCCATGGTGACTACACCGATTCCGGAACCAAGGTCGATCAGTTGGTTGCCGTCAACATCTCTAAGAATTGCGCCGTGTGCACTGTCGATGTAAACCGGAAGCGAGGCTCCAACACCAGCCGAAATTACCTTTTTGCGACGCTCGTGAAGTTCCTGGGACTTAGGTCCTGGGATGGAAGTTACAAGGTTTCTTTTTTGCTCGAGGCTCATTGCTTAAGTCTAAGCTGGGAAGATGCGCAAGGTAATCGTGTTGGGGTCAACGGGGTCAATTGGGACCCAGGCCTTAGACGTTATTCGAGCTAATTCAGACAAGTTTGAACTAGTTGGGCTATCCGCAAACTCCAATGCAGAGCTCCTTTCCTCGCAGCGCGAAGAATTTGGACTCAGTTCCTCCAGGGCAGTTCTGGGGGCGCTTGATGCCACGAAACTGGTGGAGGACACCCAAGCAGATGTTGTTCTGAACGGAATCACCGGTTCTGCAGGTTTAGCCCCAACGCTGGCCAGCTTGGATACCGGAAAGACTCTCGCGCTTGCAAATAAAGAGTCTTTGATTGTCGGGGGACCTCTGGTGAAGCAGCGCGCGAAGCCGGGGCAAATTGTTCCGGTTGATTCTGAGCACTCCGCTCTTGCTCAGTGTTTGCGATCTGGAAGTTATCAAGAAGTTCGCAAGCTAATTTTGACCGCGTCGGGAGGACCTTTCCGGGGTAAGTCCAAGGCTGAGCTTTCTCAGGTGACTCCTCAGCAAGCTCTCGCTCACCCGACCTGGGTCATGGGCAGAGTTGTGACCACTAACTCCGCGACGCTGGTGAACAAAGGCCTGGAGCTAATTGAAGCCCATTTGCTTTTTGATATTCCATTTGAGCGTATCGAGGTTACGGTTCACCCACAGTCAATCATTCACTCGATGGTTGAGTTTGTGGATGGTTCAACACTCGCCCAGGCTTCACCTCCGGACATGAAGTTGCCAATTGCTCTAGGAATGAGTTGGCCAGAGCGACTGCAAAACATCAGCGCGCCGTTGGACTGGAGCAAAGCTCACACTTGGACTTTCGAGCCCTTGGATGAAGAGGTGTTCGGGTCTGTAAGGCTTGCTAGGGAGGTTGGAACAAAAGGACTTACTTACCCCGCCGTATACAACGCAGCGAATGAACAGGCGGTTGATGCCTTCCACGAAAACAAGATCAGCTTCACTGACATTTTCGAGATCATTGAACACACGGTGCAGCAGCACTCCGCTCAGTCGACCCTCTCACTGGAAGCTGTTCTAGCTGCGGAGCATTGGGCGAGAGAAACTGCAAACCAGCGAATCACACAGCTGGCTCGGAGCTAAGCAAAGTATCCTTGTCGCTCGATGGAGACACTTCTATACCTGGCCGGAATCCTCGTCGTGATTCTTGGAATTGCTGTTTCTATCGGAATTCACGAGCTTGGACATCTAATTCCCGCCAAACTCTTCGGAGTTCGAGTCAAGCAATACATGATTGGCTTTGGACCCACTCTGTTCTCCAAGACCAAGGGCGAAACTGAGTATGGAATAAAGGCCATTCCATTGGGTGGCTACATATCTATGGTTGGAATGTATCCTCCTGAAAATCCAGCTAAACCAACCCGTGGACTATTCGCTAGCTGGATTAGAGATGCCCGCAAAGAAATCAGAAGCGAAGTAAGCGCAAGTGACGAGGGTCGACAGTTTTACCAATTAAGTTTCGCTAAAAAGTTCACTGTCATGTTCGGTGGACCGTTCATGAACTTCTTACTTGGTGCACTGCTAATTGTTGTGTCACTAAGCGGAATTGGATCAAATCAAGTTTCCACAACTGTGGATGTGGTTTATGACTGCATCGAACAAACCGAGCAGGGTTGTGACCCAGATGCACCAGTTTCTCCAGCAAAACTTTCTGGCATGCAATCCGGTGACAAAGTTGTCGAAGTAAACGGCTTAGCGGTAGCCGAGTGGGAAGAAGTTGTGGCAGCGCTAAATCTCAAACTCGAAGCAGCATCTGATGTTGTGGTTGAGAGAGCTGGTGAGCGAGTAAACCTAAGCATCACCCCGGTCTTTACCGAGCGGCCGATTTATGATTCGACTGGCAATGTGCAGCGCGATTCGGCAGGCAATCCG
>JACCED010464284.1_pt1 | contig 15228 bp, 11 predicted proteins | sample 7455021 | NCBI WGS metagenome assembly JACCED01 (sample SAMN15323456, study PRJNA562643) | freshwater metagenome | isolation source: river surface water | place: USA:Blue River Watershed | collected 2017-08-19 | reverse complement strand
ATAAATTTAAAACATATGTATATTTTTCCTTTTTTAATATAGAGATATAATTAAATATGAATATTAATTATAATTTTGATATAACATCTAAATCTAAAAGACTTTTTGAAAATTTATTAAATAATAAAGCTTCTATTCTTCTTTCATCTTTTTTCGTTTTCTTCTTTTTCCAATCTTTTCAATTTTTAAGTAATCATAATAATAAATGTAATATTAATAATAAAAATGAAGTCCAAGAAAAATTAAATAAAATTAATAAAAATATGGTTCTTAAGGTATTTATTTTAATATTTGCTTTATTGGCTTTAATATCAGTTTTCTATATTGTTTATATGATTCAATCTAATAAAGAATCAACATTTTTTAAAAATCAAGATTATTTTATTTATTTAAGTGTACTTTGTATTTTATATTTTGTTTTTATTATTAATTTATTTATTAATCAAACTAAAATAAAAATTGGAAATTCACTCATAGTAAAAATATTTACTTTAATAATTAATACTATATTTTTTATTGTTCTTTATTTTTATTTTTTTATTGATTTAGGTATGCAACGAAAAATATTTAATCTAGAATTTATGATTGTTTTAACTATAATTCTATTTTATTCTATTTTTAAAATAAAAAATTCTGTTGAAACACAAAAAAATATGTTTGATATTTTTAATAAAAAACAATATAATTTTTTAACTATTAATTGTTTATTAGGTACTTCACCTGATCAAAGTATTATTGAAGATTCTTTTGATAATCAAAATTTAGATTCTCCAAGTTTACTTCAATATAAACAAATTGTTCAACAAAAAGGAGGTAGTTATCTTCAATTAGATGATGGAATACCTATTAAATTTTTAAATCCTAAAACAAATATTTATCAAGATTTAATTTTAGCTGATTTTTATTATCCTGGTTCTTATTATTCTTATTTAGCTGATTCACCATATAATGGTCATCCTTCTTTAGAATCAATTCAATTAGCTTTAACAGATTTTCAAAATAGAGTTATTCATTTAGATTTATTTAATAATTCTAAAAATGAAATAGTTGTAAGATGTCAAAAAATGGCCAAAGATGCTAAAGAATTAAAATTAAAAGATTGTTTATCTTTAATCAAAAAATATGGTTGGGATTCTAATCAAAAATATCCTTTATTTTTATATTTAAATATTAATGGTAATCAAAATGATACCTTTTACACAAATTTATGTTTGTCACTTAAGAATATTTTTAGTAAAAATTTAATGGATAAAAAATATAGTTTTTCTGGAAGAAATGGTACTTTCCCTATATCTCAATGTCCTATTAAAGATGCTAAAAATAAAATTATTATTTGTACAAATGTTTATCCAACAAGAACTATTTTTGATGAATTAATTAATGCAGGTAATGTTGGGAATGAAACTAATCCTAATATGTTTTTAAATTTTGAATTATATAAAGAATCATATGTTAATTTTAATAGTTTAGGTATATCACAAGATCAAGATAAAACAAAACTTCTTGAAAATCATCGTCGTAATATATCTTTTTATTATACTATACAAAACACTGAAAAAATTGTTAATGGTGAAAATAAATCCGGTTTATATAATCCTAATTTTCAAGATTTAGGACAATATGGTATTCAAGGAAGTTTAATGTATCTTTTTGTACCTGATAATAATTTAAATAAATGGTATATGTATTTTAAAAGTAAAAATAATTTATATCCTGTATTAAAAGATGAATCATTAAGATCTTTAGAACCTGATCCTAAACCTATTGAACAACAAAATCCTATTTTAGGTTTACAACAACCTCAAAAATATTGTGTTATACCAGGATTTATGGAAACTCAAAAATCAAATATAACAGTTGGAGATGCTAATAATTCTTGTAATAATGATTCTTCATCATAAATTTTTTATTTTTTTATTATTTTATATAATTTTTTATATTATATTTATATTTTTATATATTTTTATAAATGAAAGAAAAAAAAAATCAAAATTGAATATAGGTATATATAAAAAAATGATGGATATCGAAAATAATAATTTTTTATTAGGTGTTATAAAAAAAAATAAGAAAAAACAATCTAACAAATCTAATTCAAATATAAATAATGTTTTTATTCAAGAATTAGTTAAAATTCAAAATACTATTCGCCAAGAATCAAATAATACAGTAATACCACCTATGTCTACTAATAATCAAAGTAATAAATTATCAATGATTATGACTAAAAATGAAGATATTAATAATAAAAAAACATTTAAAAATATATTATTAGGTATAATTCGTAAATTAGAAGAAGATGTTGAAACAGTATCGCGTCAAATTAAAAGATATAATGAGGAAAAAAAAAGTATTCTCGAAATGGATAAAAAAGAAATATTAAAACTTAAATCATTGACTAAAAAATTATATCAAACTATTATGAAAATCTATATGTCTCTTGATGTTAATAAAGATGTTAGAATCGAATTATTAGAAAAATTAAAGAAAAATATTGAATCCAATAAAATTTTACTTAAAAATATTAATGAAATTGATAATATTAAACCTGTTGAAAATATTATTGAAATGAATAAATTTAATAAAAATAATAATCAAAATAAAAATAACAAAAACAAAAATAAAAATAAAAATCAAGAAGAAGAAATTCAAGAAGAAGTTGTTGAAAACCAAGAACCTTCAAATGTAACAATTTTTAATATCATTAATGAAAATAAAAAATCTAAAAATAACCAAAATAAAAATAAAATAGAAGAAGAAGTTGTTAATGAATCTACTAATGTATCAAATAATCTATCAGAATCTGAATCTGAATCTGAGTCTGTATCTGAAACTGAATTAGAAACCGTATCTCTAAATCAACAAATTAAAGAAAAAAAAATTAATACTTCTAAAAAAGTATCCAAAAAATTAAATGAACTTAATATGAATAATAGTAGTGCAACTACTCTTCTTAATAATTTTTTAGTTGAACGCATCGGAACATCTCAAGTTGAAAGAGAATCTAGTTCTTCAAATAACTCATCAAGAAGTAATAATATATTAAGATCTAACAATTCTTTAAGAACTAATAATTCTACTAGAAATAATAATTATCAACCTGCACCAATATCATCAAATCGTAGAAATAATAATGTATTTATTTAAATAAAAAAATATTTTTATTTTTATTCTAATATTTAATTTAAATATTATGAAACTCGAGGACTTTTTAATTTTTTATTTTCATCTTCATCATCTTCATCATCTTCATCATCTTCTTCTGAACTTTTGTCTTCCTCTGAACTTTCTTCTTCTTCTGAACTTTCTTCTTCATTTTGACTTTTATCTTTTTCTTCTTCTTTTTTATTTTCAATTTGGTATGTTTTCTTTTTTTTAATATCATCTTTATTTATTAATGGTTCAATATTTACTTTTATATTTTTTTTTATATTTATCTTTTCACTTAAATTTGATTTATATAATTCATCCATATTTATAAATTCATGAAGATTTACATATTTTTGTTCATGTTGAGGATTCGTATTTTGTGATACACTTATTTGTAAAAATAATTCTTGTATATCTTGTATATCAAATGTTAAATTAATATTTTCTGAATTATTCTCTTTTTTTGTATTTATTATAGTTTGAGATATTTGACCAATTTTTTGGTAACCAAAACTTCCTAATATTTTATATTCTATATATGTTATATTTTGTGGTATTTTAATAACCAAATAATATAATCCTTCATTATAAAATAATCTTTTTTCAAAAGAATATTTTTGACTTTTAAAATAACTCATTTTTATATTTTTATATATATCTTTTTATTTTTTTCATATTTTTTTTAAGTTGAATTTTAGGTATAATTAATAAATATATTTTTTATTAAAAAATTAAAAAACGAAAATGATATATTTATTTATAAGCTTTAGCGCTGAACTTAAAGAGGTTGAGCAGTTTGTGATTGAGATTGATTCATATTAAATCCCATAATTGGTTCCATACCTTGAGCATTGAATTCACCATTAAAAGTAGCAACAGCACTGCATGGTTCACCAACTAAAGCAAATTGATTAGGATCAGTTGAAAGACATCCTGAAGGTGCTTGTTCTTGGGGAGCAGAGAAGTTTGATTCATATTGTGAATTACTTAAAAAAGGTAAGAAGTCTTCTTGGATTTGATTTTGAAAAGTTTCGGTTTCATTATCGTCTTCTTTATTTTCATCACCTTCATTTTCAAATGTTTCAGTATTTTCACTATCATCTTTCATACTTTTAGCTTTAGTTGCTTTAGCATCTTTTTTAACAACATCTCTTTCTGTTCTATCTTTTTTAATACCTTTATCTTCATCTTCATCATCTTTACCAACTCTATCTTTAAATCCTTCCATTAAACCTTTTAATGAGATTGAATGCATTGACATACAATATAAAGTAGCAAGTAAAATTGCAATAGTTACATTTTTAGGAGCAACCCAAATAATAGCTAAAACAACAATAATACGTACAATTTGGTTATTTAATAATTGTTTAATTTCATGATTAATGTTAGTGAATAATGCAGATACTAATAAGAAAAGAACAAAAATTATAATAGAAGAGACATACATATTGTCAAACATTTTAAGGGAATCCATCCACATTTTTGATATATTTTTCATATCCATTTTGAGTTTACTTATAATATTAATATAGATTTTAATTTAAAAAAAAAATAAAATAATTTTTTCTTAAAAAAAAATATAATTATTATGAATTATATTTATGTATTTAATTTTTTTTTCTTTATTTTGATTAGAGAAAAAATAAAATTAAAATGAATCAAAATATTTGGGGTCCTAATTTATGGTTTTCTTTACATACTATGACATTTGTATATCCTTTAAAACCATCCGAAAATGATAAAAAAAATTATAAATTATTCTTTGAATCTCTTCAATTTACTATACCTTGTTCTGTTTGTCGTAAAAATTATATAAGACATTGGAAAGAATATCCAATTGATAAAAATCTTAATTCAAGAAAAGAATTAGTTTATTGGTTAATCGATTTACATAATATTGTAAATAGTGAAACAGGTAAAAAAACATTATCCTATGAAACAGTTATTCAAAAATATGAAAAAGTTTATGGTAAAAAATTAATTTTAGAAGGTACAAAAGATATGGATGAATCTGAACAATCATTAAGTCACAATCTTTTATATGATGAAGAAAATTTAGCAGTATGTGTTCAACAATATTTTAATTATAGTTGGGTAAAAATTTTATTAATTATTTTCTTAATACTTTTAATTTTGTGTTTTATCAAAAAATATTTAATTAAAAAATAAAAAAATATTTTTAATTATCCACAATCACATTTACCTTTAAAACATATTGTTCTTAAAGGTGTATCATTATGACAACATTTTTTATTAAATTCATTTATACAATCACTACTCGATTTACATAAAATATTTAAACAATTATATTCTTTTTTATTTTTATGTATTTTTGTAAAATGTTCATTCATTATTTTTTTAGTATATAAACAATTATTTAATAAATAAATAATAATTGCAAATATTATTGAATGTATAAATGCAGATAATAAATTAGTTTTATTAGTAAACAAATATTTATTATTTATTGAAGGTAAATTTAATATAATACCCGGTGATAAAATGATAAATAAAATAAAATAAATAAAATATTTAATATTTTTCATTCTTTTTTCTATTTATTATTTATATAAATATTTTATTTTTATATAATAATTCAAAAATAATATAAGTTTATTGATTAAAGATTAAAAAAATCAATATTATTTTGATAATATGTATCAAATGAAGATTTAAAATTTAGTATTAATTGTATAATAAAATTATGAGTATTATGTAAAACATTCTTTTTATCAATATGATATTTTCTTATTTTATTATATCCATCTTTAAAAGTTAAATATCGAATATCACCTATCTCAATTAATTGATGTTGATTTGATGTATCAACTTCAATATTAGTAAATTTTTGTATTTGACCTAAATAATATATATGTTTATATCTTATATGATTTGAACCCATATATAATTCTTCTAAAGGTGATAAATTTAATATATGATAATCTTCTTCTTTTAATCCTGTCTCTTCTTGAAATTCTCTTTTAGCACAATCAATATTTTTTTCATTTGAATTTCGTCTACCTTTTGGAAAACCCCATTCTGGTTCTGTATATTGGTCTACTTTAGAATTTATAATAGTTTGAAAATCAATTTTAAAATTTAATTCATTTTTTTGTATTAAATATCCATATTTTAATTTATCAAACTTCAATTTTGATTCCTCATATTCTTGTGAATAATTCATGTTATATGAACATGACCATAAATCTAACCATAAATCTTCAAATTTATTTATTAATAATGATTGTTGTTCCTTTTCTGTCATCATATATATTGTATTATGTAAATATTCATAATCATCAATATCATATTTACCTCTCATAAAGTCAACATAACTTAAACTATTTTTTCTACATATCATCAAATATTGTATATGATTATCTAATGATTCATAATCAAATTTTTTAACTTTTTCGAATATTTGCATCATCTCTTTTAATTCTTCAGATTCAAATAAATAATTATTTTGCAATTTTTTACAATAATTTATTATTTTATTTAAATCTATATTAAAATTTTGAATATATATACATATAATACCTATACTTATAATTGGAAAATTACATTTTTTTGTTGTATGCCCTTTTTTACCACAATTCATACAATATAAATTAAATTTATTTTTTAAATAACCATATGAATGTGAATTATGTAAATTTTCATCAACATTATAATCAAAATTATCTGACGTCTCACTGATAGATTCGTTTTCCTGCTTTAAAAGCTTTACCCAAGGAAAACGATTATCGCTCTGCAACTCTTTAGAGTTTTCATGAGCGACACATCTTTCGGTTCCTTTTGGAGCCATGAAAGATGATTCTTCATTTAAATTATGGAAAGAATGATGATTAAAATTATGAATATTTTCGTTTTCATTTTCAAGTTTATTAACAATATTTTCATTTTCATATAAATTATTATTCGGATTTTTATTATTTAAATCTTTTTTGTAAAAAAGAGATTGATGAATTTTATAATTTTTATTTTCTTCTTTTTTTATGTTTTCTTTTAATTCATTTTTTTTATTTATTAAATCATTTGAATTTTTTAATAAATCTAAATTATCTTTATCATTTTCTAATAAATTATGATTTAAACTATCAATATTCTTTTCTTCCAAACTTAAGTTATTATCATATGGTAAATTTAAATCATTATCAGATAATGTATTATTACTATTATTACTACTTGAACTTTCTTCTTGCAATGAAGAGTAAAAGTTATTTGAGTAAATTGGATTTTGTTTTTTATTTTTTTTATTAATTAACTTTGAACCTTGATTTTTATTCATTTTATACATCTTTATTATTTTTTAATAATTCTTTTATATTGAATTATGAATATAATTTTCTTTTAAATAAATAGAGATTAAATTTAATTATGATTCCTAAAAAAAGAGTACTTAAAAAAAAATATAATAAAAAAAAGGATAATTTTAAAAATACAAAAAATATAATTGAAACAAATGAAAAAGATAAAACAAAAAACAAATTGGAAAATAAAAAGAATCAAAACGTGCTTAATGCACCTGAAAATATAAAAGATTTTAAATTTAAACCATATCCAGAAATTGAATCTCCTGATTTTTATCAAGAAATATATGAAAAAAAAGAATTTAGAGATTCTGAAATTCATCATACTAATATACACGATGAATCATCATGTCACCCAGGACATTTTAATTTATCACCTTTTCAATCTTTTTTAAAAAATTATATATCTTTAGATACTCCATATAATGGTGTATTGATTATGTATTCAACAGGTGTTGGTAAAACTTGTGCTGCTATATCTATTGCAGAAAATTTTAAAAAATCTTTAAAACAAATGGGTAAAAGAATATTAGTATTGACCACTTTAAGAAAAAATTTTGAAAATGAATTATTTAATTTTAAAAAAGAATATGCAAAAAAAACAGATGAAATTGTTCAATGTACTGGTAAAGAATATGAATTAGTTAAAGATTCAAAATATTTATCACAACAAGCTAAAGAAAATGAAATAAAAAGAATAATAAAAAATTATTATCAATTTTATGGTTATCAAAAATTTGCAAATCATGTTATTAAAGAAACGAATGGTTGGGATGGTAGTGAAGAAAAATTAAATGAACAAATTCTTAAATATATTCACAAAGAATTTGATGACAGAGTAATTATTATTGATGAAGTTCATAATATTAAAACTGATGTATCTGAAGAATGGAAAAAATCTATTCAACCTATTTTATTATCAATTGTTCGTCATGCTAAAAATACTAAACTTGTATTAATGAGTGCTACTCCTATGTTTGATAGATCAGATGAAATTATTTTTATATTAAATTTATTATTAGCTAATGATGGTCGTGAAGAAATAAAAAAAAATGATATTTTTAATCGTGATGATACTTTAAAAGATGAAGCAATACCATTATTGCGTCATTTATTAAAAGGATATGTATCTTATGCAAGAGGTGAACGTCCAATGGTTTTCCCTTTTAGATTATCACCTGTTGATGCAAAAGTACCTTATGTTGAATTTGATATGAACGGTCAAAAAATAAATGATGATAATAAGATAAAATTTACAAAGTTAGTTGAATGTGAAATGAAAGGTATACAAAATAATACATATTTATATTATTTAGAAAAAAATCGCAAAAAAATGAAAATTAAAGAAGAAGTTGAAAATTTAGAAAATGTTGAAAACGTGATTGAAGATGAAGATCCCAATAAAAAAAATAAAATTAATACAACTAATGATAAAGAAGATGAATTATTAGAAGAAGATAATATTCAACATTCAAATGAATCGAATAAATTAGAAGAATCCAATAAAAATCTTTCTTTAAATAATTCAAAAGTTATTAGTAAATTCAATTCTATTAAAAATCAACCCAAATCTTTATTAACTAATTTAACATATATATCTACTATTGTTTATCCTACACTTTATAATCCTGAAGATATTAATAAATTAAATAATATGAATAATAGTAATAGTAATAGTAATAGTAATAGTAATAGTAATAATGATATGAAATTACAAAAAATAAGTTTATATGGTACTTATGGTAAAGAAGGTATTGATAATGAATCAGATAATGGTTTAGGTGGTTTTTATAAAGTATCATCACAATCTGGTAAAAAAAAAATAGTTCAATATAAATATCAAAAACATGCTATTATTAATGGTAAACCTTTTATTGATGAAAAACATTTAAATGAATATTCATCTAAATTTGCTAAAATTTTATATGAATTAAAACGTGCTAATGGTTTATGTTTTGTTTATTCACGATTTGTTGATGATGGTATTTTACCTTTAGCTCTTATGTTAGAACAAAATGGTTTTGAAAGATATGTATCAAATGATGAAAAAAGAATTTTGGATGAACCAGTTGGTGTAAAAAGAAACAGAATTTGTTATAAATGTTCTCAACAAATTGATAATCCTGTTCACCATAATGAAAAATTAAAAGATTATCATAATTTTAGACAAGCCAAATATATTATTTTCTTTGGTGAAGCCAAAGATATTATTCAAATCACTAAAGAAGAAGCATTAGATAAATTTTCTGCTAAAACAAATTATCATGGTGAAGATATTAAAGTTTTTTTAGGTACTAAAACTGTTAGTGAAGGTCTCGATTTTAAACGCATTCGTCAAGTCCATATTTTACAACCTTGGTTTAATTTATCTAGACATGAACAAATTATTGGTCGTGCTATTCGTAATTGTTCACATATCGCTTTACCTTTACACGAAAGAAATGTAGAAATTTTCCAGTATGCTGCTATATTAAACGAAAATACTAAAGGTATAAAAAAAAATACAGAAACTATTGATTTAAAACATTATAGTGTTGCTGAACAAAAAGATAGAATTATCAAAAAAATTATGAGAATTCTTAAACAATCTGCAGTTGATTGTAACTTCTTTAAAAAACATAATATTATTGATACTGATGAAAAAGTTAAACAAACTACTGCTAGTGGTCAAGAATTAACAATTAAAGTTAAAGACGAACCATTCTCTCAAATGTGTGATTATGAGGAAAATTGTAATTATGATTGTGCATGGATTAAAGATCCTCACAAACATTATCCAATCAATACAGATACTTATAATCTTAAATTTGGTACTCAAGATATTAATTTAGCTAAAAGAGTTATTAAAACTTTATATAAACGCAATAATGCTTATCATTTAATGGATATTGAAAAATATGTTCATGAAAAACTTCCTAAAATGGATAGATTATTTATTTTTGCAGCTTTAGATGATTTTGTTAATAATCCTAAACAAGAAACTGTTATTGATAAATTCCAAAGAAAAGGTTATTTAATTTATAGAGGTGATTATTATATCTTCCAACCTATTGGTTATAAAGAAGATTTGCCAATGATATATCGAGAAAAACCATCTCATAAAAAAATTGATAGAGTCGATTTAGAACAAATAGATGTTGATTATGAGAATAATAATAGTTCTAGAATTATGAATATGAAAAATAAAGGTATGAATGAAACTAAATTTAAAGAAGTACTAATTGAGATTAACGATAAATTAAAGAAACACAAAAATATACTAGAAAATAACAAATCAGATTCTAAAGGAAAACAAAACTCTTTAGGAACAGAAGAAGATTTTAATTTTGCTGTTTATGGTTCTGTTATTGATAAGTTAAATCCAACTGATTTTATGGATTTTTTGAAATTATTAATGAGTGAATATTTAATTGATAAATTAAAGAAAGATAAAAAGAAAGAAGATAAAATAGAATTGTTTAGTAAAAAATATTATATTAATCAATTTATTAATTATTTGAAAAAATATTTTATAAATTATTATTCTCTTTTTTCTAATTCTCAAAAAAATAAAAATAAAGTTTTCTATATTGGTTTTCATAAAGACAATAATTGCTATATTTTAAAAGATGTTAGTGAAGATGATTTTAATATTGAAAATTTAGATATTCAAAAATTAGAATTCGAAAAATGTAGTCAAGATATTATTCATAAATTAAAACAAATCAAGCTTATTGAATTATCTACACAAAAAGAAAAAAATAAAGATCTTAAAGAAAGTCAAATTCTAGGTTATATTGACGGTAGAAATTTTAAAATTATCGATAACTCTGCTTATACTGGTGCTAAAACTTCTAAAGGTACTTTTTCCAAACGTTCTTTACCTAAAGGTCGTGTATGTTCATCAATCAAAGCTCCTGTATTAAAGAAATATCATGATATATTAAATATATCTTTATTAAGTACATCAACTGGAAAATCAACAAATATTAAATATTTATGTGAAAATCTTGAAATTTATTTAAGATATAAACAAAATAAAGAAGATAAAAAGAATAAACCTGAATTTTTATTCTTCTTCTCTAAAGATGAAACAAATAATCTTTAATTTAAATCAATTTTTTTATAAATTTTTATTATAGAATAAATAATAAAAATTAATTAACAATATTCACATATAATCTCAATAATTTTATTTATTGAATCATTATTTTTTATTAAATCTATACATAATGTATTTACTATTTTACTATTTATTAATTTTTTTTTTATTTGTGTATCCTTTAAATTTGATTCCAAAATATCTTTTTTATTTAATTCATTATTATATTGATATATAGAAATACAAAAATCAAAACTTTTATTTAATAAAATGATATTTAATACATACTTGCCTATATTTAATGTGATATCTAGATTTTTATTTTTATTTGTAAATTCTTCATTTATTGTAAATTCCGGTTTTTTAAGATAATTAAATATTGATTCTTCAACAGTCTCTGGTAAAATATTTAATAATAACAATCTTTTATCAAATTCTTCATCATATATTTTTTTCATAAAATTTATTTTATTTATTAAATTATTTTTTATTAAATATCCAATAACTTTATTTACAATTATATCTATTAACCAATTTAATTCACTTTTATGCTTTCTTTTATCATATTCATCTAACTCATAAATTTTTGAATTATTTTTTAATAATGATATATAATGAATATAATTATGAATTAAAAATTGAGTATAAAAATTCAAAGTTATTTTTGAACTTTTAAATTTAATCTCAATCTCATTATATATATTGTTTCCATCTTCTTTTAATTCATATATATTATTATTATTATTTATATTTAATATTTCTTCATTATATATATTTTGATTTATTGAATCTTCAATATTTGATATAAGTGTACAATAAAATAATTCATTTTCTGCATTTTTTTCTAAACTATGATTATTTGATGTACTATTATTTGAATTATCACTATTTTTAAAAGTTAAACTACCATTATTAAATTCCAAAAAATAAATTGATAATTTAATAATTTTGTCAATTAATTTATATAATGATGAATGATTATCATTATTAGAGTAAAAATAGATGGATTTTGCATTTTTATTTTTCTTATTAAATATAAATATATATTTAATTTTTTTTATTTTTTTTAAATCAAATTTTTTATATTTACGTTTATATATTTTATTAAATTTTTTTTATTTGTAAAACATTAAATAATTTACGTTTATAATTTATGATTGTTCAGGATGATTAGCATGCCATTTTTGTAGTTTTTTAATATCTGTATCAACAACTTTATATTTTTCTGGTTCATCTTTCATATATGAACGAAGAGGTACTAAATGACGGATCAAACTAGCATATCCATATACTTTCATTGCTTTCATTAAAGATTCAAAACGTTTATCAGCACTTTCATCTAAATGATAACCATATTTAGTTAATTGACCTTTCTTTAATTTTGGTAAAACTTTTGCTTCTGATGTTTCTTTACCTGGTAAACCTTTATTTTCAACACATGATGCCTTAACTTTTACTCCTGATTTTTTAGTATATCCCTTTCTCATAACTTGACCCATTGGACATCTACCTTGACGAATTGTTTTATCTGTGGGATGATAATATGAACCAACTGGTTTCTTTTTTGCTTCTTCTGCTGTTATAATAACATGACCACTTTTACCATATTTTTTAGAACTTTTTGTCTTTTTACTTTCCATTCTTCTTTATATTGTTACCTTAGATCTTTTTCATTTTATTAAAATAAAAAAATTCATTTATTATTTTCTTTAAGTTGAATTAATTTGAACTTAAAAAAAATAGTGATAAAAATAATTTTAGTTAAATGAAAAAAAAAATGATTATTAATTCAATTTTAATTTAAATTAATATGAACTTGAAGAAAATTGAATATAATAATAAAAGACGAAAAAATAAAAAAATGAATAAACAAGTTTTTTTGAATAAAAAAGGATATGAGATTAATGATACTCATATGCGTTCTAACATTATAAAAAACATTAAAAATATTGGTAAATTTTCCATAACATCAAAATATTATAATTTTTTAAGTAAAAAGAATTTAAATGAAATTCGTGATGGAGAATTTAGAATTTCTTTAAGTTCATATGGAAAAAAATATGTTTTATTTTTAACTTCAATTGAAGGTCAAGAATATTCCATTTTAATCAATAAAAAAAATGAAATTATGGTAAATTGTCAATATGCCTTTCATGAAAGTTTATATCAAGGTACTCTTTTTGATGGTGAACTTGTAAAAAATTTTGATGATAAATGGATTTTTATCATCAATGATGTTGCTTATTATAAAGGTAAAAATTGTATAGTTAAATCGTATGATGAAAGACAACAATTAGTAGAAGATATTTTAAATAATGAATATTTAAAGAGTCAAGAACATAATAACATGACATATGTTATTAAAAAACAATTTTTTACAAATGATTATTTACAAGATTTAATTACTCGGTACAAAGAAGGTTTAAATTATAAAAGTTCAGGAATTTATTTTAAGAATATTTACAATTATAGTGATAATTATTTATATGTATTTCCTGAATGTCGTACTGATCATCAAGTTTTACATCGTAATATAGATAATGAAAATTCGAATTTGAATTCAAATGTTTCTGTTAATATAGAAAAACCAACAATTAGTATTCAAGAAGAAGTTAAAGTTGAATTAGCACAGTGCTTAGAAGAAGAAGAAGAAGATAATATTTATGGTGAAGTAGAAGTTGTACAAATTAAAAAAGAAAATATTAATAAAGAAGAAGTTGTTCAGAAAAAGATTCAACAAACAAGTACAAATATTATTAAAAAAGAATCTATACAAAGAAAAAATTGTAAATTCTTAATTCGACCAACAAATAAACCTGATGTATTTGAATTATATTGTCGTTCTGTTGATAAACATATTGAAAAATATTCATATGCGGGTATTCCAAATATGGTGACAAGTAAATTATTAAAAGATATTTTTAAGAATTATAAACAAATTGATGATATTACTACTTTAATTAAAGAAAAGAAAGCAAAATATGTTGAATGTGTTTATTATAAACAATTCAAAAAATGGGTACCAATTAAAGAATGTGAAGAAATGGATCATCATACACTTATTAATGAAGTCACAATTATGTTAGATAATTTAATTGAAGAATCAGATGATGATTCTGATGATTCGGATGAAGAAGATGAACCATTAGCTGGTTAATCTTAAATATTTTAATTTTATATTTTTTAATAATTTTTTTATATATATTAATTAATTTTAAATTTTAAATTAATTAATTCTAAATTATTAAATATTTTATATCACTTAACAATAGTAAATTATTTTAAATGGTTAATAAAAAAATGAAAGGTGGTGACGGATTCGCCGTTAATGTTTTTCAACCTATTGCTGGTCGTCCTTCTTATATAAGATATACTGATAATTGCCGTCCTATTTTTAATGGTTCTTTATTACAAAATGGTGGTGCTTCTTCAAATAATTATAATTATCCTCCTTTAGTTGATCCAACTGTACCAAATCCTGATGGTACTGCTAATCCAGCTTTGAATCTCATTGAAAATTCTTCCGGTGATATTAAAGGTTTTAATTTAAAAGATTATGAAAATTTTATGGTTATTAATAGTACACCTGAACATGTATTAAATGGAGGAGGTGATGGTCCTGGATGTGGTTGTGATGGTACTTCTAAAAATCCTTTAATGAATTGGTTATCTGAACAACAATCT
>JACCED010246416.1_pt1 | contig 15231 bp, 9 predicted proteins | sample 7455021 | NCBI WGS metagenome assembly JACCED01 (sample SAMN15323456, study PRJNA562643) | freshwater metagenome | isolation source: river surface water | place: USA:Blue River Watershed | collected 2017-08-19 | reverse complement strand
ACCGGCCCGCCTTCGAACCGATGCACCATCGCTTCAAGGATCCTCTTGTCCATTTCATCCAAGCCGTCCGCGTCGATATCAAGCATGGTCAGCGCCGAATCGGCCACATCCCGTGAAACGTGGTTGTTGGCGCGCACCTGCGCGTAATCCCGCACCCAGCGCAGCAGGTTGTTCGCGATGCGCGGCGTTCCGCGGGCCCGCGCGGCGACTTCGAAAGCGCCCGCATCGTCGATATCCACCCCGATGAGCCCAGCGCTCCGCAGGATGATGCGCTGCAGTTCGTCGGCCGTGTAATAGTCGAGGCGGCAGTTCATCCCGAATCGCGAACGCAGCGGCGAGGAAAGCATGCCTGCGCGGGTCGTGGCGCCGACCAGTGTGAATTTCGGCAAATTCAAGCGTACGGAACGGGCGTTGGGACCCTGGTCGATGATGATGTCCAGCTTGAAGTCCTCCATCGCCGGGTACAGGTACTCCTCGATGGCCGGCTGAAGCCGGTGAATCTCGTCAATGAACAGCAAGTCTCCGCGTTCCAAAGTGGTGAGCAGACCCGCCAGGTCGCCCGCCTTCTCAATCATCGGTCCGCTCGTGTTCTTGATGTTGCTCCCCATCGCTGTTGAAAGAATGTGCGCGAGCGTCGTCTTCCCCAGCCCCGGGGGTCCGCTCAACAGGATGTGGTCCAGCACGTCCCCGCGTTGCTTGGCCGCCTCGACCATCAATTCGAGCCTCTGGCAGACCTTCTCCTGGCCGGCGAATTCACTGAAGAGCGGAGGACGCAGCGAAATATCGAACGGAGTATCGGGAGCCTCGGCGTTGGTTTTGAAAAAGTTCTCGCTCACAGGTTTATTCTAGCACGCCGCCGATCGGAAGCTCCGCTCAAATGCGGGTGTTCCAGCAAAAAGGCGTTGTGAGGAAGCTCTGCACACCGCTTAAAGGCTCCATTCGGCAATCTTCCGAGCGTTCACAAAATACGTGTGCGTTTGGCCGATACTTTTGACTTCCACAGGTCCGCGGTCCTCAAGCTCAAACTCGTCCTTTAGCAGATCCGCTGTTGCTTGCGAGCAGTGGACCCTGCCAGGCATGCCGGAGGATTCCATGCGGCTGGCGATGTTCACCGTGTCGCCCCAGAGATCGTATGTGAATTTCCGGATGCCAATCACGCCGGCGACCACGGGCCCTGAGTTCAGGCCGATCCGCGCGGCGAGCTCGGTCTGGTTGACCGCGTTGATCTTCGCAAGGTTTTCAATCATCGCCAGCGCAAGATCCGCGGCGGCTTGGGCGTGACCTTCTTTGAGTTCCGGCGCGCCACCGACGAGCATGTAACTGTCGCCAATCGTTTTGATTTTCTCGAGGCCGCTGCGTTCCACGAGCAGGTCGAACGTGGAGAAGATCGCGTTCAGCATCTTGACAAGCCGTTCGGGAGTCGTTGTCCGGGAGAGCTTTGTAAAACCCACCAGATCCATGAAAAGCACCGTGACCGACTGATGGGCGTCGGCGATCAGCTTCTCCCCGCCTTTCAGGCGCCCCGGGATGGAGCGAGGCAGGCTGTTGGGCAGCAGTTTTTCCGCTTACTCCTGTTCGGCAACAACGCGAGCGTGCTCGGATTCAATTTGTGCGAGCCGGAGTTTCTCCAGATTGCGGAGTTTCTTTTTTTCAATGGAAGTTGTGACGCGCGCGCGCAGCAGCACGGGGTTAAAAGGTTTTGGAAGATAGTCTTCCGCGCCCATCTCGATGCAGCTCACGGCGGAACTCACGTCTTCACCTCCGGAGATGACGATCGTTGGCAGGCTCAGCGATTCGTCCTTTCGCATTTCCGCGAGCACCTCCAGCCCGGTCATCTCCGGCATCTCGACGTCGAGAAGCATCAGGTCGAAGGACTCCGCTCTGAGTTTTTCGAGCCCCTCCCTCCCGTTGCTTGCCTCGGCGACATTGGTGAAGCCGAGCTTTTTGAGGTCCCGCGTGATCCCCATGCGCATCATCTTGCTGTCATCAACCACCAGGATCCGCGCCGCCTGCAGGGACTGGGCCGCAGCCTGTTCCGCACGCGCCGCCTCCGCCGATGTTTCGTGCATCGAACTGTTGAAGTCGAACAGCTCTGAGGGATCTGGATCTTCAGACATAGGGTGGTGGGTAACCTTTGGGTGGGTGGTGTGATTCTGTCAACTGCGGGTGCGCCGGAGCGGCTTGTGTCGGATCAGGCCGGCACCCCGCCGATGGCGCGGATGATGGCGCCGGGCATCTGTTCGAGAGGGACCACTTGGTCTACAACGCCCAGCTGCACTGCGGCGCGCGGCATCCCGTAAACCACGCAGGAGCTCTCGTGTTCCGCAAGGGTTTGTCCGCCTGCGGCCTTGATGGCTTTCATGCCGATGGCGCCGTCGCTCCCCATGCCGGTGAGCAGCACGCCGGTAAGCCGAGCTCCTGCGGCCTCGGCGGCCGACCGGAAAAGGACGTCCACCGCAGGTCGGCAGTAGTGAACGGGAGGCGTTTGCGTAAGCCGCGTGCGATAACCTGTCGCAGATCGCATAATTGTCAGGTGGAAATCGCCCGGGGCAATCACGCACATGCCGGGCTTAAGCTCCTCGTTGTCAATCGCTTCATGGACCTCGTAACCGCACATATCGTTGATGCGGTTGGCCACGGCCTTTGAAAAGAATGGCGGGATGTGCTGGGTGACGGCGATGGGCGGCATCGTCGCCGGAAGGCTTGGGAGCAGGAAGCGCAGCGCCTCCACGCCGCCCGTCGAGGAGCCGATGACGATTAGTCGCCTGTCGGCCGATGGAGCCGCCGCCGCTGGTGAAATTCCTGGTTTCGCGGGCAGCCCGGAGGCGGCTGGGCGGCCCCAGCCCGAGGAGGCGGTTTGGTCATTGGCGCCGCCCAGTGGCGAAGTCGTTCCCGGCGTTGCCGGCGCAAGTTTTGGAGGAAGCAATGGCTGCAAAGGGGCGGCGCTGGAGCGGCGGGCGCGCGCCGCAGCCTTCACGTGGAAGGCGAGTTTGTTTGCAAGGCCGCCGATGGACATGCTGCCGTCGGGTTTCGCAAGAACATCTCTGGCGCCTGCGTCCATCGCTGCGAGGGCCATCGCGGATCCCTGTTGTGTGAGGGAACTCACCACGACGACCGGAATCATGGGCTGCTGCTTCTGGAGGAGTTTAAGAAAAGTCAGGCCGTCCATGCGCGGCATTTCCATGTCCAGCGTGAGCACGTCCGGCTGAAGGCGCGGCATTTTTTCCTGCGCAACAAGGGGATCGTTGGCGGAGCCAACCACCTCGATCTCGGGGTCGAGGGAAAGCGCATCTGTGATGGCTTTGCGGACGAGGGCGGAGTCGTCGATGATCAACACTTTGATTTTAGCGCTTGTGCTCATGGGGCGTTTGCTGGGGCTGGGGTGCGGTCTTGGATGGTCGTGCTGATGCGGCTACGTGGTGATGCGGCTATTTTGAGCGCATGAAAATGCCATGGCCGAGGGGGCGCAGTTTGTGCGTGATCCCCATCAGGCTCTCGGAGTGGCCGATGAAAAGGTAGCCGCCGGGAGCGAGCTGGAGACTGAGTTTGCGGATCAGCTCGGCCTGCGAGGGTTTGTCGAAATAGATGAGGACGTTGCGGCAGAAAATCAGATGCTGGTCGGCAGGGATGGGGTAGGACGCATCGAAGAGGTTCACGCGTTTCATCGTGATCTTGTTCCGGAGGATGTCCTTCACGCGGCAAAAACCCTCGAACTTGCCCGACCCCTTTTGAAAATAACGTTTCAAGAGTTCCGGCGATGGAAGCTCCAACCGGCTTTCCTCATAAACCGCAGCCTGGGCTTTTTCGAGCATCCGATAGGAGATGTCGGACCCGTGGATACCCCAGCGAAGAGGTTTGTTAAGCCGCTCGAATTCCGCAAAGCAGATCGCGATCGTGTAGACTTCCTCTCCGGAGGACGAGGCGGCTGACCAGCAGCGGATGGATTCCTTGGTGTTGGTGATCCGGCGCTCCAATTCAGGGAGCGCGTGCTGCATGAGAAAATCAAAATGGGCGCGCTCGCGGAAAAAGTGGGTGTGATTGGTGGAAATAGCGTCGACGATCAGGGCAACTTCGTCGTCGTTTTTCCGGCGGCTCAGGAGCTCGCAGTAGGCGTCGAAATTTTTGAGACGGAGCTCGACGCGCCGTTTGCGCAGCCGGCTCGTGATCAGCTGTTGCTTGTGCTCGCCGAGGTGAATCCGGCTGTACCTGTAGATCAGCTCGGCGAGGTAGGTGTACGCCTGCTTGGAGATTTCGGCTTCAGCGGACATCCATGGATTTTCTTTTCATGGATTAAAAATCCTTGAAGTCGTCCGCGTCGGCTGACTTTTCCGCGGGCGCTGGGACCTTGGTTCCCGGGCCGCCGGATGGAGTCGATTCAACAACTCCAGCGGTTCCCGAGCCGGCGCCAAACGGCGCAGGAGAATGGACAGCTGTTCCGGAAGCGGTGTTGATGCCGACGATTTCCTCCAACCGGTCGGTGAGCCCCTTGTGCACGCTGGACTGCGCGCTGAGTTCTTCCGCGGCACTGGCGCATTGCTCGGCGTTTGAAGCATTGCTTTGAGTCACCTTGCTCATCTGGCCGATGGCTGTGGAGATCTGTTCGATGCCGAGGGATTGCTCTTTGGCCGCGAGCGCGATTTCCGCCACGAACGCATCGGTTTGACGTACTTTCTCGCCGATCTTGGTGAAGGCGTCTCCGACTTTGATGAGGCTCTTGGATCCGTTGCGGCTGTTGAGGATCGCCGCCTCGATTTTCTCCGCCGTTTCGTTGGCGGCGGCGGCGCTGCGCTGAGCGAGCGAGCGCACCTCGTCGGCAACCACTGCGAAACCCGCGCCAGCCTCGCCGGCGCGCGCGGCTTCGACGGCAGCGTTGAGCGCCAGAATGTTGGTTTGGAACGCGATCTCGTCGATGCTTTTGACGATCTTCGCCACCTCGGCGCTCGAGGACTCGATGGATTTCATGGCCGCAGTCATCTCCACCATCGTGGACGAGCCGCTCTGGGCCGCGTTCTGCGCCTCGTTAGCCATGTTTTTGGCCTGCAGCGCGTTGTTCGCGGTGGAGTGGATCATGCTGGACATCTCCTCCAGCGAGGCGCCCGTTTCCTCAACGGCTGCCGCCTGCTCGCTTGCACCCTCCGCGAGCCGCTGGCTTGCCCGCGCGACCTGCTCCGCTGCCAGGAGGGACTGCTCCGCCCCGAGGGCGAGTTCCTCGGTGATGCTCCGCAGGGACGGAATCGTCGACCGGTAAAGCAGGTAGATCGCTAGGTAGACGCCGAGCAGAATGGCGAGTTCCCCGCCGAGCACGACTTTCAGCGATTTGGCCTGACTCTGGGTGGCGAAATTCTCATCCGCTTTCGCCTGAGCCTCGACCAATGCGACGACTTCATCCACCACGGCCCGGTGCGCTTCGTAGGACTTCGAGAGCGAAACGTATGCGTCATGCGCGCCGTTTTTGTCTCCAGAAAGGATCGCGGGCAAAAAACGCGTCTGCGCGATGTTGAAGAAAGAATTGGCGTGCTGGTGCGAGTCGTTGGTGAGCTTGGTCTTGATCGCAGCGGTCAGGAGCTTGCTCTCCGACCAGAAGGTGCGCCGTTTTTCGTAGTCCTCCTTGAGGACGGGGATTTTCTCGGCGAGCTTTTTGAGTTCGGCGGGTTTCTCCTCGAGCATGCAGCGGCTCAGCACAAGGTAGCTTTCGATCACGTAGGCAGGCGGCGGCAGGATGTCCGCAAGCAGGTCCTTGTCCGCGGTGATCCGCTGGTACACAGGCCCGTTGATTTTCGTATCCTCGAGCAGGAAGTTCACGACGACGCCTTCGACGAGGACCGCGACAGTCACGATGAGGGCCAGAAGGCGGATGAAGTTTTTGAGGTTTACCATAGGTCAGAGGAGTGATGAGGGTCGCTGAAAGTTCTGGAAATGTTGGATTTGGGATTAATGGGCGGCGGCCCCGTCCGCGATCGCTTTTTCAATGAGCGGAAGTGAGAGCTCCCCCTCCGCAAGCAGCACTTGGTCGATGTCGAGGATGGCTTTGACGGTGCCCTTGCTCTTGGCCATGCCGAGGATGAACTGGGTGTTCAACAACGGTCCGAAGTCTGGAGTTGGCTCGATGTCGTCGGCTCCAAACGGGGAAACATCCTCCACGGCGTCCACGATGACGCCCATTACGCTTTTGGCGCTGCCCGCGAGCTGCACGACGATGATGCATGCGCGGTCGGCGTCTTCCTGCGGGGGAAGCTGGAAGCGCGAACGCAGATCCACCACGGCCACGATCTTTCCACGCAGATTGATCACGCCGCGCATGTACGAGGGCATGCGCGGGACGGCGGTGATCGGGCAGAGCCGCATGATCTCCCGCACTTTCAAGACGGGCAGGCTGTAGTACTCCTGACCCAGCCGGAATGTCAGGTATTTCCCCGGCAGTGCGCCTGTGCTGGATGTTGTTTCGGTGCTCATGACTCGATTCCCTTTCTGAACTGGTTGAGGCTCGGCAGGAGAAAACTGGTTTGGTGTGTGGACAAGGGTGGGTGGAAAGTGGGCCAGCGCATCATGCTACGGCCGCGCGCGGCAGCGACTTGAGGTTGGCGAGCGCATCCAAGTCGACGATCAGCGCCACGCGGCCGTCGCCCAAAATCGCCGCGCCAGACATCAGCACTTGTGATTTGAAAGCGTCGCCAAGTGATTTGATCACGACCTCCTTTTTGCCAAGCAATTCGTCTACGAGCAGGCAGCGCTGCGTGGTTCCGGATTCAGCCACCACGATGATGCCCTTCGTCGCGTCGTTCGTGGCACCGGGGATGCCAAGCAGGCTCCCGAGGCGGACCAGCGGCATGAGCTTGCCGCGCACACTCACCAGCTCGCCCGTGCCTTGCACGGTGCTGATCATGTTTTCGGTGATTCGCAGGCATTCGCGCACGGAAAGGGTCGGCAGGATAAACCGCTCGTCTCCAAGCGAAACCAGCAGTCCGTCGATGATGGCAAGCGTGAGAGGCAGGAAGATCGTGAACGAGGAGCCCTGGCCAAAGGTGGATTCCACCTCGATGCGGCCGCGCAGGCGCGAGATGTTTCCGCGTACCACATCCATCCCCACGCCGCGCCCGGAGAGGTCTGTGATTTTCTCCGCAGTCGAAAAGCCGGGTGCGAAAATAAGCTCGAAGATCTCTTTCTCCGAAAGGGACGCATGCGGCTCGATGATGCCCTTTTGGATGGCCTTGGCGACGATGCGGTCCTTGTCGAGTCCCTTGCCATCGTCGGCGATGCAGATCACGATTCCGCCGCCCTGGTGGTAAGCTTGGAGGCGGATTGTTCCGAGGGCGGGCTTGCCCTTGGCTACGCGTTCATCGGGCATTTCAATGCCGTGGTCCGCCGAGTTGCGGATCATGTGGATGAGCGGGTCCGCGAGTTCCTCGACGATGTTGCGGTCCAGCTCCGTGTCCTCGCCCGACAACAGGAGCTGGATCTGTTTGCCCTGCGACCCCGCAAGATCGCGGACCAGGCGCGTCATTTTTTGGAATGCGGCACGGATCGGCACCATGCGCAGGGACATCGCGTTGTGCTGGAGATCGGTGGTGATGCGCGCGAGCTGGCGCACGCAGCGCGCGAGCTGCCGGTCGCTGAGTTCCATTACCTCCGGATGTTGGATCACCATGGATTGGGCGATCACGAGCTCGCCGACCAAGTCCACCAAGGAGTCGAGTTTGAGTGTGTCGATCTTGACGAAATTTGCGGGACCCTCGCCGGAGGCCGGATTCGCCGTTTTGGGTTTGGCGGGCTTGGGCGCGTTGGAAGCAGCGGCCTGAGCTGGCGCAGGGGCGGGAGTTGGGGCTGGCGCAGGGGCGGGGTGCTGAGGCGCCGTGGGCGCGGCGACCGGCTGCGCCTCTGGTTGGGCGGCTGCGGTTGAGGGAGCGGGTTCAGGCGCTGCGGGAGCTGGTGTCGGAGTCGAGGGAGGAGGAACCGCTGGAGTCGGCTGCGGCGCGGGCGGGGCTTGCACAATGGCCGCCTCCGGCTTGGCGGCTGCCTTCGGCTGAGGTGCAGCGGGCGCAGGCGCGGCTGCCGCAGGCTCGGGTTCCCCATGCAGGCATGCGTGGCTCCGAGCAATGATGCTCAGGGTCGGAATGCAGATGGGTTCACCGGCGTTTGTTCCCGCGAGACGTTCGCTGATTTTTTCAATGAATTGCCGGAGCGCGTCACCGCCGGCCAGAATGATGTCGATCACCGGCGTAGTGATCGGGAGTTCGCCGCGCCGTGCGGCGTCTAGAACGCTTTCAAGCTCGTGTGCGAGGTTCTTGATGGCCTCAAGGCCAAGGTAACCGGCACCGCCTTTGAACGTATGGAACGCTCGGAAAACCCTGTTCAGCGTGTCCTTGTGGGAGGGGTTTTCCTCCAGAACCAGGACGCCCTGTTCGATGTCCTGCAGCAAATCTCGGCCTTCATTGCAAAATTCGTTCAGTAGATCGCCATCATCCCCGATCTCAACGACGAGCACGGGTTCCTCCACGATCTCAGCTTCGCCTGTTTCGCTGTCGGCTGCGCTGTTTGCGTCTGTGGAATTTCCAGCGCCCGCTGGGGTGCCGGCTGTGGCTGCCGGGGTTGGAGCGGCCTGCTCGGGTGAATGTATCCATTGATGCAGCGCTGTCTCCAGGCGCGGATACCAGGTATTCAAGCCTTTGAGCATTTCATCCGAGAATGCGCCTGCGGCCGAGGCCGACTGCACAATCCCTGCGCCTGATTCCAATTCCTGCAGGAATCCGGGGGCCGCACTCGGGCCAGCAGCTGTTTTGATCGCCTCCAGTGCGGATCGAAGGGCCTCCGTGCCCGCATCGCTGCCTGCTTCCAGGAATGCAAACTCGGTCGCCAGACCCTGAAGAAGAGCTGTGATTTCCGCGATATTTGCTTCCGTTAGTTTACTCATGACTAAACAGTTGGTGACGCGAGTAGGCTGAAGCGGGGGGAGGTTGAGCAAACGTGAATCTAAACAATTTGACAAGCATTCTCTGCCGTGGTTATCCAACCCGATGCGTTGAAATGCATCCTGTTTCTCAGTTCGTTCGGTCTCCTGAGACGCTGGACACACACGTTCTTCGGCGGCGATAGATATCCAGTCAAACAGTCCCTAAATTAATCTCGGCAAAGGTTCGGTTCTCTGAGAATCTCGCCCTCCCGACAGAGTCAACTAAGGAAAACGCGCCCTTATCCATCAACCAACCAGAAGGCCGTGCGGGTTTGTTTTCACCCGTCCAAGACGCTCGCCACGGAGCGCCTGCGAGCCTCCGCCAAGGCACTGAACTCATGAGCCAGCCAAACCCAGCTTCTTCCACCGAGGTGCACGGATTGCCCGAGCAAATCCTGAATTTAGCAGATTCCCTCGGAGAGAAGGTCCGGACCTCACTCAAGCAGATCGACGATATTAACACGCAGTCGAGCCTGCTCTCATTGAACGCCAAGATTGAGGCCGCTCGCGCTGGTGCTGCGGGACGTTCCTTCGCGGTTGTCGCGACGGAGATGGGCGAATTATCGGAAACCACGAAACGCGTGTCGGTGCAGCTTTCTTCGAAGCTCGGCGGCGATATCGCGGCGCTGCAGGACATTTCACAGCGCCTGGCCTCGGATGTTTTGGGCACCAGACTCGCAGATCTTGCGCTTACCAATATCGATTTGATCGACCGCAATCTGTACGAGCGCTCGTGCGACGTGCGCTGGTGGGCAACCGATTCAAGCGTGGTGGATCTTCTGACGGACCCGACGCCCGAGCGCGTCGAATACGCATGCAAGCGGCTCGGAGTGATCCTGAACGCTTACACGGTCTACTTTGATTTGGTCGTTTGCGGGCTCAACGGCGAGGTGCTCGCGAACGGCCGGCCGCAGACTTTCAAATCGATCGGAATGAATGTCAGCAAGCAGCGCTGGTTCCAGAGTGCGCTCCAAACGAGGTCCGGGGATGAGTTTGGGTTTGAGATCGTGCATTCGTCACCGCTGGTGGATGGCGCTTACATTTTGGGATATTCCTGCGCGGTGCGTAGCGGCGGGGAGGCCGACGGTCAGCCGATCGGTGTGCTTGGAATTCTGTTCAATTGGCGCGGCCTGGCGCAGACTGTCGTGGACCGTACGCCCCTCACTGAAGAGGAAAAGACGCGCTCGCGCGTGTGTATTCTGGGCGAGGACGGCATGATCCTGGCCGATACGCAGGGTGCGCCCTTGTCTGGGGAACTGCATTTTCCGGAGCGGGAGACCGTCTGGAGTTCGCCCAAATGTTTTCTGGAAGTGGAGGAAGAAGCAGGCCGCACCCTGGTTGCGCATGCCAAGGCGCCTGGGTTCGAGACCTACAGCACCCACTGGCATTCCGTGATCCTCCAGCGTTTATCGTAGAGGCTCTTTTGCGCCCTATCAAAATTCAGTGGGACGATCCGTGGGGTCAATGGGCCTTGGCAAGTTGAGGGCGTCCCGGCGGTAGTGTGACTCGAATGTCACATTATTTCACTTAACTTTAATGATTTGCTGGGGTTGTCTCATCACCCGTCGCCACCATGTCCGATTTCTCCATTGCCCGAGTAGCACTTCGCCGTCCATGGACGGTTCTGGTGGTCGTCCTAGCCGTCCTCCTCACTGCGTGGATCGCGACCAAACAGATGGCGCGCGACGTGTTTCCTTCGCTGGGTGTGCCGACCATTTACGTGGCCCAACCGTACGGCGGGATGGATCCGTTGCAGATGGAGGGATATTTGACGTACTACTACGAGTACCATTTCCTCTACATCACCGGGATCGAGCACGTGGAGTCGAAGTCGATTCAGGGGGCCTCGATCATGAAGCTCCAGTTTCATCCGGGCACGGATATGAGCAATGCCATGGCCGAGACCGTGGCGTATGTGAACCGCGCGAGGGCGTTCATGCCGCCGGGTACGCCTGGTTCGTTTGTGACGCGATTCGATTCGGGAAGCGTGCCCGTGGGCAATCTGGTTTTCTCGACAGAAAACCCCAACCGCACGGTCGGGCAAATGCAGGACGCCGCCCTCAACATGGTGCGTCCGCTTTTTGCAACGCTGCCCGGCGTGTCGGCGCCTCCACCGTTCGGCGGCAGCGCGCGGACCATTCTGGTTTCGCTGAAACCCGACCGCCTGCGGGCTTACGGAATTTCGCCCGATGAAATTGTGACGGCGATGACGGCGGCCAACACGATCAGTCCGAGCGGGAATTTGTCGGCGGGCTCGACGTATCCGATTGTTCCGACGAACGCGGTGGTGAAAAACATCCAGGATCTCGCCGCCGTGCCTGTGCGCGTCGGGGCCGAGGGATCGGTGTTCGTGCGGGATGTTGGCGAGGTCAGCGACGGGAGCGATTTGGTGACGAGCATCGCGCTCGTGAACGGCCGCCGCACCGTGTACATGCCGGTGACCAAGCGCAGCGACGCTTCAACGCTGACGGTGGTGGATTTGGTGAAGGCGAATCTGCCGAAGTTCAAGGCCGCGTGTCCGGACGATATTAACGTGACCTTCGAGTTTGATCAGAGTCCGTGGATTCAGCGCGCAATTCGGGATCTCGCGAAGGAAGGGCTGCTCGGGGCCGTCTTAACCGGGCTGATGGTCCTGTTGTTTCTGCGAGATATCCGCAGCGCGCTGATTGTGGTGCTCAACATCCCGGTGAGCATCGCCGCGGCGGTCGTGGGCCTTTGGTTTTCAGGCCAGACGATTAACCTCATGACCCTCGGCGGACTGGCGCTTGCGGTCGGCATCCTGGTCGACGAGGCGACGGTTGCGATGGAAAACCTGCATGTGCACCGGCACCGTGGGGCCGGTTTTGCGCGCGCGGCGCTCGATGCGATTGGCGAGACCGCTTTGCCCCGACTTCTGGCGATGCTTTGCGTGCTCGCGGTTTTTGTGCCGGCATTTTTCATGACGGGCGCTGCGCGCGCTCTTTTCATGCCGCTGGCACTCGCGGTGGGGATCAGCATGGCGGCGTCCTACGTGCTCTCGAGCACGCTGCTGCCGGTGCTCAGCGTCTGGTGGGCGAGTCGCGGCGAGCCGCGTGTGACCGCAGAGCGCGAAAGCTTTCTCGCGTTGCTGGTGCGGCCTTTGGTGCGCCTCACGGTGGCGATGCGGTTTTTGGTTGTGCCCGCTTATTTCGCGGGGGCGTTTTTATTTGTGAGCGTCTTTGGCACGCGTCTCGGCTCGGAGATTTTTCCGCAGATTGACGCGGGTCAGCTTCAGCTCCGGTTTCGGGCACAGACTGGGACAAGGCTGGAATTAACCGAGCAGATCGCGCAGCGCATTTTGGCGGTCATTGCCGAGGAGTCGGGCCCCGACCAGATCGCCATCACCATGGGGTTGATCGGTGTTCATGCTTCGAATTATCCGGTGAATCTCATCCACCAATGGAACAGCGGACCCGAGGAGGGAATGCTTCAGGTGCAGCTTAAAAAAGGTACGCCGGTGCGTGTCGCGAAGTTGAGGGAAACCTTGAGGGCGCGCTTGGCGAAGGAAATGCCCGAAGTACGGCTTTCCTTCGAGCCTGCGGACATCGTGAGCCGTGTCATGTCCTTAGGCTCAAGCACGCCGCTCGAAATCGCAGTGAGCGGGAAGGATTTCACGGCGACGCGAGCGCATGCTGAGAAAATTCGGACCGCGCTCGCAACGATCCCCGAGCTCAGGGACGTGCATATCGCGCAGACGTTGGATTATCCCAGTGTGAACGTGCAGATTGACCGCGAGCGGGCTGGGTTGCTTGGCGTAAAGATGTCCGACGCGACGCGCAGCCTTGTTGCGGCGACGGCCAGCAGCCGGTTCACGGTCCCGAACTACTGGGCCGATACCAAGACCGGTGTGAGCTACAGCCTCCAGGTCCAGGTGCCGCAGGGGCAGATGAAGTCCGCCGAGGATTTGCTGAATCTTCCCGTGTCTGCGGGTTCGGGGCGGTCTGCGCTGTTGCGCAATTTCTCGCAGATCTCTGAGGGAACCGTGGTGGGGCAGTACGACCGGTACAACATGGCGCGCACGGTTTCAGTGACGGCGAATTTGCATGGCGCAAGTCTGGGGCGTGTGGCGAAGAAGGTGGAGGAGGCCCTCAAGCAGCTTGAAACGCCGGCTGGCGTGAATGTCGCGATGCGCGGCCAGGTGCAGCCGCTCAGGGAGTTGGAGGCGGGCCTGAAAAACGGACTCGGCGTGGCGGTGCTGGTGATCCTGCTTTTGCTGATGGCGAATTTTCAAAGCGTCCGTTTGCCGATCGTGGTGCTGAGTGCGGTGCCTGCGGTGCTGGCGGGCGTGGTGGGCGCCTTGTGGATCACGCGGGAGACGCTGAATTTGCAGAGTTTCATGGGAGCGGTCATGGCGGTGGGCGTGTCCGTTTCGAACGCGATTTTGTTCGTGACGTTTGCGGAGCGCGCGCAGCGCGCGGGCGCGGACAGGAAACAGGCGGCGCTCGATGGCTTGGCCGGCCGCGTGCGCCCGATCTTGATGACGAGCTTCGCGATGATGGCTGGCATGGTGCCCATGGCGTTCGGAGGCACTGCTTCCGGGCCGCTTGGCAAAGCGGTCCTTGGCGGCCTCGCGGTGGCCACGGTCTCCACACTTTTCATTTTGCCCGCAGTGTACGCCTTGGTCGCGCGATCTAAGGCGGGTTCAGCCTCGCTGGATCCGGACGACGCCGATTGCGATCTTCCGGCGCATGCCGGCCGACGGGGGGACTCAGCCCTCGCAGCTTCCTGACATTCCACTGAAAGCCCTATCATCCTATGATGCTCCATCGAATTATTCTTCACGCGGGCGCGCTCGCCGTTTCCGCCGCGTCCGTGTTTGGGGCGGCGGAATTCGCAACCGTTCATCCGGCGCCCGGAACGATCCATCGCTGGGTGGCGCTGCCTGGAGTATTGGCCCCATTCCAGCAGGTTGGTTTGCAGGCCCGTGTCGCCGGGTATGTGAAGACTGTGAAAGTGGACAAGGGCGACAAGGTTGCTGCGGGCGATCTGCTGGCGACCGTCGAGGTGCCGGAATTAGAGGCGGATCTTTTGAAGGCGAAGGCTGAAATGGATGCCGCAGAGATCGACATGAAACGGCTGCGGGAAGCGCGCCAAAAATCACCGGACTTGGTTCTGCCTCAGAGCGTCGACAACGCCGAGGCCCGTTTCGCCGCCGCGAAGGCCACGGTGACGCGCGGCAGTGTGCTGTTGGAGTTCGCGCAGATTCGAGCACCGTTCGCCGGAGTGATTTCAAGCCGCTCCGTGGATCCCGGCGCGTATGTCGCGCCCGGCGCCGGGCCCCTGCTGAGGCTGGTGGATGACAAAAAACTCAGGTGCCAGATTCCGGTGACGGAGCTTGAGACGCCTCTGGTGAAGACGGGCAAACCGGTGCGGGTGAGCGTGGACGCGATTCCGGGCCAGACTTTTGAGAGCGTTGTCGCGCGTGTCAGCGGCTCGCTCGATCAGGCTTCGCGCACGATGCTGGTGGAGGCGGATTTGGAGAACGCGCAGGACAAGTTGATGCCTGGATTAAGCGTGACCGCACGCATCGGTGTGGAGCGGCACGAGAACGCGATGCTCGTTCCGACCGCGGCGATTGTGATGGAAAAAACGAACGCGTTTGTTTTCAAACACGTTGGCGGCAAGGCGGTGAAAACCGCAGTCAAACTGGGCTTCAATGACGGCGTAAACGCAGAGGTGCTGGAACTCAAAACCGAGGACACCCTGCTGTTAGTCGGCACAGCGGTTGTGAATGACGGCCAGGCTGTGACGTTGAAGACGCCCGCGGCAAAATAGCGGAATTTTCATAGAACGTTTTTCAAAAGGTTTCATGCGGACCACCTTTCTCCCCTCCCCTCGCCTTATGCGATTCCTACTTATATTTTTCACCGTTACGGTGGCGGCGCGCGCGGAGCAGTTTTTTGTGGATCATCGCGCGGTGTTGCGGCTCGCGGGCGCGCGCCACGAAGAGATCGAGTTCGCAAGGCTGCAGCATCTTGTCGCAGTGCAGGAGTCCAAGCAGGCGTGGCAGCGCTTCTGGCCGACACTGAGTGTTGGGGCGAATTACCGCGGGCACGAAGGCCGGCTGCAGGACATCGACGGATATGTCCGGGATGCGAGCAAACTGAACTACTCCGTGGGCGGGGCGCTCGCGTTGGACTGGGCGCCAGGCGACATTTACTACGGCGCGCTGGCCGCGAAACAGCGTGCGATTGCCGCGGACCATCTGGTCGAGAAGGTGCGCCTCGACACGATTCGCACGGCCACCGAGCGGTATTACGCACTGT
>JACCED010036116.1_pt1 | contig 15233 bp, 8 predicted proteins | sample 7455021 | NCBI WGS metagenome assembly JACCED01 (sample SAMN15323456, study PRJNA562643) | freshwater metagenome | isolation source: river surface water | place: USA:Blue River Watershed | collected 2017-08-19 | reverse complement strand
GTCGCATGACAAAAGCAATTAGGATGGTGTCAATCAGCATTGTGCCGGTGACTGCAATTCCGTATACCGATGCTAGGTTGGAAGAAGTCTTAAAGCCCAGAACCAGGGCAATCACGCAAGCAAACAATACCCAGTTAGTGAACGGAACATAGATCTGTCCCTTTTCTTCGCCTGAAGTGTGGATGATGAGCATGCGGGGCAGTAAGCCCATCTGTATAGCTTGGCGCGAAACAGAGAATGCGCCAGAGATCACAGCTTGTGACGCAATCACAGCAGCAATCGTCGATAAAACCACCATGGGAATCAATGCCCACTCAGGCGCCATCTTGAAAAAGGGACTTTCAATGGCTTCTTTGTTCGAAAGCAAAAGTGCGCCTTGACCAAAGTAGTTCAGCACTAAAGCGGGGAGCACAAAACTAAACCAAGCCAGTCGAATTGGACGACGTCCGAAGTGTCCCATGTCGGTGTAAAGCGCTTCGCCACCAGTAACTGCCAGTACAACCGCAGATAATGCAAAGAATGTGAGCGTTGGATGTGCGGTTGCAAATTTGTAGGCGTAGAGTGGATTCAGTGCGAGCAAGATTTGTGGATCTTGAACAATTTGTAAAATGCCTAAAATCCCGAGCACGCTGAACCACAGCACCATCACGGGTCCAAAAAACATACCGACTAGAGAGGTGCCATGCTTTTGAATAAGAAAAAGTCCGGTCAAAATAGCTAAGGCAATCGGCATCACAATGGGTGTGAATTTGGGCGTGACAATCTCGAGGCCCTCAACAGCTGAAAGCACAGAGATCGCCGGAGTGATCATGCTGTCGCCAAAAAACAAGCCCGCTGCAAAAATCCCCAACATTGTCACAATGCCCGTAAGGCCGAGAGCCTGCGTGCGTTCGGTCATCATCGCGAGTAACGCGAGTGAACCGCCTTCGCCTTTATTGTCCGCACGCATGACGACGGCGACATACTTAACCGATACGACGAGCATGATCGACCAAAATACGATCGACAGCATGCCCATTACATTGTCTGGTGTGACGGGAATGGGATGGTGCCCGTTAAAAATTTCTTTTAGCGCGTAAATGGGACTCGTTCCAATGTCGCCGTAGACGACACCGATCGCCCCAAGTGTCAGGGCGGGTAATGCTTGACGGTTATTCATGCGGTTACGATATTTTCTTTTAACGAGTCATTGTAGAGCAGGAATATCACCTACCAGCGTATGGATGATGCGCCCTCCAGTGACGTGCAATATCGATGCGCCGGCAAATCCAAACTTGGTCGTGCTTCTCAAGATGGTCTAAAAACCGGATCAAGCCAGCCATGCGGCCAGGTCTGCCTAGCAGTCTGCAGTGCATGCCAATCGACAACATCTTGGGGCAATCCTCGCCCTCGGCATACAGCACGTCGAAGCTGTCGCGCAAATACTCAAAGAAGTGTTGCCCGGTATTGAACCCTTGAGGTGTCGCAAAACGCATATCGTTTGAATCGAGCGTATACGGCACGATTAACTGTGGAACCTTGGAGCCATCCGATTTAGTCACCTCAGTCCAGAAGGGGAGATCATCTCCATAGTTATCACTGTCGTATTCAAACCCGCCATGGTCAGCCACGAGCCGACGCGTGTTTGGACTGTCGCGACCGGTATACCAACCCAACGGCCACTTGCCATGTGTAATTTCCTTGAGCATTGTGGTTGCCGCCACCATATGTGCGCGCTCTGTGGCCTCATCCATGCCCTGATAGTGCAGCCAGCGCAAGCCGTGGGAGGCAATTTCATGATCTTGCTGCAGCAATGCCGCGGTCAGCTCTGGATGTCGCTTTAACGCGAGTGCAACACCAAATACAGTTAAAGGTAGTTTTCGGCGTTCAAATTCGCGCAAAATTCGCCAAACGCCAGCTCTTGATCCATATTCATAAATCGATTCCATGCTCATATGTCGGGCGGGATAGCTTTCAGCCCCGACTATTTCTGACAAGAACCTCTCAGAGCCGGCATCTCCGTCGAGCACAGTGTTTTCGGCACCTTCCTCATAGTTCAGCACGAATTGGACAGCGATCTTTGCGCGGCCGGGCCAGTTTGCTTGTGGAGGATTGGCGCCGTAGCCGACAAGTTCACGGGGATAGTGTTCTGAATACGCTTTCATGGAGATTTTGTAGCGGAAGGTGTAACGAAGTGCTTACGGTAAAGCCCAATGCTTCTGCAATGCAACATAAAAGTTTAATTTAGTTAATTTTCGTAGCGTTGCTCTTGAACTGTACCGCTGCGTGTAAAATCATTTCCGATTCTAAAACAATCAGTTAGCGCTAATTCCTCAGTGTTGCCACACCATCGACGGTGACACTTTGTACTGACTTGAGTGTGCAAAAGAAATAAGGATTAGATTGGATGGCTGGCAGTTTGCTCATTAGCGGTAATCCGCAGCACTACAAAGCAATCGGCGAGGGCGGACAACCGGTCTATTCGGTTGCCTTTCAATTACGCGAAGCGATACGCATCAAGGCGGGAGCCGATGTCGCCGATTGCTTGGCAATCCCGCAACCGAATCAACATGGAAGTGTAATTGATTGGTACGCGCCTAACCCAGGTGACGTCGTGCCGTGGTCTGCTGCGACTGTTCAAGAGCGTGAGCTCGCTTTAGCTGAGCTCGATGCCGCTCAAGGCAAATTGGAGGCCGCAGCGCAAGCGATGCGTGACTCCTTTGGTGGCAATTCGCAGACAGACCGAGAAAAGAACACTGCACTTCGTCTCATTACGAAGGCATTTTATTTTCCAGATCCAAATTTTATTTTTCTTGTAGGTGGTCGTCCCGTTATTACATTCTGGGGCTTCAACACATTAGGCGCATCGTTGCCCGCTGATCCATTTGTGGGTTTACGCAGCGCAATGTCAGCAACGCCCGTCCAAGCCGGGTCTGTTTCAAAACGTGCTTGGTGGTGGTGGTTATTATTATTTCTGCTTCTGCTACTGCTGCTCTTTGTTTTGCTGCGCAGCTGCACGCCACAGGCTTGGCTCACCGTGCTGCCTTCCGCCACACAAACGGCACCAAACACGCAAAATGTGCGTCCTGCGCCTAGTGATGCGGTGCCCAAGGAACCCGACACGCTGGTCGATCGGGGTGTCACCACATTGCGTCGCTGGTGGTCGGGTCAGACTGGCGATACTCCTGTTGGGTCAACAGACTCGTCTGCCGTCGTCGATCGTGGCGCGGCAGAGGGCGTGACCAATACCGAACCAGCGCAAAACAGCGCGCCCGACGCTAACACTTCACCCGAGGCACCGAGCCCAACTCCAGAGCAGCCAGCTCCGACCCCTGCACCAGATGCGTCACAGAACGCGACACCGCCGACGAATCCAGCACCCACAACTCAAGAGCCTGCTGGGGGCAACACAACACCCAATGCAGGCAATCCTCTGCAAATCCCCAACTCTGCCTCGGCGAACGGCTCGACCAATTTCCTGGATGGGCGCTGGAATGCTGGTGCGGGGATACAAGACGCTAAAACAGGTAAGCCGCTTCGTATGGAGTACGACTTTAGCCAAGGAAACGGTCAGGGCAAAGTGACAATTCAACGCGGCGATGGCACGCGTTGTGCTGGAGATGTCGCAGCTCAAATGCAAGGGCGCTCTTTAAATATTAATGATCGTGGTGTCGCGAAATGCTCCGATGGCAGCACGATGGCACTACCTAAAGTGACCTGCGTCCCCTCGGCTGATGGCCGTGCTGACTGCCAGGGTCGATACGATAACGGTACTTCTTTCCCTGTGTCGATGCGGCACGCTCCAAAATAGTAGGACGACTTTATATGCTGTCAGACATTCATTCCTACGAAGATCAAACGACGTTGATCATGGGAAGTGGTGTTCAGTTTCTGGACTTCGCGGCGACCTTCATCATCAAAGGAAAGTCGGGTGAGTTTGCCAAGATCGGCGAAGCGGGTCCAATCGCAAGGCTCGAAGAGGATGAGCGTACGGGCAAACTGCATTTTTCATTTGACGAGCGCAAGCAACCCACGCAAGCAAAGTTTGATCTAGGACTAGATCAGTCCCTAAAGCTTTTTCTGGACACCTGGCTGCCGATCCCATATTTTCGTTTCAGCCCACCATCACGGTTCGAGGAGGGCCCTTCGAATTGGGCACGTGCTCGCATTACGGAGGTTGCTCAAGGTTCGGATCCGGAAGGGCACACGCATCGAATCACGTTTGCGTTTGATACCAAGGTTTTACCGGCGCGCAGTGACACCTCGTACATGGGGCCATCAGATGATGATGTCAAAGCGGGAACCAGTTTTGCCTTTGCCCATCGTGCGCATGAGATGGGATGGTTCCTCGACCAGAAATGGATCGATGGCTGGCTTCGGGAAATTTTTGCAGAATTAGGTAGACCGCGCTTAAAGAAGGATGCCGAAGATATTCGTATCGAAAGTAACGATCTCTATCATCAAGCCCATTATCTAAACGTACTTCATCTTTTAGGTACTCAGCTCGACTTGCCCGAGATCAAGGTGATTTCGAACGCACCGAACGATTTGTACAAACCAATTCCCGTCGATTTAGTGTTGGACATTGGAAACTCAAGAAGTTGCGGGATTTTGATTGAGGATCATCCTCAAGAGAGTGATGGTTTGCGTCGTCGCTATGAACTGTCACTGCGCGATTTATCGCGACCGGAATATATTTACAGCGAAGCCTTTGAAAGTCGTGTAGAGTTTTCGCAAGCTAATTTTGGCAAGGATCACTTCTCCGTACAGAGCGGACGCAGCGATGCCTTTTTATGGCCAACTATTGCGCGCGTGGGACATGAGGCTGGGCGTCTAGCAAGTTTGCGCCGCGGGACAGAAGGAGCGACCGGACTTTCGAGCCCAAAGCGTTATCTGTGGGATCAAGAGAGCTTCGAACCTGGCTGGCGTTTCAATACGTCGTACATCAAACTCGATGCGGAACCGCATGCGACCGCTGCACCGCTTTCACGCTTAATTAATGAATTGGGCGAAGCGTTGTATACGCTCGAGCCAAATGACAGGATGCCAGTTTTTCATCCTCACTACTCTCGTAGCTCGCTCATGACATGTATGTTGAGCGAAGTTTTGGCACAAGCGCTTGCACAGATAAATAGTCCGGCCCAACGCCTACGACAAAGCCATGCACGTGTGCCACGTCATCTCCGCTCCATTATCCTCACCGTTCCGCCTGCGATGCCGCAGCCAGAGCGGAAGATTTTTGAGCAACGCATGCACCAGGCTATTGGGCTTATTTGGAAGAGCCTTGGCTGGCATCCTGAAGACGCAGGTGTTGAGACCGACGAAGATCGCGCTCTTGCGTTCCCGCTATTTCCGGAAGTACATATTCAGTGGGATGAAGCGACTTGTGGTCAAGTCGTCTATCTCTTTAGCGAAACACAGAATAGTTTTGGAGGACGCCCCGAGGAGTTCTTTGCTGCACTCGCTCGGCCCGACCAAGCCCCACGTGTAGGAAACACAGATCCTTACATTTCCATTGCAACAATCGATATCGGTGGCGGTACGACTGACTTGGTCATCAACGAGTACTCTTTGGACAAGGGTGAGGGTGAGCGTTCTGGTGGCGGCGGTGCGTACATCGTCCCGGAGCAACGCTTTCGCGATGGATTCAAGATTGCTGGGGATGATATTGTGCTTGATGTCATTCGTCTCGTTGTCATTCCATCCGTGATCGAGGCTTTTAAGGCGGCTGGTGTTGCTGAACCTGATGCGCTTGTCTCTCGTTTGATGGGAAGCGAGTCGCTTGATGCGCAGGTCTCTGTATTGCGTCAGCAGCTGACACTTCAGGTCCTATATCCTGCCGCGCTGCGCATTATCAAGGAGTATGAAAAGTATGACCCCTTAGAACCTGGCAATCTTGGCGTTGTATCCGTGAACGATCTGTTGAGTGACTACGCTCGCCCAACGTCTGACGTCCTAGCCTACGTCAATGCGGCTGTTCATCGTGCTGCCGGGACACAGGCAGCTGGATTTGATGTGCTCGAGATCGGTATACACATCAACCTGCGACGCTTGCACGAACATTTTGTACGTGGTGAGATCAGTATCTGTAAATCGCTCAAAGCACTGTCCGAGGTGATCTATGCCTACCAGCCCGATGTCCTTTTACTGACCGGCCGTCCATCGCGCATGCCTGGTGTGCTTGCGTATGTTCGATCGTTGCTTTCGCTGCCGTCGGGTCGGATACTTCCGCTGCATCAATACAAGACGGGCCCTTGGTATCCGTTTCATAAGAACGGCCGTGTTGATGATCCAAAGAGTACCGCGGCTGTGGGTGCAATGCTTTGTTTGTTGAGTCGCAGCCTGAGGCTGCCTAATTTTTACTTTCGCTCTGCCGTGTTCAAGCCTTACTCGACACTGCGTTACATGGGCATGATCGATAACAACAATGCAATTAAAGAGGCCAATGTTTTCTTTCGAGACATTGACTTAGACAATCCGGACTACGACTTCCCCGATACAACGTTTGAAGTTCGTGGTGCAATGAGACTAGGGTTCCGCCAGCTTGATGCGGATCGCTGGCCTGCATCGCCCCTGTATACCCTGACCATTGACGATCGAGACTTGCGAGAGAAACTTGCCGCTAAGGGTGTGGTGCTCAAGGTTTCATTGCGTCGAAACGAACGCGCGGGTGCGGAAAGTTTCGAGCTCGCCTCGGTAGAGGGGGGCTCTAAAAGTAAAGTGAAGTTCAAACTCAACACAATGATCGATGCTGGCCTAGGCGACACGCAGTATTGGCTCGACAGCGGCAGCGTAAGGTAATTAGCATGACAGATCTGCTTTCACAGAAACTCACGCAAGGTTGGACAACGATTCATGACGAATCGGGTGCGGCGATTGATTGGATTCGACGGGTCCGTGGCAATGCGCGAAGTGTTGATAACGAAGCCGATAGTTTGGTGATGAAGCTCAGGCGTATCCGCAACCAAGCCAAAAGTCTCTCCGTCGCTTCCAGCTTGCCGTCAACGGTTGGGTTTTTCGGCTTGTCGCAAGCAGGCAAGTCCTACTTAATTTCTGCGCTCGCTGCGGGTGGGGATGGCAAACTAGAGACCGAGGTTGACGGAAAACGTCTGGATTTTCTGAGCCATATTAACCCTCCGGGCGGTGGGAAAGAGGCGACTGGGTTGGTGACGCGCTTTAGCTATCGCGCCAAGCAAGGGCCGCAAGGTTTTCCACTTGAACTGAAATTATTTGAAGAGATCGAGCTCGCTAAGATTTTGGTGAACTCCTTTTTTAATGACTTCAATTTCGAGAAAATCGGTGATCCTGTTGATCTGGTGGCAGCCCGCGCAAAGTTGCTCGAGCTGGAATCCCGTCGCCAGTCTTCGCCGGTTCCAGGCGTCACAGAAGATGACATGGTCTCGCTCTGGGACTATCTCAAAGACAGATTCGCTGCGTCGATTCGGGTGCTAGAAGGCGAGTTTTTGCCGCGGGCCGTCGCACTCGCCCCTTATTTGAGCATTGATGACCGCGGTCAGTTGTTTGCTTGCCTTTGGAAGCAGGCGCCGGCACTGACCGATACATTTCTTTCGCTCTCGCGTGCACTTGCAGCGCTCGGACATCCAAAGCGCGTGCATGCACCGATTGAAGCACTGGTGCGACCCACTGGAGCGAACGGAGCGTTGTCTCAAGCCGATAGCATCATGAACGTCGACATGCTTGAGCGGCTTGGTCGCGCGCAGGATATTCAGATTGAAGTCATGACGGTAGTCGACGGCGCGACTGGCACAAAACACGCGTTACCGATCGCTCAACTGGCCGCACTGACGGCCGAGTTGATATTCCCACTCGTGAACAAGCCGCATCAAAAAGTGTTCGAAGAGGTCGACTTGCTTGACTTCCCTGGCTATCGCGGGCGTTTGGGGCTAGATTCGCTTACCGATATTAGCGCTGCCCAAAGCAAGGATCATCCGGGCAATCCCGTTGCGCAATTACTGCTCCGCGGTAAAGTCGCCTATTTGTTCGAGCGTTATACCGACTCGCAGGAAATGAATGTTTTGGTCGTGTGCACAGCGTCGCACAAGCAATCGGACGTCACGGATGTAGGGCCTGTATTGACAGAGTGGATTCGCAAGACGCAAGGTGCAACGGCTACTGAACGCAGTAGAAGGGCGCCGGGACTGCTGTGGGCGGTCACCATGTTCGATATTAAGATTGCCGACTCTCTTGGAAAAGATGAGGACATGTTGCACACGGTATGGAACAACTTGATCAAGATGACCATGCTCGAACGCTTCGGCGGTTTCGAATGGATGCAGGACTGGGCCAACGGTCAGTCGTTTGATAATGCATTTCTCGTTCGAAAGCCTCGTATGCCAGTTGCATTTCTGGACCTCGAGAATGGCCAAGAAATTGCTGTCACGGCCAGTCAGGCCTCACAGGTCAGCCTGATGGAACGTACATTCTTAAAAGCAGAGTTGATCCAAAGTCATGTGTCGAATCCGACGCAAGCGTGGTCTGCGATGATGCAACTTAACGATGGTGGAATTAATCGCCTTAGTGAGTATCTTGCCAAGGTAAGCACGCGCCAGGCAAAGCTCGAAAGAATTAGTGAACAGATGGAAGAGGTGCTACACGACCTCGTCGAGAATCGGCTGTCGCGCTGGTTTGCACAGGATGGCATGGGTGAGGTTCAGGCGAAGAAAAAGATCGCGCAGTCTGTTGTGTCTGCCTTAACACCGCGCATACGGCTACTTGCTGAGATACAAGAAAAACTGCAGTTGCCAGAGCCCTTGTTGCATGGCCTGTACATGGGTGCTGACGTGTCAACTGATCAATCACCTATCGGTGCAGTGGATTCGGGTCCGACTGCTCTGAACCTCGGCGACGACCCCTTCGGCTTGAGTGTTGATCTCGATCTGTTTGGCGAGAAGCCCACATCTGCTGCAGCGACTGAGAAGCCCAAGCGGATTGGAAGCGATGCTCGTTTTGCTCAGGCTGTTCTGCGCGAATGGATAAACCATTTGCGTGGCATTTCGAGCGAAGCAAGTTTGCTCACTTACCTTGGACTTCCAAAAGATATCGCTGAGATGATGTGCGATGAACTGATCACAGGCGCAACAAGGCTTGATCTGCAGGACGCGTTATTTCAAGTCGTGTCCCGCACCGAGCAAGTTGGGACAAAACGGGAGAAGTTAGTCGACCGACAGGTGCTGGCCGCGAAGACGGTGTTTTCAGACTACATCGCTTGGCTTGGCTACGCTAGTCTGCCTCTTTCCGAGCGTCCAGAGAGCCGAGTCAATAAAGGCCATCGCTTGTTTGAGCAGCCACAGAGAATCAACAAGGGCGCCTTGCCGCAGATCACCAACGATCCGGTTGAGCACACACGCGCCTATATGGGCGATTGGCTTGTTGGATTAGCTCAATTAATCGTTGAGAACGCGGGTCACGACGCTGGGCGCGAGATACGTCCGGACCAGAACGCCGAGTTAGGCGGGTTGATCGCGAAATTCAATTCGGCACGGGTGTCTGCAACATGAAGAGCGTTCGACCTGAAATTATTGGCGCGCCCAGCGGTCTACCAGGGCACGGTTTGCTCGTTCTACCGAGTGTTGGGTATGACACACTCGATTCGTTAGGTCAAGTTGAGATCCTTGTGCAGAGAAACCAAGACAGTCGGTTTCTAGCGCTGGATGGCAAGTGGTCTGCTACACAAACCTGGCATCAGGTTGACCGCGCCCTGAGCTCTGGCGATGATGTGGAGTTGGTGCTCGGTCCCGGCATTATTGATCCCTTAGTTGAAAACACGCAGATGACTTACTTGCTCCAGTTGCGGTGTGGAGACTCTCTGCTGCAAGGCGTATTACGTATACGCGAAGGGGTTCTCTCTTCGCGTGCTGCGGGCAGTACCTCTGACCCCATCGCGCGGGTATCCGGTAGAGTGGCTCCAGCGCCCGAGGTAGCACGCTCTGAGCCTGAGCAGATCGTGACTCCAGAGCTTGACGTCAAGCCACAGACAGCACCAGAGAAGAAATCTAGTCACTTAGGCTGGGTTTTGTTGATTGCGCTGATCATAGCTATAGCAGTAGGGTTTTTTGTCTGGAACTCCATGAAGGGGACACCAACGGCATCGCCGCCAGCAACGCCTCAGTCCTCTAGCGCTGCGCCCGCACCAAGCGCAACCCCTCCGGCGCCATGTAGCTCGGCTGCGCTTTCCGCCGCAAAAGACGATCTGAACTTTTTGCAAGAATGTCTCAAGACAAACCCCGAAGCAGCACAGATACTTGAGGTGATAGGCGCCGCTAAGGCAGCGAAACGGTGTGATTTGATGCAACGACTCTATGCATTTAAGAGCCAATCTGGCGATACGACGGTTGCACTCGCCTATGCACGCGAATTTGATCCTGAATTTCATCAAGTTGGTTGTATTGCGAGCCCAGATAAGGCAACTGCTGTTTATTGGTATGAGCTCGTGCTGTCCAAACAACCTGACAACGCTGACGCCAAAGCACGCGTTCAAGTCTTAAAGAACTAAGATCCCTATGACATTCATTCGCTCGATTGCTGCGCTTTTCTCAACCTTCGCCATAGCCTCTGCCTATGCACAGACCGATAACCGTCCCCTTTTGCAAGACGGGAAGAAGACGCTCTATCAACGTGTACTAACAACTCCCTCTTGCAAACTATATGCAAAGCCGGGTGACGCCAGTGGCGCTGCCCAAGAGGCGTTTAGTCGCTACTATGTTTACACACGCCAGAATGTAGCTGGGACGGACTGGGTGCAGGTCGGTTTGGACACGGTGGGTAAAAAGATTGGCTGGCTTGATGCGAAATGCACTGTGCCATGGAAAATGCAGATGTCACTGGCATTTACCAACCCCGCCGGTCGAGACCTCTCTCTCTTTTTTAAAGATCGCAAGACGATCGAAGGGGTTCTAGACGCTTCAAATCCGGCAAGTGTGTATGCACCCATTCTGGACAATATGAAGAATACCGGGCGTGACTTGCGCGTTGTCGCTCGTGAGCCAGAGCTGTTTGTTGACTTTAAGAAGAACTTCTACTTGCTGCCAATTTTGCAGGCAGAGGAAGTGATGAGCGATGCCGGCTTCAACGTGCGCTTGTTAGAGGTCGCGTCGGTTAGTCGGCAAGATGCGGGAGCAAATCCCGCGGCAAGCCCTCAAGCCGTGCAAAGCTCGATCAAGGCCTTTAGCGCTGGAGTCATGTTCGTGATTGACTCGACACTATCGATGGATCCCTATATCGAACGCACACGCCAGGCGGTTCAAACGATTTATGCGCGTATGGAGAAAGAGAAGCTTGGCGATAAAGTCAAGTTTGGTCTCATCGCGTTTCGTTCCAACCTAAAGGCTGTGCCACAACTCGAGTACACAACGCGTTTGTATGTCGACCCATCTAAAGTGAAGGACGGTGCGGACTTTCTGGCCAGGATCAAGGATCTCAAGGCAACCAAGGTGTCGACTCCTAAATTTGATGAAGACCCCTATGCTGGAATCAAGGAGGCGCTCGATAAAGTTAGTTGGAACGAATTTGGCGCGCGCTATATCGTTTTGATTACGGACGCAGGAGCGATTGATGGCGGTGATCCGCTTTCATCTACTGGACTCGATGCGCAGGCGCTGCGCAGTCTTGCAAAAGAGAAGGGCGTTGCGCTGTACGTTCTTCATTTGAAAACTGCTGAAGGTAAACATAACCATCAGTCAGCACAAGCACAATACGAGACGCTCGCATTCAGCGCCATCACAAACCGTGCGCTGTACTATCCGGTTGACGCCGGTCGTGTGAACGTATTTGGCGAGACGATCGAGGCATTAGGTCAATCTCTAGTTTCACAAATCAAACAAGCGTCAATGGGTGAGGTTGTTCCGGGCAGCGCACTCACCGCTAGCAACCCAACACCTTCATCGCCTGCGCCTGCGGCTCCACCCGCAGCCGCGAATCCTTCCGCTGCGATCGCTCAAGATGCTGTCCTGATTGGTCGTGCGATGCAGCTCGCCTATTTGGGTGGTGCGACCAACGCTAAAGCGCCACCATTTTTCCAAGCATGGATCAGTGATCGCGATCTTCTTAAGCAGAACGTCCCGACGACGGAAGTACGCGTACTCCTCACAAAAGCACAGCTAAGCGATCTCAGTGGTATTGTGCGAAAGATTGTGGAGGCTGCCAATGCGTCACTGGTTTCTCCAGCGGATATGTTCGCACAGTTGCGCTCCATCGCTGCAACCATGGGACGTGATCCCAATGATTTGCGTGGGCCCAATGCTCAAAAGCTTGGGCAGATGGGACTGCTTGACGAGTACTTGGAAGGATTGCCGTACAAGAGCGATGTGCTCGGTCTAGACGAAGATCAATGGAAGAGCATGTCTGTCGCAGCGCAGACCCAGTTCATGATTCGTTTAAACACAAAACTGAAGCAGTACCAAGCCTTCAATGCCGATCCTGACTCTTGGGTATCGTTAGCAAAAGGCAGTGATCCAAGTGAGTATGTTTACCCCGTACCCCTTGAGGCCCTACCTTAAGTGTCGCGGGCGGTACTATCTATTGCGCAGCTTGCGCTGGAACGCGGACGCAGCGATCAGGTCTTCCGGATTGACGTTCCCAAACTGGAGATCTTTCCGGGTGATGTCGTTGCAGTTGTCGGGCCAAGTGGGTGTGGAAAAAGCACCTTGCTTGAAACCATCGGCTTGCTCTTAGAAGCGCGTCACGCCAAGCAATTTTTTATCGATGATGTTGATATCAATGCGTCGATGTCCTTGAGTCAACAAAAGCGAGAGACGCTATGGGCGCGTATCCGTCAGCACGGGCTCGGGTTCGTTCCGCAAACCGGCGGGCTTCTGCCGTTTTTAAATGTTTGGGACAACATATGTTTGCCCGCTAAGCTGTCTGGGGCAAGCACCGTTGACTCTGTCGTGCATTCGCTCGTGCGCCGTTTGAATCTTGAATCACTCTTGCGCCGCATGCCGCGTGAGCTTTCCATTGGTGAGAGGCAGCGCGTGTCCTTTGTACGTGCACTGGCGCGACGCCCAACGCTTCTATTAGCCGATGAGCCAACCGCAGCGCTTGACCCTAGCTTGGCGCAAGAACTATTTACCTTGATTGTCGAAATCGCAACTCTGGAGCGGATTGCCACGCTCATCGTGACACACGAATGGGATCTTGTTGATCGATTTAGTTTGCCACGATTGACCGGTCACGCAGAAGATGTAGGGAGGGTGGTCTTCCATGCCTAGCTCCCTCACATCAAGGCTGCAAGGCAGTCCTAGGCTATCCGTGTTATTACGGTTGGCGCTCAGAGACCTGGTATACGACAAGAAGATTTCTATTTGTGTGGTGGCTTCAATCCTCGCAGTGGTTGGACCCTTGTTGTTATTGTTTGGATTGAAATTCGGAATCGTCAGTCAGTTGCGAGGTGACTTGCTTTCCGATCCACGCAACAAAGAGATCCAGATGACGGCGAGTGCGCGCCTCGACGAAAACTGGTTTGTCAATTTGCGGAAAGAAACAGGGGTCGGCTTTGTACTCCCATTGACTCGCGCGCTCAATACACAAGCCGATTTATTTGTCGACGGTCGGCGGTTTCTTGAGAACGTTGAGCTCATTCCGACAGCAGCTGGTGATCCACTTCTTGGAGATCTCACTGGACCAACACAGGACTCAGACGTCGTGCTTTCCCGCAGCGCTGCAGATCGGTTGAAACTAGAGGTCGGCGACACACTTAACTTGCGTGTTGTGCGAACTCTTGATAAGACGCTTGAACGTGCACAGATGCAGGTTCGTGTGCACGCGATTTTGCCACCCCAGGCCATGAGTCGGCCCGCAGCCCTTATCACGCTGCCGCTGCTGATTGCAGTTGAGGATTATAGAGACGGGGTAAAAGTCCCTATACTGAATTCTGTGACTGGGTCTGAACCGGTGCTGCGATCGCAATTTGCCCGTGCCCGAATCTATGCGGATTCAATTGACTCGGTTCAACAGGTCGCGCAACGACTTCAGGAACTTGGGATTGAAACCAACAGCCGTGTTGCCGAGATTAAATCAGTGCAAGCGATAGACCGTGTTTTAGGTTTTGTCTTTGCTGTCATCGCGTGGGCGGCGGCACTCGGATGTGCTGCATCGATGATTGGAGCGTTGATGGCAAACATCGAGCGCAAACGTAAAGATCTTGCGTTGCTCCGTCTGTTTGGTTACGGGCGTCGAAGTATGCTGAGCTATGTCATCGCACAAGCGCTCTTTTTAACGGTTATCGGGTTTGGCTTAGGCTGTGCGATGTATTTTGTCGGCAGCTACACGTTTAACCAGGTACTCGCCGCCCACCTGCCGCGTGATACGTTCGTGTGTCGACTCGAGCTCACACACTTCGCGATTGGATTGGCGAGTGCGATGGCGATCAGTATTGTCGTATCTGCATTTGGCGGACTGCTGGCAACAAGAATTGAACCTGCGGAGAGTTTACGAGATGTTTAAAGACCAAATGCGCCTATTAGTTGTCATGGCGACTATTTCTTTTGGGCTGCCTGTATCAGCTCAGCAGTGGGAGGCGCGTTTTTTTAATCCTAAACCACTCGCTGACGACGTTGTTCTGGCGTTGCCATGCGACGGGGCGATGACATTTCGCAAGGTGCTCGTCCCAGGCACTAAGCCGCTGGATGATTTTGGTGTGACACTTGGCGCCGAAGAGTCAAATCAACGACACCTCGAGCAAGCGCATCCAGCGCATATTGCTGGCAGCTTCACAGCCGTGGCGCCAGCGACAGGCCGCTATTACCTCATGGGTAAATATGAAGTAACAGAGCTGCAATATCAGGCGGTCATGCAGGAGACCTGCCCGAAGCCAGCGATGAAGCTGATGCTGCCTAAGACGGCACTAAGCTGGTTTGATGCGATGCAGTTCAGCGATCGCTTAAATATTTGGCTACGCAAGAATGCGCTAGATAAGCTACCAAAGGAAGACGGTGCGCCGGGCTTTGTTCGCTTGCCGACTGAAGTCGAATGGGAGTTTGCTGCACGTGGCGGCAATAACGTAGGTAGTGCCGAATTTCGCGAGTCGCGCTACCCCATGGCAGACGGCATGAACAAAAATGTTTGGTTTGCGGGATCTCAGTCTGCGAACGGCAAATTACAACTTGTAGGCCTCTTGGCGCCGAATCCACTGGGGTTACACGACATTCTTGGTAATGCGGATGAGATGATGTTCGAGCCGTTCCGGCTCAATAAGCTCGACCGATTTCACGGACAGGCAGGGGGCTTTATTGTCCGGG